>Ga0105050_10000997_pt1 | contig 43117 bp, 37 predicted proteins | sample FRY01_FD_78088 | JGI IMG/M metagenome (GOLD analysis project Ga0105050, IMG submission 78088) | Freshwater microbial communities from Lake Fryxell liftoff mats and glacier meltwater in Antarctica - FRY-01 | ecosystem: Environmental > Aquatic > Freshwater > Ice > Glacier meltwater ...
AAATCATATTTTGCGCTTCAACTAAAATACACAGCCCTTGATTTTTTTGTTTCGTTTTTTTATCAAGAAAAAAATGAAAGGCTCGAATTTTTGTATTTGAATTTTTAATCGGACAATAATGATAAATATTATATATTTGTCTTAACAGTTTTAGAAATGGCAGGAAGCGTTAACAAAGTGATTCTTATTGGAAATCTTGGAAAAGACCCGGAAGTTAGACGTTTAGAAAACGGTTCTGTTGTGGCAAATTTCTCCATAGCGACTTCTGAAGTTTTCACTGATAAAGGAACAGGTGAAAAAAAGGAGATTACCGATTGGCACGACATTGTTGTCTGGAGAGGTCTTGCAGAAGTTACTGAAAAATACCTAAAAAAAGGGTATAAAGTTTACGTTGAAGGAAAACTCAAAAAAAGATCTTGGCAAGACAAAGAGGGTAACACACGTTATGCTACAGAAATTCTCGCTGAAGAAATGACGATTTTATCTCGACCAGAAGGAAGTGAAAAAGCGGACAATAAAACACCATACATTACGGGAGACGGACCATCAAGTCCTTCGCCAATTGATAACATTACTAACGATTCGGCAGATGGTCTGCCATTTTAATTAAAAAAAATGAATCAAATCGAACCCTCGAGTATTGAGCCTCTTCAGGAGGCCATTCATGCGGGAATAAACCTATCTGGAACAATCGTTTCCTTTATTATCTTATTTTTCTTACTCATTATGTCGGCCTTAGCTTCTGGTTCAGAGTCGGCTTTCTTTTCACTCTCACCTTCTGATAAAGATTTATTGAAAAATGAGGATAGCAAGAGTGCTAAAACTATACTGCATCTTTTAAGTGTTCCTCAAGAGTTACTTGCTACCATTTTAATTACCAATAATTTCGTCAATGTCGGAATTGTTATTCTTTCTAGTTCACTTTTAGAAGTATTTTATCCTATTGAAAACGCGAATGAAACTCTTCGTTTTATCGTAGAGGTTATTGGTATCACATTGTTATTACTACTTGTAGGCGAAGTAATTCCGAAAATTTATGGAACCAAAAATTCTCTGCCCTTTGCGAAATTAACCGCTGGATTATTAAATTTTTTAAGAAAATTACCCCCAATCTCTTGGTTGAAAACATTTTTAGTTAGGGGAACGAAATTCATCCATCGCGCTGCGAAAAGAAAAGGAGTCAAAATAACAACTGACGAATTAGAAATGGCGCTTGAATTGACAAAACAAGAATCAACATCTGATGAAGAGCATAAAATCTTGGAAGGAATAGTGAAATTTGGGAACACAGATGCTCGACAGATTATGAAATCGCGGATGGATATTGTAGCATTAGAAAACGATAAAAATTTCCGAGAAGTTGTTGAAGTCATTCTAGAAGCTGGGTACTCACGCATTCCTGTTTATGACGAGAAAATTGACAATGTAATCGGTATATTATACATCAAAGATTTACTGCCTTTCTTGTCGGAACAAGATGATTTTGACTGGAAAAGACTAATTCGAAAGCCCTATTTCATTCCTGAAAATAAGAAAATTGACGATTTATTGAGAGAATTTCAATCCATGAAAATGCACATGGCTGTTGTAGTTGATGAATATGGCGGAGCAAGTGGAATTGTTACACTAGAAGATGTGTTGGAGGAAATTGTTGGCGACATAACAGATGAATTTGATGATGATGAGATCGCTTACACACGTGTTGATAATCGAACTTTTCTTTTTGAAGGCAGAACAGCTTTGATGGATTTTTACAAAGTTGTTGATATTGATGGAAAAGAATTTGAAAATCAAAAAGGAGATGCTGAAACCTTAGGCGGTTTTATGACGGAGAAAGAAGGGCGAATTCTTAAAAACAATGAATTCATTCTTTGTGACAACATCAAGTTGATTGTTGAATCTTCAGATAAAAGAAGAATAAAAATGATTAAAGCAATTTTACCAGAATAACATGAAGATCCTCTCCCCTTTTGTATTGTTAATTATTCTGTTTTCATGTGGTAACGATGAACTCTTAATTCCAAAGCCACCAAGTTACTTACGCCTTGATTTTCCAGACCATACGTATGAAAATGTGCGTTCTGAATGCGGATTTACCATAGACTTATCTAAAACTTACAGTTTCAAAAATACGCAAAAAAATAGCCTTGGTATATGCAACCAAGAAATTGATCTTGGACCATTAAATGGTACACTTTATCTCTTTTATTATCCATTGACAGCCAAAGATACACTTGCTAAATTCATTAATTTCTCCAATGACAAAGTAGATGACCATAAATTGAAAGCTACAGCTATTAACGATGAAAAAATTCTAAGGTCGAAAGATAATGTTTATGGAACCTTCTTTGAATTGCAAGGAGATGTAGCAACAAATTACCAGTTCTATTTAACAGATTCAACAAATCACTTCCTCAGAGTTGAGCTATTGTTAAATAGTCGTCCAAATTATGATTCACTTAAACCACATTTGGATTACATTAAAATCGATTTATTAAAAATGGCCAATAGTCTCAAATGGAAATAAGCAATACCGTTTATTTTAGTTTAGGAAGCAATATTGGAGATCGCTTAACTTATATCCAACTTGCGTTAAAAGAAATTAAAAAAAAAATAGGTTTAATTATTTCTTGTTCTTCGGTTTATTCGACAGAAGCTGTCGGTTTTAAAGCGGATACTGAATTTCTAAATATTTGTATCTGTTGCAATACCTTTCTTGAGCCACAAGAGATTCTCGATGAAATTAAATATATTGAAAATCAACTTGGAAGAAGACGCAGTAAATCTCAAAGATATGCTTCACGCACTGTCGATATAGATATTATCTTTTATAATAATCTCGTTTTTGAAAATGAGAAAATACAAATTCCTCATAGAGAATACCAGAAAAGACTCTTTGTTTTACTCCCTTTACTTGAGATAAGTCCGAATCAAGTTGACCCAAGAGACAATCAACTTATTTTAGAGATCCTTCGTACTCAAAAACTAAATCAATCAATTCGGAAGGAAAATTTTGTTCTTAGTTACTAACATTTAATAGGTTTTTGTTTTTTTAAGAAAAATATAATGTTTAATATTGCCCTAAAATTTGGTAAGGATTTAAATAAACAATATGAAAAAACAAAACATTAAAGGTTTAGCTTTCATAGCAGTTGCTGGAGCATTAGTAACAAGCTGTGATCTCTTGAAAGATTTACAATACAAGGTAACTCCAAATCCATTAGAGATGCATGGGGATTCAGTACGTGTTCAAGTTGACATTACGTTACCTGAAAAAGGAATCAAGAAAAAAGCGAGTGCTGAGATTACTCCAATGTTGGGTAGTACTGCTCTTAAAACAATTACAATTCAAGGTGAAAAAGCAACTGGAAATGGCAATGTAATTCAATACAAGCCAGGTGGAAAAGTTGTTTATACTGATGTTGTTGCTTACAAGCCAGAATTTGAAAATGCTGATCTAGTTGCTACTGGAAAAGTATTCAAAGGAGGAAAAGAGAAAGCAGGTAAATTCACAGATACCAAAATTGCTGACGCAACGATTATTACTCCATTCTGGGTAAATAAAGATTTTAGAGTAATTATCGCAAAAGATGAATTCCGTCGTGTGACTGAAAAATCTACTTCTGCTCAAATCAATTACGATAAAGGTAAGTCAGTTGTTAAGCCAGGTGAAATGAAAGATGCTGACATCGTGAGTTTCCAAAACTGGTTAGCTGCAGCGCAAACCAATCCAAAAATCGCTATCAAGTCAATCAATGTAGTTGGTTACGCTTCACCAGAAGGAGAAGAAGACAAAAACAATACATTGTCAACTGATCGTGCCGAAGCTGGTAAAAAAGCTTCAATGGAGATCGGGAAAAAAGCTAAAAATGATAAAGCACAAACAGAAGTGTATAGCACAAATGGACGTGGTGAGGATTATGCTGGATTCAAGAAAGAATTGGAAGTATCTACAATGAACAATGACGAAAAGCAATTAGTTATTCGTGTTCTTGAAATGCACCAAGATCCTGCGACTCGTGAAACTGAAATGCGTAACATGGGTAAAACGTTTACTTACTTAGATAAGAACATTTTCCCTAAATTACGTCGTTCTGAAATCATCACTACTTATGACTTAACTGGATATTCTGATGAAGAATTAAAAGCGGTTTCAAAAGCTACAATAGATTTAATGACATTAGAAGAATTGTTGTTTACTGCAACTTTGTCAGAAGATTTGAATGAGAAGTTACGTATCTACCAAGTAGCTGCTAAAAATTTCCCTAACGATTACAGAACTCACAACAATGTTGGCGCTGTATTATACATGCAAAACAAAATGAGCGATGCTAAGTCGAATTTTGAAAAGGCTAACTCAGTGAAAGATAACCCAATTTCTAAAAACAACTTAGCTGCTATTGCTGGTGCTTCAGGTGACCGTGCAAAAGCGAAGCAATTGTTAGGTCAAGCAAAAGGTGCTGGACAAGAAGTTAGTTACAATCAAGGTATTCTAAACATCCAAGATGGAAAATATGCTGATGCTGTTTCTAACTTTGGATCTGAGGCTACGTTCAACAAAGCGCTTGCTCAATTGTTAAACGGTTCAAATGCTGAAGCGGTTAAAACAATCAATGCATCTGCAGACAAAGAATCAGCTCAAGGATATTACTTGAAAGCTATTGCTGAAGCTCGTGATAACAAAATCGACGGTGTAGTTAGTAACTTGAAAAGTGCATTCGGTAAAGACGGTTCTTTAAAAGCAAAAGCTTTAAAAGATCGTGAGTTCTTGAAATTTGCTGAAAATGCAGCTTTCACAGGAATCGTAAAATAAGATCAAAATCTTACCATATAAAATCCCGCTCGCAAGGCGGGATTTTTTTTGTACCCAACTTTTTTGAGTTTAGAAACGTCTAAAGGACTGTAACTATTACTCATGAAAAGATCTCTTTACTTACTGCTTTTTGTTTTGTCTGTGACCCCTTTAAATGCTCAATATTGGGGAGTAAATACGACAAGTGCCTACACCAACGAAGCGATAGATGTTGAAACTGATCAAAACGGCAATCAATATGTTGCTGGATATATTACCGGTGAAACTAGTTTTAACATTAATACTGTCCAGCCCTCAGCAGCTGGAAATGGCGATATATATGTGAGTAAATATAGTCCCACAGGCTCATTAATTTGGATTAAACAATTCGGCGGGAACTATTCCGATAAGCCAACTGACTTAGTTCTTGATAATTCCAACAACATATACATTACAGGTCAATATTTTGGTCAGGTTAATTTTGGGACCTATACTTTAAATTCTATAAATAATTCAAAGGATATTTTTCTTTTGAAATTAGACAACAATGGCGATGTACTTTGGGCTAGATCAGAAGGCGGATCAGGTAATGAAAATGCCTATGGTTTAGCCAGTGACAATCAAAATAATATAATTTTAACTGGACAATTTGAAGGACAATCTATACTCGGTGGTGCTGCGTACATATCAACGATAGACCCTCTTACGAATCTAAATTCTTACGACCTTTTTATTTCAAAATATGATAGCAGCGGAAATCCAATTTGGGTTCGAACAGGCCAAGCAGATTATGAAGACCGTGGATTGGCTATTTCATGTGACGATCAAAATAATATTTTCCTAACAGGTCAATTTTCAGACACACTTATTTTTGCTGGGTCAACTTTTAATAACATCGGTTATAATGTAGGCTTTGTTGCGAAAATTTCACCAAATGGCCAATTGTTATGGCTCAACAAATTAAAAGCAGGTTTAGTGCTGCCTTATGACTTAGAAGTAAATGATTTGAATGAAATAGTCATAGTCGGAGATTTCACTGGTAATTTAATTTATCAGACAGCGAGTGCAAGTCAAAATGTTACGAATAGTTATCAGAAAAAGATTTTCGCACTTAAAATCAATAATAATGGGGCCTATATGTGGTCAAACACACTTGGTTCCGATAATGATATTTCCGCCAGATCAATTTCAATTGATGGTGCAAAAAACTCTTATGTAACTGGATATTTTAAATGTAATTTAACTCAACTTCATGACACAAATACGGCAATTTTCAATAGCGTAGGATACAAGGATATTTACCTAATGAAGATTGATAACCTTGGGAACACAGAATACACCAAACAAATTGGAGGAAAGGAAAATGATGAAGGTCATGGAGTAGCAATTTTGCCAAATAATACACCAACAATTTGTGGTAGTTATACGCAAAATCTGAATCTACCTATTGATTACTCAGGCTCAACAAGTTATTCTAATTCTAATGATTTCGGATACTATCCTTATAGCTCTTCGAACTATTTGTATCTATTTGGTGATTCTAGCCGAAATTCATTCCTTAGCAATGCGATACATTTCAACACACCCAATTACAATTACTTTATTAATAGTCCTTCAGATAGTTTGAATGGTTTCATAAATAACGGAATTGATACGTTACATTTCTGTGTCGAGGATTGGTTATATTACAACACACAAACTCAATATGAAATAGATCCCGCATATAATTATTTATGGAATACAAGTAGTACAGAAAATAGCATTTATATTAATCAAACTGGAAATTATAGTGTAATAATCGAAAGAGATGATCAATGTGCTTTTGGAAATGATTCAATTTATGCAATTCTCCATGAGTTGCCTTTATTACCACTAATGTCTGATAATTTAGGATTGGCAATAAATGAACCAGGTGATGTTTATTATTTCTATGAATTTTGCGCACCAGATTCTGTAACGACTTGGTTTAATAATTTAGCAGATGATTGTTCTATATCCATTTTCTCATCTTCCACAGGCATACTACTCTATACTGACACATTAGCTCATCAATATGATAATTCGGATCAATATGACATTCTCATTCAAGATGCATATTGCTCCGATTTAGGTTGGTTCAGTGTCATTTTAGATCAAGTCATACTTTATGATAGTATTGATCCTTATTTCTATTTCAGAGAAGATCCTGATAATAATGACACAATTGAAATCTGTCAAAATACCTACCTTTATCTTGATATATACGATTATCTAACGAATCCAGATACTACATTAAATCTATTTAATTATCAACCCATTGTATATGAACTTCTCACAGTAGACCCTACTGTACCCCTTAATTCAATTGATAATCAGGGTTATAAATATAATTACGAACCAATATCAACAGGTTGGCTTTCTTTTAGTTATTATTTATCCATTGGTTATGACAATTTGTGTGGAATAGATACGCTCCAATATATAAGAACCGACTCAATTTATATTATTGTCAATCCATTGCCGAGTCTTACTATTCAAGCAGATAACTTATTATGTCCTAATGGATCAGCATATTTATATATCGATTCAATAATTCCAGGATTAGATTGGTATGGTCCCGGAATATCATGGACAAGTCCGGTTGGTGACAGCATTCAAGTAACTCAGGCTGGATATTACTCTTATGGTGGCTTGTATGTTGACACAAGTAATTATTGTTCAACAAATTTAAATTTTACTTTTTTACTCATGCAGAAACAACCACCAGCCTTAATTTTAAATCCCGCCGACGGCATCATCTGCCCTTATGACTCAGTTACCTTTTGGCTACCTAACACCTATTTGTCGTATGATTGGATTGGACCGGATGGCTATTCAATTTCTACAACCAATACCGCTACTGATGAAGATCAAGGATTTTACTATTGCACTGTTTTAGATAATGAAGGATGTTATTTAACAACGACTCCAGCTGAAATAAGAGAATTTACAACTCCTTTTCTAACAGTTGAGCCTTTCAATGTAATTTGTCCAAATCAAACAGCAACCATATCTGTGACCTATGATGGCAGCGCTCAATTTCAATGGCTTGCACCAATATCCAGTAATGCCCCTCAAATTACAGTTAACCAAGCAGGAATTTATATTTGTCAAATTCAACAATGTGGTATGACCTTTTTGGATAGTGTAGAAATCATCGACGGTTCGTTCAGTGTTAACTTAACGGCTACAGATACCTTGTTATGTTTCAATGAAAATAGTCTACTGACTACGAATCCGGGTTATAGTGAATATAACTGGAGCAATGGCGATGCCGGTTCAAGTATAATATCAATATCAGACCCTGGCTCCTATTTCGTTACTGTTATTAACCAGTATGGATGTGAAGCGACCTCACCAACTGTTTTCGTTAATGAAATTCGTGATTCATCTCCTCCAATCATCTCAAATCTCACCATTTGTCCAGGTGCAGATGCCACGTTAAGTACATTAAATAATTCAATCGTAAATTGGTACGATCTAGACACGCTTTTATTTTCTACCGGAAATTCAATTAACGTTTTCGATGTTTTTGCTGACACTTCATTCTATGCGTCACTCTCCATTCCTGAATGTCCGAATAGTTATGTTTTAGCTACTATTTCTATCATGGATTCAATTCCTGTTTTTGCCATTAATGGTGATACTTTACTTTGTCCTAATGAACAAACTTCTTATTCTATTAATACAAGCACAGAAACTGTCGATTGGTATTTAAATGGCGTCGCAAATGGCTCTGGCTCCTCGATGAATCTTGTTGCCCCATCGCTTGGATCTTCAGTTCAACTAATTGAAGCAATTGTATCCAACGGATGTTATACAGATACAATTCAATTAACAATAAACACTTCAGCTACTCAAGAAATCAATCTTCCATTCGATTCATTAATAATTTGCAGCTATTCCACTGTGCCAATTGTTCCAAGTGGAAATTATGACTCACTTATCTGGTCAGTTGGAAATGGTAATTTAAGTGTCGATACTTTTTACTTAACTAGTCAAATTGGAAATGGTACTTTGATTGTCGTAGGATTCGATTTATTGGGCTGTCCTACCACATCTGATACATTAACTTACACCAGTTCTCAACTGAGCTACACCATTTACGACATTATTGGGAATAGTTGTTTTAACGATTCAATCATTTTGGGGGTTGATACAAGCACTGATAGCATATTATGGACAACACCTTTTGGTTCTTTCGATACGACAGAAATGAGTTTTGAAATCAATTCTTCAACCACAGGATGGTATACGCTCGAAATTTGGGATACCTTGGGCTGTTCGCACCAAGATTCTGTCCTTATTTCAGGAAATCTAATTCCAATATTCTCAATTAGTAATGACACTCTACTATGTTTAAATGACTGGTTGAGCAATCTAAACTTTACAGATTCATTGAATATTTCATGGGAAGGATTTGGAGTTGTTGATAGTATTCCTGTTCTTGCAAATGATTGGTACGTGGCGATCGCAACGAGTTCTTATGGCTGTGTATATTCAGATTCCATATACATTCAGGCAATTAATTGCACGAATGATTTACCGAATGTTATAACAGCTAACAATGATGGTGTCAATGATTTTTTTATTATTGATGAAGCTCCAATTTTCCCAAACAATCGTTTAATCATTCTCAACCGCTGGGGAAATCAAATTTACGAGATGGCAGGATATAATAATTCGTTTGATGGTTTAGAATTAGTTGCTGGAACATATTTCTTTATTTTCGAATATGATACAACGTCAAAAAGTGCCCAAACCAAAAATGGAATCATCACTATTATTCGCTAATTGTTAATAAGCTAAAAACTAAACAGTTTAACCAAAAAAACATGTGTAAAAGTTAAATAAAAGCATAACATTCGCTTAATGAAAACGACTATTCAATGGTCTATATTTGTAATGATAAAATTAAAATTAATTATCCGAAACAAATTACAAGATGAGAATAATTTTATTTTTACTATTTGCAGTAACGTCAATAGTTAGTTGGGGGCAACTTTTTTCCAATCCAATTACTGGAACCAATCCGAATGCTTCAAATCCTTATACAATTGGTCAAACTGTTGCTCCAAATATCACAGTGAGTGGAATAGGAAGGGGAGCTGGAGCTACTGGAACGAACGCAAATAATCGATATAACGCTAATAGTTGGAACACAGCTACAATCGATTTAAGCGCTTATTTTGAATTTACACTGACGCCAAATGTGGGTTGTCAAATAAATTTCACGAATTTTATTTATACTGCCCAAGCATCTGGAACTGGAGCTACAAGTTTTGCCTTTAGATCAAGTTTGGATGGTTTTACTGCAAATATTGGCGCTCCGACTGCTGTTGGAACTACTATAAATTTATCTGGGCCAAGCTTTCAGAATTTATCAAGTGCTATTACTTTTAGATTGTATGGATGGGACGCATCAGCTTCAGGGGGAACCTTTAGTATCAATGACTTTACATTTAACGGATCAACATCTTGTGGCGCACCTGTAACAATAACAACCGGAGCAATAACAGGAAGCCCTTTTGCTGTTGATTGTTCAACAAGTGATAATGGAAGTGTTGCCTTTACTTCATCTGGCACTTTTAACATTGGAAACACCTTCACCGTGCAATTGTCGAATGCTTCTGGAAGTTTTGCTTCACCCATCTCTTTACAATCATTGTCTGGAGCTGGAGCTGAAGGCTTAAACCCAAGTGGAACAATTAATTTTGATATTCCAGCAGGTACTCTTACGGGAGCTGGTTATTTAATACGAATCGTCTCTTCAGATCCCTTCACCATAGGTTCTTCATCGTCAGCTTTTAATGTTACTTTATCAGGTGGTCCTTGTGTATTAATACCGCCACACTTAACATCGGTCATTATAAATTCTTGCGATGGACTGTGTACTGAGGGCAATAATGAAATAGTATTTGGATCTTCCGGTGATTACTCCTTTAACGTAAATACAACGAATTTTGATTTTCTGTATGGCACAAGCTCTCCAGGGACAAATTACACAGATGTTTTGGTTAACAATGCAACACGAATAAATGAGTTAAATATCGCTGCTGGATGCGGAAGTTTATTTGTGGATGCAACTGGCGGAAATATCCCAGTAAATTCAAGTTGGATGTTGGCTTCTACAGCAATATGTGAAGAAGCATTGACTTGGAGTGGTTTGTGTGGTTCAGGACCGATTTATGTAATTTTTCAAAATGATGTCAACTGGCAATCAAGTGGTAATTTTGCAAATAACCCATCTGCCCCAGGAATACGGTATTATCGAACTTCGATTACAACAACTTTGGGATCTACATTCACAATTGATTATACAACTGATGGTAGCTATCCAAATTCCGATGGTGTTTATGCAACATTTGATTCAAATGGCGGTCCAGCAACTTTATATGGGGACAATGATTGTATACTGCAACCAACGCTTTTACCTACTGGATTATTGTCTTATTCTGGCGAAATACTTCATGGCAAATCCTCTTTATATTGGCAAACAAGTTCAGAACAAAACAATGATTATTTCACCATCTCTCATTCTACCAATGGTTACGATTTTGAAGTCATAGGTCAACTTCAAGGTGCTGGAAATTCATCATTAATAAACGACTATAATTTAATCCATAATCGTCCATCTCAAGGGATCAACTATTATAAACTCATGTCCACAGATTACGATGGAACCAATTATACAAAGGGAATAATTTCCCTCTTATATAATTCCGATGGATCCTATTATGATGCTCAAAAAGGTGAAATTAAATTCAATGAACGATCTGATTATCGTGTGATTTCTATGGATGGAAAAATCATAGGTGAAGTGACAAATGAAACAAGTATGATTTTCTATCAACAAGGAATAATTATCATCCAAAACTTAAGAACTGGATTGACCGAGCGCCTTTTTATTCCATAAATCGAATAAATATTCTTGCTCTCTTTGTCCCGGAGTTGGTGTTATTTCAAATGGAACTTTTAAAATACCTAGATCCATCAATGTGCTATAACCACAACGAGAAATTATCTTTTTTGAATTCAAAATTAATTGGTCACACGCTTTCCAATTAGTTGAATTTTGGATCTGAAAATTGGAAGGAACATCAGTTAAAATAATACTTTCAGGTAGAATCATTACACAATTTACATCCTTATTTCTTTCAGAACTCAATTGATCTTTTGCATACTTTTCTGCATACACTGCTGGTCCACTTACAATAATCGTTTTTTCAATTGTTTTAATGATGGGAATTTCGTAAAGTTGGAATCGAGATAAAATCCCAATGTAGTTAATTTCTAAATTAGCAATTGGTTCACTCAAACTTCCACTGTAATCAGAATCGAATGTATCAGGGACCCAAATTTCGTTGAATTGTTTCAAATAGTTGAAATGAATTTTTTGAACCCATTTTTCATACCAACGAATTGGTAAATTAACTTGATGTGTTAAAAGGATAGAGTGAATATTCTTTGAATTGAATCCATAACGATGATCAGAAATTATTAAATCAATTTGAAACTCATCGATGTATTGATTTACCTCTTTCTCTTCATCTACGAGTCGCTTATTCAATTGCCGAAATTGCTTTGCTAGATCCAATCCAAAATTTCCATGTTTACCGAATTTAAACGGATAACCTGCATGATTTATAAAATGTACATCTAGAAAATACTGTTTAAATATTGCTTCCTGGCCCTTATCACAAGCTATAAATATTTCATTTCCATTGCGAATAAGTATATCGACTAAAGGTATACAACGCGTAACATGACCCATACCCCAATTTAGTGGTGAGAGTAAAATTCGCTTATTGAAAATATCACTTGGCAACATTTTTCGAAGTTAAACACGAAATCTGAGATATGAAACACGAATTTTTCATTTTTTTAATTGTCATTACCAACTTTGCATTTATCTTTAACGTTCTTAACAATAATAAACACACAGACTCATGTTCGATAAAAATGAATTTAAAAAATATGCTACCAAACATGTTGGTTTGACTAGCATGCACGTTGATCACTATATTGAATCATCACTAACACCATATATCATCGAAGAGCGTCCAATGAACATGACGCAAATGGATGTTTTTTCGCGTTTAATGATGGATCGTATCATTTTCCTTGGTACAGGTATCGATGATTATGTAGCAAATATTATCAATGCTCAATTGCTTTTTTTAGAGTCAGTTGATGCGAAAAAAGATATTCAGATTTACTTGAATTCTCCTGGTGGCTCAGTATATGCTGGTTTAGGAATTTATGACACAATGCAATACATCAAACCAGATGTAGCGACGATTTGTACTGGTATGGCTGCTTCAATGGGCGCTGTATTGATGTGTGCAGGAACAGAAGGAAAACGTTCAGCTTTGAAGCATGCACGTGTGATGATTCACCAACCATTAGGTGGAGCGCAAGGTCAAGCATCAGATATCGAAATAACGGCACGTGAAATTCAAAAACTAAAGAAAGAATTATACGAAATTATTGCTCATCATTCTCATCAAACGTATGAGAAAGTTTGGGCTGATTCAGATCGTGATTATTGGTTGACGGCTGAAGAAGCAAAAGCGTATGGAATGGTTGACGAAGTTTTGTTACGCAATCCAAAATAATTCAATTTAAACTAATTTTAAAAGTCCTGTCTGCTCTGGCAGATGGGCTTTTTAGTCAAATAACACCATGTCAAAAAAAGAATCAGGTTGTTCGTTTTGTGGAAGATCACGCAGTGAGGTAGGAATTCTTATTGCAGGCGTTTCTGGACACATTTGTGAAAGTTGTATCACACAAGCTCACACGATTATCAAGGAAGAAGATATCCAAGGAGCAGCTTCATCGAAGGATGATCAAGTAAACATTTTGAAGCCAACTGAGATCAAGACAAAATTGGATGAATATGTCATTGGACAAGAGGATGCTAAAAAAGTCCTATCCGTAGCTGTTTACAATCATTACAAACGATTGAATCAACCCGTTCGTAAGGATGATGTGGAAATTGAAAAGTCGAACGTAATTTTAGTTGGACGAACAGGCACAGGTAAAACATTATTGGCAAAAACCATCGCTAAAATGTTAAATGTCCCATTCTGCATAGCTGATGCAACAGTTCTCACCGAAGCAGGTTATGTTGGTGAAGACGTTGAGTCCATTCTTTCCCGTTTACTTCAAGCGGCTGATTACAATGTAAATGCTGCCCAAAAAGGGATTGTATTCATTGATGAAATAGATAAAATTGCACGTAAGAGCGATAATCCATCAATCACCCGAGATGTTTCTGGAGAAGGTGTTCAACAAGCTTTGTTAAAATTATTAGAAGGTTCAATTGTAAATGTTCCACCACAAGGAGGAAGAAAACATCCTGAACAAAAGATGATTCAAATTGACACAAAGAATATTCTTTTTGTTTGCGGAGGTGCTTTTGATGGTATTGAACGCATTATTGCAAATCGAGTAAATCGTCAAACAATTGGTTTTTCATCGAAAGAAGAAGAACGAATTGATTCTGAAAGCTTATTAAAATACATTAATCCAACAGATATTAAAACCTTTGGATTGATTCCTGAATTAATTGGTCGTTTCCCCGTTTTGACCTATTTAGAGCCGCTTGACGCTGCAAGTTTGAAGCGTATCATGACCGAGCCAAAAAATGCGCTGGTAAAACAATATTTACGTTTGTTCGAAATTGACGATGTAAAATTGAGCGTTGATGCCGATGTACTTGATTTTATTGTTGAAAAAGCGATTGATTTTAAACTTGGTGCAAGAGGCTTGCGTTCAATCTGCGAAGCAATCTTAAACGAAGCGATGTACGAATTACCTTCAAAAAATGAAAATGAATTTAGAGTTACTTTGGAATATGCAAGCGCTCAATTCAATAAATCAAAAATGGCGAAGTTGAAAGTCGCTTAAGATTAAGATTTACAATTTCTTCTTGTCAATCCTAAACTTACAATATTTAATTACGCTGCCCTTTGCTGTAAATAGCTTTTCGTAGTGTGTTTTGATGTGAAAAATGTCGCGGGTTACTTCATCAAGTGTTTCTGGCAGTGTACCGTACAAATCCCACGTAAGTTCAAGTAATTCGTAATTGTGCTCTTTAATTTGCTCCTCAGTATATTCAAAAAGGATATCAGAGTCTGTTTTCATGTGAACAATTCCATTGGGCTTTAACATTGTCCGGTATCGCTCAATAAATCGTGGAGAAGATAAACGCTTATTTACTTTCTTTGGTTGTGGATCGGAAAAAGTTAACCAAATTTCATCCACTTCATTCTTTTCAAAACAATCAGTAATAAATTCAACCTTTGTGCGAAGAAAAGCCACATTGCTTAAACCATCGTGGATTGATTCTTTCGCTCCAATGTACATACGAGCACCTTTGATATCAACGCCAATAAAATTCTTATTTGGAAAATGTTTCGCAAGACCTAAAGAGTATTCCCCTTTTCCGCAGCCTAATTCAAGTACAATTGGATGGTCATTTTTAAAATAATCCGTCCCCCACTTTCCTTTCATCTCATATTCTTCACCAATAAGTGGTTCAAAAACATTCGAAAATTCCTTCATTGCAGCGAAGCGACGTATTTTATCTTTTCCCATGGCACAAAGTTAATCGTCCATTTTTAATTGTCAATTGACAAATCAATAAAATACCCCGTATGCTTGCGAATATTTAAAACTTCTCCTCCTTCAAAGATCAAGTATTGACCTTTAATTCCTTTTAAACAGCCATTTATAACTGCTGTCTTATCAAAAGATAAACTCTTTACTTTTTCAGGAAATTCAATCACTGGATAATTGAAGGAAATTATTTCATCGTCTTCAGAAAAAAACTGAGTTAAATCTGCTGGTAATTGATCATGTAAATTCCATTTTTCTTCCACCAAGTCAATTGCATCATCAATCTCGTTTTTCAACATCCGCTGCCAATGGGTTTTATCTGAAAAGAACTCCTTCAATGCAACTTCCAAGACACCAGCTTCATAACGATTAGGAGTTTCTGCTAAACGAATGGCCGCACTTGCACCTTGATCAATCCAACGTGTGGGAACTTGTGTTATTCTTGTCACTCCAACTTTTACGATATCCGATGCTGCTAAATAAACTATATGTGGTGTATTGTGATTGCGTTCTTCCCAAGCTGGATCTCTTCCCTCTCCTAAATGTGCCCGACAAAGTTCAGGACGAATATTGCACTCAGCTGCCTCTGGAGCAGAAATAAAACAATTATAACAAAAGCCATCTCCAAATGATTTCTTAATGATTTTGGCACATGATGAACAATGAATTTGACCATTCCACGAAAGAGATATCTTCTTTCCAACCAAATCGTTCATTCTTACTGTTTCTGAAAGTTGCAATTCATAATGAATTGTTTCTCTCAGGGTAACATGCATTTTATGAAGCTTTCCTGAATGCATTATTCCTCAGGTAAAATATTCATTTTATCAGCAAAATGATAACAATAATCTCTTAAGTCCTCACTAATCAAACTCTCACCTGTAGCCTTTTCAAAAGAATCTGCCATAGATAACAAGGTTTGATGAAAAAACTGTTTCATTTCCTCAATACTCATTTCATTGGTCCATAAATCAATTTTCATGGTATTATTATCTCGTGGATCCCACAAGGATAATAACAGTGCTTTTGCAGGTGCTTCTTCTACATCCCCATCAGCAGCTGACCATTTCATGCCAATTGGCAAATTATTTTCATTCAAACCAACTTTAATGCTGATTGTGGAGGTTTTTACAATTTTGTCTTCCATAATTAGTCAATCTCATATTCTGCAAGTATAGCAGTGTAAGGTGTATTTATCAATTCTTTCACAGAAACCTTATTAATTTCCATGTACTTCTGAACCATTCTTAAACCAAAAAACTGTCCTAATCTGTCAGGTCCTTTTTCGGGGAAACCTGCAGTAAAGGGCGCATCGTTCAGTAAATTTGTTTTTATGCGCTCATCAATTTTAAAGAGCATCTTTTCATCGACCATGTATTTCCAATGTTGATATTCATTGTCTACAGCCCACTGAAATTCATCCTTGGAATAACGTAAAATATCTGCTACTTCTTTAGCTGGAAATGCGGCTTGAGTCACATATAAAATCTTTCCCCAACGGATCATTTCCTCTACTAAATTACCTTCCACTTCTTCCACATAATGGGTCATTGCCCATGCACAAATCGCATCTCTTGTTAGGTATTTTGCATCCAATCCTTCCTTCATCCATTCATAAAACTGATTAGCAGGCAATTCTTGAATAACATCCGTTTCTTTCCCTAAATAACGTTCCAAACCGATTCCAATTTCAGTTTCTGTACAAAACGCATTTGAAGCAAAAAAAGAATTCATAAAAACTACGCTTTTAGGGATCTTACCTGATGGAAAATGAAATTTCAAACGTTTAAATCCATCTTCAATTTCCTTTTTCTGAGTGCTTAGATTCGAAAATTTTTCTTCAATTCTCTTACTAACACGCTTCACATAATCATCTTCCAAAAAGGCTGTAATACTGTTGTAATATGCTGTGTCAGAAACATCCCCAATTCCTAAACAATATCCCAATTCATAATCATAGATATTACCAATCTCCTTTTTATACTTTTTATGAAGGCTAATTAATTCATTTGAATCTGCATGAACAAGAGATGAATCGATATTATAAAAGTGAATATCCAATTTTATATTACTTATGTCCACGTCCAACGGATCATTCGAACAAGATGAAAAAATCACAATTCCTAGAATGAATGCACAAATACTTTTTAGAGTCATTATTATTCTTTATTTTCGTATCCAAAAGTAAGCATTATCAACGTTTTTAAACATTAAATAAAGATAACTAAAATACATTTCTATGAAAAAACTGATTTATTCATTTGTTGGATTATTTATTATAACGTCTTCTTTCGCTCAAGAAGCAGCAGATAAGAAAATACAAGCGGGTCTTGTAATGGGTACTGGAATATCCTTTCAAAAAATTGGAACGAATTTCATGAAAACTAATGGAATCGGTACAGATTTAACAATTGGAGCGAATGTAAATTTTAGTTTAACTGAAACAATTGCATTTACAACTGGAGCTGAATTTGACTTTTCTACCTTAAAATACAAAGCTGCTGCTTACGAATTAAACAATAAAGTAAACAATGTTTATTATTGGTATAACGATAAAGAATTACTTGAAATGAACGAAGTTGATGCTTTAAATGATAATCACCAGTTATTTGAATTGATGGAGCGTCGCCAAAAATCAGTTTATTTGACTGTACCAACTATGTTAACTTTCCGCACAAACTTTATCGGTTATATGAGGTATTTTGGGAAATTTGGTTTAAGAAATAGTTTTTTATTGAAAAGCACCATTTTTGATAAAGGATTTGATTTAGATCCTGAATCTCCAACTGGAACAAAAAGTGGTAGCGTCAACCTTGATGAAATGAAAGCACCAGGCGAAATGTTTTTCTTTAAATCTGCCGTAGGTTTGGTAGGTGGAGCTGAATGGAACTTTACTGGTTCAACTTGTTTAGTTGCGGAATTAGGTTTTTACTATGGCTTCACTCCATTACATGCAAATAGGAATACCGAAAAAGGAAATAATTATTTATTTGCTACAGATGTAAATAATGGATCAGGAAATAATGTTGAGTTTAACAACAAAGCAACACAAAGTCAGTTGATGTTGAAGATATCTATCTTGTTTTAAGAACATTGAGAGAAAAAGAAATTTGTAATTATATAGAAGCCTGGCTGAACGACTATGTCGAAAAAGCCGGGCTTTCTGGTTTTATAATTGGTATTTCTGGAGGTATTGATTCAGCATTAACTTCCACTTTATGTGCCCGTACAGGTAAAAAAACTTTACTTCTGAACATGCCTATTCGTCAAACCAAAGCGGAATACGATAGAGCAAAAGAGCATATTGAAGATTTGAAAATGAAATACTCTAATGTGCAAGCATTAGAAATCGATCTTACTTCTATTTTTGATTTATTTGAAACGACAGTTCCTTCGGAAGTTCTGGCAGATCACTTATCAATGGCCAATTCAAGAGCTAGAATTCGTATGACAACTCTTTATGCTGTTGGACAAACGAACAACTGCTTAGTTGTTGGTACAGGAAATAAAATTGAAGATTTCGGAGTTGGATTCTATACGAAATATGGAGACGGTGGTGTGGACATTAGTCCAATTGCCGATTTAACCAAAACCGATGTTAAAAAGTTAGCTTCTGAATTAAACGTTGTTTCATCTATACTTTTAGCTAAACCCACAGATGGTTTATGGGAAGATGGAAGAAGTGATGAAGACCAACTTGGGGCAAGTTATCCTGAATTAGAATGGGCTATGGATTTCAAAGGTGACTATGAAAATGTAACAGAACGAGAAAAAGAAGTTTTGAATATTTACAAAAAATACAATCGAATAAACAAGCATAAAATGGAACCCATTCCTGTATGTTTATTACCAAATAGTTTAAAATAATAAGAATGAATAAAATAATTTCCTTCATTGCTTGCTTTTTGATAGTACTGAGTACTCAAGCGCAAACTGATTTTAACAATTTTAAGACGCTTCAATCAAAAGGAACAATTCCAGAAGATTTTACAAAGTCTACTAAATCAAAGTTAGATGAGGACTTAGCAAAGAAGAAAACCGAACTAACAGCGACTCAGGAAAAAATTCTTTTTGAAGGTACAAATTATGCTATCGACGAATTACTTCATTCTGGACTAGTCGTTTTTGGTGATGAAATTTCTATCTATGCAACTGAAATTGTTGATCGACTTTTACGCAATGATTCTAAACTTCGCTCTGAACTGCGCATTTACACTATTAAATCGAATGAAACAAATGCGTTCTCTACTGACCAAGGAATCATTTTTGTAACGACTGGATTAATGTCACAAATTACTTGTGAAGCGCAATTAGCTTTTGTTTTAGCACATGAAATTTCACATTACCAAAAGAAACATATTCTTGAAACATTTGATTGGAAACTGAAAAATTCACGTCATAATGATCGGATCGTAAAACTGAGTAATTACTCCAAAGAAAAAGAATTCGAAGCTGACAAGGGTGGATTGGCACTTTATAGTGCTGCTGGATATGGTAAAGAATATGTTTTTGAAACCTTTGACGTATTAATGTACTCTTATTTGCCTTTCGACGATATTGAATTTCCTTTTGAATATTTCAACTCAAGTAATATGCATGTTCCAAGCTCAATGTTTCCAAAAAAGAAATATGAGATCAAAGCGATTGAAGATTATGACGATTCAAATAGTTCACATCCGAATATAAAAAAACGAAAAGAAGCTGTCGAAAAAGAGATTGATTCTTATGCTAATTGGGAAAATGCTGATCAATACTTAGGTCAATTGCGCTTTGAAAATGTTCGAAATGTGGCGCGTTTTGAATCTGTTCGAACAAATTTATTAGATGCTAGCTTTGGTTCTGCACTTTATTCAGTTTTTCTTCTGGAAAGAGATTTTCCAAATTCTGCTTATTTAAAAAGAATGAAAGCTCAAATTTGGTTGAATTTGATGCTATACAAAAAGCAAAATAAGAGCAATAAAACAATTGACAATACATCCGATTTAGAAGGAGAATCAGCAGCAGTGCACTTCTTACTTAAAAAATTAACCAAAGATGGAATGACTACTTTAGCTTTGCGTCAAGTGTATGATTTACATCAACAATATCCTGAAGATGAGGAAATAAGTGCCATCTATTCTAAATTCGTTCAGGATCTTTCAGAAATCAAAACATTCAAAATTGAAAATTATTCAAAAAAGAAATTTCATGAGGCTGCAACCGATTTCATAAAGGATAAAGCGGATACAACTATCCAAACTCAAGATACTGTGAAATCTAGTTCGAAATATGATCGAATTAAAAAGAAAAAAAATGTGGATAATGCTGCTAATTTTGATACCACTAAATTTTATTTGTATGGAATCGGTGACTTGCTTGCAGATTCCTCTTTCATACAATCTTATACTGCGAATTTGGAAATCCAGAAAAAGCTTGAAGAAGAAAAAGAACAGTTTGAACTGCTTAGTCAATCCGAGCGAAAAAAGATAAATGCAAAAGATGCTGACAATCATTTAAGATTAGGTTTAGAGGAAATCATTGTAGTTGAGCCAAAAGTTTATAGTTATAAAAAGAATAGTTTAGATAATATTAAATCAGAAAAGATTGAAGAAATTTTTTCAGCAACAATTGAAAGTTCAGCTGCTGAATTAGGAGTTAAGGTTTATCCAATAGACCGAAGAACACTTTCAACTAAGGGAACAGAAGGTTTTAACGAAAGAAATACCTTGATTTCGTTTTTAACTCAAATCGCACAAGAAGATGATATCAACGTTTTTCCTGTTGATTTTCAAGCCTTAAAAGAAATCAGACAAAATTACGGTACAAATAGGGTTATGTTCTCACTAGTTGAACATTACCGAAATGCAGATATTAGTTGGTGGCTGGTTGCTGGAAGCGTTTTCATTTATCCAACTTTACCTTTTACACTTGGAATGTATATCCCCATGAAAATTTTCAAAAGTAACCACATGGAAATGAATGTGATAATTCTTGACTTGGAGAAAGGAATCGCAGAGACTGGTCAGAATTATCATTGGAATGAACCCACTTACAAACACAATTTAGGATCTCACATGTATAACATTTTTAACGCACTGAAATCTAAACCTTTATAATTACACTATGAAATTTTTATTCATTGCTCTTTTCACCTTGTTTTTTAATAATTTACTCATAAGTCAAAACACTGGTTTATATGGTAAAAGAACTTTTATTGAGTTTAATACAGTAAGTAATATGCCTGTTTTTAGTTGGCTATTATCGAGTTCTGACGGCTATTCATCAAGCGGAGCAGGTAACAGTTTAACTTTAAAAAAAGATTTATTTGATTACGGTTTTCGATTTGTAATAGGAAGATCTGGGACAAAGAATGCAGGTGTCAGCCTTGAATTTGGTTACGGATTTTCAAATCTTTCAGCGCCAAAATATATACGAAAAACATATATTGATCAATGGGGCTACGAAAATACCACATCAATTGATATAAGACATGAACGTTTTGATGTTCACACTATTTCATTCATGCCTAAAATCGAATTCACTTCAAAAGGCGGGACACTTCCCGTAGGTTTAAATCATCAAATCGGTCTTGGATTTTCATCAAGTAAAATCATAGAGAGAGACTACAAATATCAAATTTTAAACTATTATGGTGCATTTACAAATGAAGAAGTTGCCTCTTTTTCAAAGAATATTGTAGATTATGAACAATCATACAAAGGGATAACCATACTATATGCATTTAATATTAGAACACCGATAACAAAAAGTTTAATGATAAATTATGGGATCCGATATACCTTGAATCTTCGAAATAATTTTGTTAGTGAAATTGGTACAGATCAATATTATTATCCAAAAGATGCGGTTAGAGAAGATATTCGAAGGTCGAGACTATCAAACTTACTTTCCTTCAATTTGGGTTTAACTTACGCTCTTTAAGCTTCAGGGGCCAGACGCAATACAATTCCGTCTATTTCATTCGAAATATGGATTTGACATCCTAAGCGACTATTGGGTTTAACAAAAAATGCTTGGTCAAGCATGTCTAATTCGGCATCAGATTGTTCTGGCAACGTTGTATCAGACTCCAAGTAGCATTGGCATGTTGCGCACATAGCCATTCCACCACATTCACCTAAAACTGGAAGTTCGTATGCTTTACATAACTCCATGATATTCATATTCATATCAGTTGGCGCAACTAATTGATGCGGATTCTCTTCGCGATCGATGATGGTTACTTTAATCTCGTTCATTGATGTTTTTTTTTTGCAAAGATACTATTTACTCACATTTAGTTGTAAATACGCAAAAGATTAGAGCCATTATAAACAGTTTGGTACTGCCGTAAACCAAATTCAGAATCTACAATTGGTGAACCATCATACATGGAATAACGTGCTGTTGAACAAGAATCAATTAGTGTTAAAAAATTATCCACATCAGGATATAAAGGTTGCGTACAAAGCCCATCAGGATCTGCAGGTGAATGTCGGTCAAATGCTACAAATTCATCAATTGAACGACGGTAAACAATAATTCCTCGAGAACCTCCATTGACATACGTATAACCTCCGACACCAATCAATCCATTATAACTTGGCAAGTTAATATCGATCGTAATGTCAAATGCAATACTAGGAACAGGATGGTTCTTGTTTTTATTGCATCCAGTAAAAATCAAGATTAAACTGAAAATAAAAAATAATTGTAACTTCATTGCGTTGAATTCTTTTGTAAATGTATGAAGATTAAAACGCAATTCATCATCTTTTTATTGTTGGTTCTTAGTTTAGGACTAGTCGATTGTGCTTCTCATAAACCTGGTCAAACACCTGGTTCTGTGGAAGAAGCTGAAGCTGTATTAGCCAAACAAGCAAAAAAGAATTCTAAACAAGCAAAGAAAGATCAGAAAGCAGCCTATAAACATTATTGGTCCCTACAGTCGAAAGAAGCAAGAAAGTCTATTAAACAGAACAAAAAGCGCAACAAGCGTATGGCTAAAGCAAGAAAAGGTTAAGCTTCTTCCAACGCAAAAAGGTCTTCAGTCGTTTTTTCCCACTTTTCCATTTCTCCGTCAAGTAATTTCTTCAAGGCATCATAATCACCCAATACTTTCGAAGCATGTTGCTCATTCGTATAATCTAGTTCAGAAACATGTATATCCATTTCTTTCAATTTCACCTCATACTCCTCAATTGCCTTTTCACATTTACTCAATTGATTGTTCAATTGTGTTTTCAATCGCTTTTGTTCTTTAGCCTCTTCGTAGCTTAATTTTTGTTCAACTGGTTTACTTTCAACTTCCTCTTGCTTGATTTTCTCAAGGTTGGGTGCTTTAATATCTTGGAAAGACATCATTTTCTGCTGAAGGAATTCCTTCACTCCAAAATGGTGAATTTTTAGCGTTTTATTTTCAATATCCCAAATTCGATTCGTTAATCCATCTAAAAACTCTCGATCATGCGATACAACAATAAAAGTACCTTCATAACTCTGCAAAGCTTGTTTCAAAACCTCTTTACTTTGAATGTCTAGGTGGTTTGTCGGTTCATCAAGAATTAAAAAATTACTTGGACTCAAAAGTAATTGACAAAGTGCAAGCCGCGTGCGCTCACCACCTGATAAAACAGCAACTCGCTTATCCGTATCTTCTCCTGAAAAAAGAAACGCTCCTAAAATTGAACGTAAATCCTTTCTAACTTCGCCTTTCGCAACATCATCTACTGTTTCGTAAACCGTTTTCGTAGGGTCTAACTGTTCAGCTTGGTCTTGAGCAAAATAAGTAATATTGACATTGTGACCATAGTTCACTTCACCTTCGCCATCAATAGCTCTCATCACCCGTTTCAATAATGTTGATTTACCAACACCATTTGGACCAAGAAGAGCAATCTTTTCTCCACGTCCAACTGTAATGTTTATGTGCTGAAAGATTACTTTATCACCATAGGTTTTCCCCATATCGATTAATTCCAAAACTAACTTACCAGGTTGAACACTTAAAGGAAAGGCAATTTTCATTTTTGCCACACCGTCGTTATCAACTTCAATACGCTCCGTTTTGTCTAGTTTCTTGATTAAACTTTGAGCGAATGCAGCTTTGTTTTTTTTCGCACGGAACTTATTGATTAGTTCTTCGGTATGTTTTATATCCTTGTCTTGCTGCTTTTTCATTCGATCTAATCGCTCCGATTCCTCCGCTCGATAAATCTTGTATTTTGAATACGCGAATGGATAGTCTAGTACTTTTCCTAAACTAATTTCCAAGGTGCGCTTAGTTACATTATCCAAAAACAAACGGTCATGCGAAATTACAATCACAGCACCTTCAAATTTTTGCAGATAATCTTCTAACCAACTAATAGAAATAATATCAAGGTGATTGGTTGGCTCATCCAACAATACAATATCCGGTCGATTTACTAATATTTTAGCCAATTCGGCTCTCATTTTCCAGCCACCAGAGAATGTATTCAAACTTCGATTAGTCTCCTCTTCAGAAAAACCTAAACCTTTCAAAACAGTTACCACTCTTTCCTCCCAAGAATGACCTTCGTTCAATTGAAAAGAGTGATTGAGTTCTGACAACTCATCAAGTAAGGTTAAATATGAATCAGATTCATAATCTGTTCGCTTAACTAGATCAACATTGAGTTGTTCGAGACGATCTTTCAAACTAGTTAAAAGTACATTTGATTCTAAGAGGTAATTTCGAATGCTTTTCTCAGAGTCAATTTTAATTTCTTGGGTCAAAAAACCTACAACACAATCTTTTGGTCGGTGTATTTTTCCCTCAGTCGGTTGGTCCCAATTGGCTAATAGTTTCAACATAGTTGATTTACCAGCACCATTTTTTCCAACAAGACCAATTTTATCTCCCTTCTTTATTTGAAACGAAACATTCTGAAATAAATATCCTTGGGGCAAATGAACTCCAATTTGTTCAAGATTTATCATGGCGCAAAGATACGTCGAAGCAAACAATTAGGCATAAAAAAGCCCCGGATAATCCGAGGCTTTTATTATTTTATTTTTAGAAACTCCAAACATCGTGTTCGATAGTTCGAATTTCTTCTTTAATCTTTTCTGATTCCATCAATGCGTCAACTCCTGTTCGGTAGCTATCTACCTTACGATCATATACGTTACTTGATTTATAAATGGTACTGCTAAAACGACGTTTCCAGAACACATCATCAAAACTCATCCATTGAGCATCATTTTTATCGTTGTACACGAAATAGTTATTCAAAACAAAACGACAATGAGGGAAATACAACCAAAATAAGTCTTTTAAGCCTTTAATGCTCTTCTGACCAGTTGTAGGATTTGTTTCTATTTCATAAACTACCGGTGCAATTGCTAAAATACGCACATCTAAAACCGATCTTTCTTTATCAAAGAACCAATCTTCTTTTATTTTGTATTGAACGATATCCTTAGAAATATACCATGTAGTATCACGATTTGGGTAAACCATTTCTTCAATACCTTCAGCATTCACTTTAGTTAATTGATCACCAAACTCATCCGTCAAAGGAATATCTGATTGTGGACCTAAATAACCAAAAAAGTACACTAACTGTTCACGGTATGCAGAATCAGTATAATAATTCATTCCTGGTAATGGATCAACAGGGTATTTCAACTGATCTCCATCTTTTTCACCGAATACATTGTATGGGTTATAAGGAGAGAACAATCTCAAGTCACCATTCAATACGTGATTACGTAATACAGTCCAAAGACTCCAACGTGTTGCGTTTCGAATCCAACGACCTTCTAATGTAATTTCATCAAAAGGATAATATAAATTGTGATTAATCTTTTCTCGTAAGTCAATGTATTGCCATACACGCTTACTCCAGATAACATCTGCCTCACGAACATATTCATAAGGAATCAATCGCTTCGTAGGGATATGCTCTGCAATATACACCCCGTCCACAATCCCGTCTGTAGGAACGTTCACTGGTCCTCCGTTGAGTTCTTCCAACTGAGCCATTGTGTTCCAAGAAAGGAATACCGCCACACTAAACAATAGACTTTTCATAATCACTCTTTTTTAATTCTTATAAAGTAAAGGCTCCACCTTTCTTACGCAAAACACCATCTGGTCCTACCACTGTTGTCATGAATCCGATAACGCTTCCTGGTTTTGCTTGCTTCAACAAAGAAATCGCTTGTGGGCTTAAGGTATTTCCAGAACCTTTTGGTGGTGCTCCTGGTGCACCTGGAATTGACAACTCCCAAGATTTGATAGAGAATGTTGCATTCAACGGAATTTCCGGTGGATATTTAGCAAACAAACGCGTCTCATTTCTTGACCCTTTTTCGCCGTCTTTAGCAGCTCCCCAATATAATGATGGATCTGGTAGACGAGACACACGGAACTTGAAGGTGCCAAGAGAAGCTGTCTTATTCGTAACTGAACTCTTTCCAGATACGGTAATAGTACATTCTTTTACTTTGGCAGGACTACCAATCCAATATTGTCCAGATTTAGTTAAACTAACTCCCTTTCCTGAAAGTATTGTTTGATCGTAACCAGACGCAACTCCATCTACTTTATTAGGGTAACCGATATAAAGAACGTTCAATTCAGGTAAAGATACAGTTCCCATTGGTTTCATGATCTTAATGTTCTTTTCCCAGTTTTCTATTTTTGAAACACCTGATTTATTCTTAATTGTAATTGTACCTTTCAACGTCATTTCAGAAGAACCACTCGCTTTCATGCGAATGAACCCTTTACCATCACGTATCTCAGATACAGTTCCACCTTGAACAGTAACTTCAGGTTGCTTATCACTATCGTAAGCCGCCATTAATACTTGTACTTCGATGTCATCACCATTATTCGCTAAGTCTGGACCGTAAGCCAAAGCCATAATTTTGTTGAAAGAGTATTCACCTCCACCAACTCGACTTCTGATTAAAGAAACAGCATCAGCTCTCGCAGTCAAAATTTCTTTTTGCAAAGAAGACAAAGATGCAATTGCTGCAACAACCGGTGTATGATCAAACGTTTTACCAATCCAATGTACATTAGCCACATCATGAACAGTACTTCTTTCTGATTTAGTCAACGAAATATAAATCTTCTTGATAGCCTCTTTATCATCTTGAGCTACATTTGAACTTTCAATCGCTTTATCTACTTGCTTTGACAAATCCTTCATGTCTTTGTAAGAATTGATTTCAGGTGCCTTGAAATTATAAGGTTTCATTCCTTTCTCAATAATTACTGAACTAGCAATTAAAGATGTCAGTTCTTTACGGTATCCATTGTAAGATTTCCAAAGTTCAACACCTTTTCCAGTTGGATTTTTAATGTCTTCACCAATGATAATGTGCATTGCTTCATCATACTTATCCATACCTTGAACGTGTTCCAATTTCATTCTAATTGGCTTCAATGGTTCGTTTGTATCGTAAGCTTTAAAAATGATGCTTTTTTCTGTACCAACAGTTGTAATATCTTCGCCACATGCCGTTAATATCTCGATTTTTAAATCATCAATTAACTTAATTCTTATAGCTGTGATTCTGTCAATATCAGAAACAGTTACCATTAGCTTTTTAGCCTTATCTTGAAGGTCCTTCATCGATTTGTCTTCAGAAACTTCTTTCAAATCTTCATATTTTTCTTGACCACGTGTAAATTCGTTTTCGTTCGAAATTTGAATATTTTCTTCGATTGCTACGAAAGCGTCAAGAATTGATTTTGATACGTTCAATGCCAAAAGTGCGGTAAGCACCAGGTACATCATCCCGATCATCTTTTGTCTAGGGGTTTCTTTTCCTCCTGCCATGATTAATTACTTTTTATTGGTTAACAATAAAGATCAATTCGAATAACTCATTTAATCGATAAACGATTAACCACGAGTTATTGTCATAGCTTTTAACATATTACCGTAAACATTGTTAAGGTCTGTCAAGTTCTTAGACAACATAGCCATATTCTCTTTGTACAAACGAGTATTTTCAGAAGAAGCTGCAAGATTTGACATCATTTCAGTTACCTGAGATTGGAATTTCTCAGTAGCTTCAAGATGAGCAGAAGAACCTTTCAATTGAAGTTCATAAACATTATTCAAAGCAGAAAGATTTTTAGATACTTTTTGCATTTGTTCACCGAATGATTCACCTTCTTTTGCTTCAGACGTCATTCCACTAATTGAAACAGACGCTTTTTCATAAGCTTCAGATAATGTTGATACTTTATCAGAAGCTGCTTGTAAACTAGAAACATAAGAATCAGTTGCAGCAGCAGCAGATGTTATACCTTTTAATTGAGAAGCATTGTCGCCTAATTGTCTCATACCATCTCCTAAACGTTCTAACAATGCACTATCAATCTTCGCTTCAGCTAACATTTTATCTAATTCGTCAGTGATACCACCTTTTTTAGACTTAGAAATAGCAGAATGATCTAATTCATCTGAATGACCCAATGCTAATTCTGGGTAAACAAGTTCCCAGTTTGGATCTTCATGAATTGGTTCAAATGCAGAGAACATGAAGATTAATGCTTCCGTACTCAGACCCACTACAAGCATTGGACCTGCAAACGGCCAGTGCATAATCTTAAACATCGCTCCAATAATTACGATTGCTGCTCCAAATCCATAGAGCTTCGACATAAATAATTTCCATCCTTTACTTCCTGGTTTCATAGTTTTCCTTGTTTTTTTTGGTTTTACAAAATTTACTCTTACTACTTTAATTGTTTGTTGTATTCTATTCGTTATTCAATTATTTAAGTTGAATATCGCTTCGAATTTCTTCTCCACCTTCTCTTGAGAAGTCGCGGCCTCCTCTTCCTAGGTGTGTCATAACGTTTCGGTAACCAACGTATGACTTTGCTGTATCTTGATACTCATAAGTTCGAGTAGCGTTTTGCAGGTAATATCCAACATCTTTCCAAGAACCGCCTCTTAAAACTTTACGCTTCATTGAAGGTGGATCCCAGTCCATTGCATCGTAACGATAATCTGTATTTAAATCATGTGAAAATTCATACATCGATTCGTCGTAAGCCGTTTCACACCATTCCGATACGTTACCAGCCATACAATATAATCCCCAACCATTTGGATTGTATGAGAATACTTTTACAGTATGGAAACCACCATCCTCAAAATATCTTCCTCTCATTGGCTTAAAATTTCCTAAGAAACAACCTGCTTCATTTCTGATGTAAGGTCCACCCCAAGGGAATTGAGACAAGTTCAAATCTCCACGTGATGCTCTTTCCCACTCAGCTTCAGTTGGCAAACGAAAGTCATTCACGAATAAATCACCCATTGCAACTAACCAGTTGTTCAATAATTGAGTTCTCCATACGGAGAATGCTCTAGCTTGAATCCATGTTACACCAACAATTGGGTAATTGTCATAAGCTGGATGCCAGAAATACATATTCGTCATTGGATCATGGAAACTATAAGTGAAATCACGAACCCAACATAATGTATCAGGATAAACGTTTACTACTTCATCAATAATGAAACGCTGGCGATTATCATGACCACGAATAGCATTGTTTTGACCTTTCTTATTGAAATAACCCATATCCAAATCCTGACCTTGCGGTTCATTTGTAAATGGATGCGGAGGTGTACTCAATTCACGGTGCTCGTCAACAAGTTTGTTTCCTTCGTTGTCATAACCATTAGGAATTACATTGATTCTACCTCTACGAGCAGCTTCTCTGTAATCGATCCAATAGTAACGGAACATTAATTTGTTTACGTCTATTTCTCTTCTTTTGTAGTAACGCTCAGGTTGAGGATAATACATATCTGCAAGAATAGGAACGATTTCTTCGTCGTAATAATCGAATCTTCGATCCCAATTCAAGGCAAAGATTGAACGATTTAATTCACGATCAGAAGGATCATAATCAACGAACACTAAAGATCCTTCATCAAAGTAACGATCTTGGTAGTTGATATAACGATCGGCATCATCTTCTGCTTTTAGGCCAAGATAAATCTTGTCACGAGCAATTGAATCACGCACCCATTCAACGAATTGACGGTACTCGTTATTCGATATCTCCGTTTGGTCCATATAAAATGCCTGCACAGACACCGTTTTGGAGCGAGTCTGATGAAGGAATGGAACATCCAAATCATTCTCACCCATTTGATAAGAACCTGCAGGCACGTAAACCATACCTAAAGGAATCTCAGGATAATAAACTGGTCTCCCCAAAGTACCAGTAAGGTGACCTGTTCTTGAGCTACAAGAAGCAAGGACAACACCTAACAATCCAACAAACAATAATTTTCTCATTCTACCTCTTTTTTTTCTTTCCGGATACCAACTAACAATCTACAGGATCAACTTTCAATATAACGGAATATGCACGAAAATGGTTACAAATATTAAAAAAAAATAATTTACAACCATCTAGGGTGCTTAGATTTTGTCACCGGTGGCGGTGGCAAGAAATAACAATATTTCAACATAATTTCATGCGAACCTCTTGATACACTTGATAACTTATTAATTGTAATATCATACGAATAACCTACTGTCATATTTCTCAATGGCACCCAACCTAACATAATTGCAACAGCATCAGATGTACGGTATGTTAAACCACCATAAGCAATATCTCTCCAAATGTAACGCGCATTGATATCAGCTGAAAACTTCACCAAATCTGTTCTCATCAACATTTGAACATCGATATCACCACCAGCAATATCACGAAACTTTTTTCCACCCATAAGATAATAGTGACGCGCTGTTTGATATTGATTATCAATCACACCAACAGTTTGCTGCAATAATGATTCGTTCAAATGTGTCGAAGATAAACCTGCATAATAATCAGAATTACCTTTCCAGTATAAACCGAAATTTAAATCAAGATTTGTAGCAGAAAAACCAACTGGTAATGAATTATCAGGATTTGTTGTAGGTGGAACCCAATCAGGATTCATTCCAAAATTCACCATCCCTACACCAATACCGATACCCAATGTACCTGCATTTGGAATTTCTAAAGGATATGAATAATTCAATAATAAATTATTTTGTCTAGAGAAACCTATTGCATCATGGAAAAAAGAAATTCCCAATCCACCTGCTCTGAAATAAGGACTCAGATTTGCCTCAACATTCAAAACGGCTGAGTTAGGCGCACCATTTACTTTATCCCATTGGTTTCTGTAAATAGTAGTGGCACAAATCCCTTTGTCTAATCCTGTTGAACCTGGATTCAAACTCATCTTATCATAAATAAAATGTGTAATTAACTTATCTTGCTGCGCCATAAACGAAGCGGAGAAAAGTACTACAAACGATGATGCTAGAAATAGCTTTTTCTTCATAAAATCAATGTTTCACAAGTAAAATAGTTGGTCGGTTAGCTTAAACTGCACTCCAATCAGGCGACTAAAATAAATATTTTTATTTACAAATGAAATATTTTTTATTTCGAATTGCACGAAATGTTATGAAATTAACATATTAGTGTGTCTTAAATATTTAATAAGTGTATGTCAAACAAGCTTTTGATAGGTTTTCCACCATAAATCAGGGATTTCATTTTTCATCGCTTTTTCATAATCATCTTTATCACAAGGCACCATGTGGTGTCGTTCAAATTTAGAACCTACTTGTCCGGGATAGGAAACTTCCATCCACCAGCGTTCAGATCTATTACTTTTATAGAATATGACTTCTTCTTTAAAATCATCAATATGCACAATGAATTTCGTGTAATCTTTTTTGCTTCCTACAGGAAAGTCCCCTTTTCTTTGGGCTACTCCATCCATCATATACCAAATAATTTGTGCCAACAAAAACGATGTACTTCCTGCTTGTTCTTCAGGATAATAATTGAAAATCCCGACAGAAGTCAATTTATCGCTTATCCCAGCGTATTTCGCGATTTGACAAATTTGATCTGCATAAAATCCATTTGGTGACGTATAGTCATTTGTTCTAAGTTCGGAGGCGCGAATACTTTCAAGGTCGATACTCAATATATCACTATTTCGTAAATGTGGCTCAGCTTTTTTAAAATCTGCGTTGAATTCTCCTAAACGGCACACGTCAAAATACAGTTTTTCAAACAAGTCTAACTCCGCCTTTTTCGCAAACAACGTCTGCAAACCAATATTAGCATGATTAAACAAATAACAAGGCCTTTGCAATAATAAATGACTTAAATATCCTTCAGAATTCATTTCATCATCTGGATTACCAAGGTTTAATTTATTGTCAATTGAACAAATATTGACCATTTGCTCCAAGGATTCGTATCCTCTGTACAATGACATCGTCAAGTCTTGACTTCCACCAATTACAATTGGAATGATATTATTTTTCACAAGTTCTGTTACGACTTGTCCAACTGCATAATAAGTATCAGTCAACTCTTTTCCTGGAAGAATATTTCCTAGGTCATAAATTGGGAATTTCCATTCCCATCCTATGCACAAATTATAAAAAAAAGTTCTAAAATTTTCAGGACGATTTACTGTCGAATGACTTTTACTTCCTCTATATTCAGGAACATAAAAAATGGCTACACCTCCCTTCCCTATTTTGGGAAAAAAATCATTTGTGTATGCGCTGATACTTTGTCCGATTGTTTGATCTTCAGCTGGTGATTCGATATCAATAGGAGAAAAGTAAATAGAAATGTCCTTCATTCTTTTTTTCTCAAAGCTAAATGAATTCAGCTAATTGAAAAAAGTGAAGAAATAAACTATTCAATACTCAGTCGTGAATAACTCACTACTTTTTAGTTTTCGGCGCAGCTTTCTTTTTCGGTGCCACTTTCTTTTTCGGTGCCACTTTTGCTTTTGGTGCTGCTTTCGCTTTGCCAAATGGTTTTTTCTTAGAAGTTGGCTGATTTTCAGCTATCACAAGGCATTCATCCAAGCTTAGTGTTGTTGGTTCTGTTCCTTTTGGAAGTTTAAAATTATCCTTTCCGATTTTCAGATAAGCGCCATAACGGCCATTCAACAACTGCACATCTTCTCTACCATCAAACGTTTTGATTAAACGATTTGCTTCAATTTCTTTCTTCTCAAGAATCAATTCGATGGCTCTTTCAAGCGTAATTGACATTGGACTTTCTTCTTTAGGAATTGAAACGAAGATTTTTCCATGTTGGATATACGGTCCGAAACGTCCCACATTTGCTTTCACAATTAATTCTTCAAATTCACCCAAGGTTCTTGGTAATTTAAATAACTCCAATGCATCTTCAAGGGTAATTGTTGTAATCGATTGATCCTTTTGCAAAGATGCAAATTGCGGTTTTTCGCCATCTACTTGCTCATCACCTACTTGAATCATTGGACCGAAACGACCAATTCGAGCGATGATTTTTCTACCACTTACTGGATGAATACCTAATTCTCTTTCTCCAGTTGCGCGTTCTGAATTTTCTAAGGTATTTTCTACATTCTTGTGGAAAGGATCATAAAAATTATGGATCATATCTGTCCACTGAATTAATCCTTTGGCAATTTCATCGAATTCTTGTTCCACTTTTGCTGTAAAATGGTAATCCATAATACGGTCAAAATGTTCAGTCAAGAAATCTGTAACCACCATTCCGATATCAGAAGGTGAAAGTTTATTCTTTTCTTTCCCTGTTGTTTCCGTTCTTATTTCTTCAAGGATTGAATCATTCTTCAATTTTTTAACAATGTAGTTGCGTTCTTCACCATCGCGTTCTTTTTTCTCAACATATCCACGTTTTTGAATCGTTGAAATTGTTGGTGCGTAGGTTGAAGGTCGGCCAATTCCAAGTTCTTCCATTTTTTTCACCAAAGAAGCTTCCACGTAACGTGAAGGCGGTCGGGAAAATCGCTCTGTTGCAACTATTTCATCATTTTTAACAATTTCACCAACTTTAACTTCAGGTAATAAGCCTTCAGTTTCAGTTGATTCTTCGTCTTCATCTTCGTCCACATTTGACTCAAGGTAAACACGTAAAAAACCATCAAACTTAATGACTTCTCCTTTCGCCGAAAAAGCCTCTTGAATGTTAGGAGTCGTTATTTTAATCGTAGTTCTTTCCAATTGCGCGTGAGCCATTTGTGAAGCAATTGCTCGTTTCCAAATTAAATCATACAAACGCTCTTCTTCCCGTTCACCAGTTATGGAGTGCGTTCCGAAATCAGTAGGACGAATAGCTTCATGCGCTTCTTGTGCGCCGCTACTCTTGGTTTTATATTTTGTTGGTTTCGAGTATTCGTTACCGTATGCTCTATTTATTTCAGCAATTGCACCATTAATTGCGGTATCAGACAAATTAACTGAATCGGTTCTCATGTATGTTATACGTCCAGCTTCATAAAGTCTCTGAGCAACAGACATCGTTCTTGATACAGAGAATCCCAATTTCAAACTTGCTTCTTGTTGTAAGGTCGAAGTTGTAAACGGCGCTGCAGGTGATTTCGTTGCAGGCTTTTGCTGAACATCATCAATTGAGAAAATTGCTCCTTTGCATGCTTCAAGAAGGTCATCCGCCTGCTGAACATTGGTTAATTGCTTTGTTAATTCTGCCTTTAATTTTCCTTTTGCTGCCTGAAAAAATCCATTTACACGGAAAAAACCTTCACTCTTGTGCTTTTCGATTTCACGTTCACGCTCTACAATTAAACGCACAGCAACCGATTGCACTCTACCAGCCGATAAACTTGGTCTCACTTTTTTCCACAACACTGGAGATAATTCAAAACCAACAATTCTATCTAAAACTCGTCTAGCCTGCTGAGCATTAACTAATTCTTGATTTATTTTTCGTGGATTATCAATTGCCTTTAAGATTGCAGATTTTGTAATCTCGTTGAATGTGATTCTTTTTGTATCCTTTTTTTGAAGATCTAAAGTCTCGAACAGATGCCATGAAATAGCCTCTCCCTCGCGGTCCTCATCGGTCGCTAGCCATACTGTTTCGGCTTCCTTTGCTAATTTCTTCAGTTCTGCGACAATTTGTTTCTTATCGGCAGACACCTCGTAATTCGGATGAAAATTATTTTCAATATCAATAGCTAACCCTTTCTTTGCTAGGTCTCGTACATGACCATAACTTGATTTAACAACGAAATCTTTTCCAAGATAACCTTCAATTGTTTTTGCCTTTGCAGGGGACTCAACAATAACGAGATTTTTAGCCATGTTTAATAAATTAGGTGCAATGATATAATAAAATCGCTTGCAAAATAAGTATATTTCAATTCAATAAGCAACCTTAACATGTGTAACAGGAATTATGTCGTTTCCTTTTAAACATAGTTTAAAGAAAATTTCAATATAAAAAAATATATTTTGAAAAATTTTTCGAATTAACAAATTATAAGGTTTTTTACACAAAAAATTAGACTGCCATTTTGACATACTTCTATTATTTGGTTATTTTTGCACACTTTATAATAATTTGGAAGTAGACAAATGACGATTGAACATAATAAAGATATAGACGAATCTAAACAAGGAGAAGCAGTTCTTTTAGAAGGCACGACAAACGGTAATGGTAAAAAATTATACCTTGAAAGTTATGGTTGCGCAATGAATTTCTCCGATAGTGAAGTTGTAGCTTCCATCATGGCCAAAGAAGGATATACTACTACGCGTAATGTTGATGAAGCAGATGTCGTGTTAATAAATACGTGTTCTATTCGAGAAAATGCAGAAACTCGCGTGCGAACACGATTAGGCGATTTAAAGCAGAAGAAAAAGAATAATCCAGATTTAGTAATCGGAATTCTTGGTTGTATGGCTGAGCGACTGAAAAAATCATTATTGGATGAAGAAAAACTTGTTGATCTTATTGCTGGTCCAGATGCTTATCGTGATTTACCCAATTTGGTAGACGAAGTTGGTACTGGACAAAAAGCGGTGAATGTTTTATTGTCTCGAGATGAGACCTACGCAGATATTTCTCCTGTTCGATTAGATCAGGGAGGCGTTTCAGCATTTGTATCCATTACACGTGGCTGTGATAATATGTGTTCTTTTTGCGTTGTGCCATTTACACGTGGACGAGAGCGCTCTAGAGATCCAAAAACAATTGTTCAAGAATGTCAAGACCTTTTTAATAAAGGATACCGAGAAGTCACATTACTTGGTCAAAATGTAGATAGTTATCGTTGGAATTTAACTTCCAAAGGAGAAATAAAAGTTACAGCTGAAAGTACAACCAATTTTGCTGAATTAATGGAGATAGTTGCTCACGTTTCACCTGAACTTCGCGTTCGTTTTTCAACATCTCATCCAAAAGATATGACAGATGATGTGTTGGAGGTTATGGCAAAATATGAAAACATTTGTTCCAATATCCATTTACCTGTTCAATCTGGAAACACTGCTGTTTTAGAGCGAATGAACCGAGGTTATTCGCGTGAATGGTATTTGAATAGAATTGATGCTATCAGGAGAATTGTTCCGAATTGCGGTATTTCTACTGACATTATAAGTGGTTTTTGCAGCGAAACTGACGAAGAGCATCAAGATACCTTGACCTTGTTAGATGAAGTAACCTTTGATTTCGCCTATATGTATAAGTATTCAGAACGACCAAAGACACTAGCTGAAAGACGTTTTTCTGATGATGTATCGGAAGAGATCAAAGGGAAAAGATTAGCTGAGATTGTTGAAAAGCAGCGAGAACATGCCCATATCTGTAATTTAAAGCAAGTTGGTCAAGTAGAAAAAGTATTGATTGAAGGATTTTCCAAAAAATCACAAGAACATATGTGTGGTCGAAATGGAAGAAATTCAATGATTGTTTTTCCGAAAGGAGATTTTGTGAAAGGACAATATGTAAAGGTAAAGATTACGAGTTGTACATCGGCGACATTACTCGGTGAGGTTGTTGAGGTTTGTACTAGTCAAAAATAAGAGAACGAATGAATTTACAGCAAGTAAAACAGCGTTTTGGGGTCATTGGAAATGCACCTTTGCTCAATAGAGCTTTAGAAGTGGCTATTCAAGTTGCACCAACAGATATTTCGGTTTTAGTTACGGGTGAAAGTGGAACTGGAAAAGAAATTATTCCACAAGTTATTCATCATCTTAGTTCACGCAAACATGGTGAATATATTGCAGTGAATTGTGGTGCAATTCCAGAAGGGACAATTGATTCTGAGCTTTTTGGTCATGAGAAAGGATCCTTTACGGGAGCACATGGAAGTCGTCAAGGCTATTTTGAAGTGGCAGATGGAGGAACAATTTTCTTGGATGAAGTAGCTGAGCTTCCAATGCAAACACAAGTAAGATTGCTTCGTGTGTTGGAAACAGGCGAATTCATTCGTGTAGGATCGTCAAAAGTTATTAAAACAAACGTGCGTGTTGTAGCGGCAACGAACGAAAATATGCAACGAGCAATTTCATCTGGTAAATTCAGAGAAGATTTATTTTATCGTTTGAGCACCGTTCCTATTCCTTTGCCATCTCTGCGTTCACGTCAAGAGGATATCCATTTGTTGTTTAGGAAATTTGCGAGTGACTTTGCCGATAAATATAGAATGCCTGCTTTAAAATTGACTGAAGATGCAGTTATACTCTTGATGAACTATTCTTGGCCAGGGAACATTCGCCAATTAAAGAATTTGGTGGAGCAAATTTCAGTTATTGAAACCAAGCGCGAAATAGATGCTGTAACCTTTGCTGCTTATTTACCTGCTGAAAATGAAAAAGTACCTGCTGTTATTAACGAAGCTGGACCTGAAAACTTTTCAGAGCGTGAATTGATGTATAAATTCTTATTCGATATGAAAAAGGATTTGTCGGATTTAAAAAAGATTGTTTTGGATTTAGTTGGACAAGGGAATGATTTTTCATTGAGCAATGACCAAGAGGCAGTTGTTAATCGTTTTTACAAAGAGGCGAATCCGAATTACACTTCTTCACGGATTTTACCTCCAACGTCTGATACGCCAAGAAATAGCTTTCCAAAGCAACCCGAAATAGAAGACTTTGAAACACATGAAGAGGTGGAGGAATCGCTTTCACTTGAAGATCGTGAAAAAGAATTAATCAAAAAAGCCCTTGAAAAACACCGAGGGAAACGGAAGTATGCTGCTGCAGAATTGGGAATTTCGGAGAGAACATTATACAGAAAAATTAAAGAATATAATTTGATTGATTTATGAAAAGCGTAGTCATTTTCATCTTACTATTCATACTTTGCTCTTGCTGGCCATCGAGTGTGTCACTTCTAGATACAGGAGGAATGCCATCAGAATGGAAGACTTTTTCGGTTACTACATTAACGAATAATGCTCCAAATACACCAATCAGTTATTCAGCTAATTTAAGTGAGCAGATCAAAGATGGCGTTCAAAATAATACGCGTTTACTATTAAATCCAAAAGCAGGATCAGGTGAGATTATTATTGAAGGCATAATCAATAATTACAGTGTATTACCAGTTGCCATGCAAGAAGGAGACAATGCAGCGAAGAACAGACTTACTATTTCGGCACAATTCACTATTTATATTTCTGCTCCCAAAGAGGATAAAATGACGTTAACAAGCACCCGTTTTGTTGATTATGATTCAAAAACAGATTTAGCCTCTGAAGAAAACAATCTTTTGGATGAAATTAGCAAGCAAATTGTTCAGGATGTAATAAATAAACTACTTTCGAACTGGTAATGTTAAACATAGAACAAATAGCAGAACGAATTGAGCATCCGCAAAGATGTTCCAAAGAAGATATTGCCGATTTGCAAAATCTTACAGAGAAATACCCCTATTCACAAGTTTTTTCTATTCTATATTTAAAATCACTATCACGTAATAATGATATTCGATTTGATGACGAGTTGACAAAACATGCCTATCGAATCACCGATCGCGCTCAATTATACCGACTGATTCAAGAAAATACACAGCCAATTTCCGAATCTTTCGAAACTAAAAAAGTTGAGTCTAAAGCTGAACTAATTCCTATTGAATCAAAAAAAGAAATTACTGAAGAATTAATTATTGAAGAAATAGTTTCTGAGGAACCTCAACTTGAAAAAGAAATTATTCCCTTGAATGAAGAAGTATTAGCAGAAGTCGAAATTGAAAGTAAAGAATCTGTTATTAAACCAATAACTATTGTTGGGTCAGCAGTTACAAACAATGAAATTCAAGAAGAGAATACGATTAAAAGGGAAGAATCGATTGAAGATGCTATAGAAGAATTGGAAGAGACCATTTCAATTGAAGCAGCTGTGCGTTTTGACAAAGAATTATTATCAGAAGCAATTGTTTCTAATTTCAACTTAGATCATTTAAGCGACTTACCTGTTTCAAAAGGAGAAGATTCATCCGAAATAATGGAAGAAATTAAGTCAAATGATCCATCTGCAGAACCTTTTGTTAAAAAATCTTTTTCAAGTTGGTTACGTTCGAATGAAAATGAAGTACCAACAATTGATTTTGAAAGAGCCCGCATTGAATTGATTGTTGATCAATTTATAAAAGAAGAACCTTCGATTACGCGTCCTACTAAAAACAAGGAACAAGAAGAAAAACCAAAGCGTGAATTTTATTCACCTGCAAAAAAAGCAAAGGCAAGTATAGACGTTCAAAGCATGCCAGTATCGGAGACTTTAGCCAAAATTTTTGCGCTTCAAGGCAATTATCCGAAAGCAATTTACGCTTATGAACAATTAATCTTGACAAATCCAGAAAAAAAGGTTTTCTTTGCATCCCAAATTGAAGAATTACAGAAAAAACTAAATATCGAATAACATGAGTGCATTATTGTCTATTATTATTATGCTTGCAAGTATCCTATTGATTTTTGTTGTTTACGTTCAAAATCCAAAAGGTGGTGGTTTAAGTTCTGACTTCGGAGCAGCGCAACAAATTGGTGGTGTTCAGAAAACGAATGATTTTGTAGATAAAGCAACTTGGTCATTAGCAGGAATCATTATGGTATTGAGTATCGTGATGACATTACGTGCTAAAACAACTGTTCCAATTCAACCGGAAGAAGCGCAGTCTACTGAACAAAATCAAAACGGTGGTCAACAACCAGCTCAAAATGGTCAAAAGCCTGCTGGACAGAAATAAGATTTTTAAAACTTTATATAAGTGTCAGTATGTCATTCATACTGACATTTTTTTTGCCTTAAAGTCGAATTAAGTGTAAAATTGACGTTCATTCGTCAATGGCATAAAATTGGGCGAATGAAAGCGAAATTTTCAAACATAAAATAGTTTTACAATATGTCAATCAAGTTTAATCCTTTGGCGGATAGAGTTCTTATTGAACCAGCGCCAGCAGAGCAAAAAACAATTAGTGGAATTATTATTCCAGATACAGCAAAAGAAAAGCCGTTGAAAGGGGTTATTGTTGCATCCGGAAAAGGTAAAATCGATGAGCCAATGACAGTAAAGGTTGGTGACACCGTTCTTTTTGGACAATATTCAGGAACCGAAATAAAATTGGACGGTAAGACATTTCTTATCATGCGAGAAGCAGATATCTACGGGATATTTTAATTTAACATCACACAAAATTTAAAAAATGGCAAAAGATATATTTTTCGACATTGAGGCGAGAGACAAATTGAAGAGAGGCGTAGATGCTTTAGCAAACGCGGTTAAAATAACGTTGGGTCCAAAAGGTCGCAATGTCGTTATTGGAAAGAAATTCGGAGCACCGCATATTACAAAAGATGGTGTTACCGTTGCGAAAGAAATTGAATTAAAAGATCCAATTGAGAATCTAGGTGCTCAAATGGTGAAAGAAGTTGCTGCAAAAACTGCTGATATTGCGGGAGATGGTACAACAACAGCGACGGTATTAGCGCAGGCAATTATCAGTGCTGGAATGAAAAATGTGGCTGCTGGTGCAAATCCAATGGATTTAAAAAGAGGCATCGACAAAGCAGTTGCTGAAGTGGTTAAAAATTTGAAAAAACTTTCAAAAGAAGTTGGTTCAGACAACGATAAGATCAAGCAGATTGCAACAATTTCTGCCAACAACGATGAAACGATAGGTGCATTGATTGCAAAGGCGATGAAAGTTGTGGGTAACGATGGCGTTATTACTGTTGAAGAGGCAAAAGGTACTGAAACTGAAATGAAAACAGTGGAAGGAATGCAGTTTGACAGAGGATATCTTTCTCCTTATTTTGTTACTAATACAGAAAAGATGATCACTGAAATGGAAAAGCCATTGATTTTGATCTATGAGAAAAAGATTTCCAACATGAAAGAATTACTTCCACTATTGGAACCAGTTGTTCAAGCAGGAAGAGCATTATTAATTATTGCTGAAGACGTTGATGGAGAAGCATTGACCACTTTAGTCGTGAATCGTTTAAGAGGTTCGTTAAAAATTGCTGCCGTAAAAGCACCAGGATTTGGCGATCGCAGAAAAGCTATGTTGGAAGATATTGCGATTTTAACAGGAGGATTGGTTATTTCTGAAGAGCGCGGTTTTACACTTGAAAATGCAACGATGGATATGTTGGGAACAGCAGAAAAAATTGAAATCGATAAAGACAATACAACAATTGTAAATGGCGCAGGTCAAAAAGCGGATATTAAGGCACGAGTTGGTCAAATCAAATCACAGATTGAATCTACAACTTCTGATTACGATAAAGAAAAATTGCAAGAGCGTTTGGCAAAATTAGCTGGCGGTGTTGCTGTACTTTATGTTGGTGCGCCAACGGAAGTTGAAATGAAAGAGAAAAAAGACCGCGTTGACGATGCATTAGCGGCGACTAGAGCTGCTGTAGAAGAAGGAATTGTTCCTGGTGGAGGTGTTGCGTTAATTCGCGCTATTGAAACCTTAGACAAGCTTAAAGGAGATAATGATGATGAAATGACTGGGATTCAAATTATGAAGCGTGCAGCTGAAGAGCCATTGCGTCAAATAATTGCGAATGCTGGTGGTGAAGGGGCCGTTATTGTTCAAAAAGTACGTGAAGGAAAAGATGACTTTGGTTACAATGCAAGAACTGAAAAGTATGAGATGTTATATGAAGCGGGCGTTATCGATCCAACGAAAGTAACACGTATTGCTGTTGAAAATGCAGCTTCAATTGCTTCGATGTTATTAACGACAGAATGTGTTATTGCGGATGAGATAGAAGAAGCTGGAGCACATTCACATGGTGGAATGCCAGGTGGAATGCCAGGGATGATGTAATACAAATTAACAATGGACAGTTGACCCTTCAAACTCAGGGTAAACAAATTGATAATAAAAAGAATTGGGCATTGTTAGACTAATAGAATTCGCTTTTAGCGGATTCTTTCTCGGCTCTTACTTCCCGACTAGTTTCGGATAGTAAGAACGACCATATAAATGAGCTCTCTTTGGAAACGAAGAGAGCTTTTTAATTAAATTAAAATTATCTCTAGAAAAAGATTCTTTACATTTACTAGCAGTATTGTCCGATAAAAAAAATCAAGACCCATTTATTCTTTAACGCTTATTTCAGCGTTTCATACCTTGTGATTTTCGACGTCCTTTTCAAACTTAAAAAAAGTAAGTGTCAATTTAAACAATCTCTTTAAATCGTTTGTCAGTTTAGATCTAGGGATCTTACTCATTTTTTTATCGGACACATATGTTTACATTTACTAAAATTAATAAACATTTAATGCGTTTATCTGAAAATAAAAAACATGAGCAGGTCTTCATATTTTACACTACTAGTTTTTAGCATATTTCTAGTGTCTTCTACTATCTG
>Ga0105050_10001001_pt1 | contig 43062 bp, 37 predicted proteins | sample FRY01_FD_78088 | JGI IMG/M metagenome (GOLD analysis project Ga0105050, IMG submission 78088) | Freshwater microbial communities from Lake Fryxell liftoff mats and glacier meltwater in Antarctica - FRY-01 | ecosystem: Environmental > Aquatic > Freshwater > Ice > Glacier meltwater ...
ACAGTTTTTCACGATTTCGAGGCGCATGGTGGAACCATGCAACGAAAAATCGGGGAAAAATGGACCGCTCTTCCCACCGGCGCAGTAGATCAGTCTCAAGTTCGACAGGCTCCTAGGAGTTTATCGATACGCCGTGTGGCAGATCGCTGGCAGTGAGACCCAGTTGCGGGGCAAGCAATTCATAGACTCTGCAGCGGTCGCGAATATCGTGGGTAATGGCGACAATCGAGAGTTCGTCCGCCCCGGTATCCTTCACCAGGTCGCGCAGCATCTGACCGACATGGCCTGCATCTCCCACAAAATGGCGTCGCCGGCGACCTTCGAGCAGTTTTTCTTCATCATCCGTAAAAGTATGAAATCTGACGGATTCCAGAGAAGGGAAAGGCTCGAAGGTGCCTTTTTCGAAGCGGACGCGCCACAGGTCGGTGCAACGGGCAAGAAGTTCAGCACGCTCAGCACTGTCAGCGACCAGCGCTGCTACACCCAGGCCAAGTTTGGGTCGGTCGAGGTAAGGTGAAGGTCTGAAGTCGCGTCGATAGACTTCAATCGCCTTGTCCATTCCCGATTGGCTGATGAAGTGTGCGTAACAGAACGGCAAACCAAAGTGCGCCGCCAACAGGGCGCCGTCCGGGGTGGACCCCAGTACCCAGGTTTCAGGTACCACCGGTGGCACGGGTAAAGCCCTGACTGGCACAAGTGCTTCTGTGAACGGCGTTGTGCCGTGTAAAAAACCCAACAGGTCCGCCGTCCGGGCCGCAAAATACTCCATGCCAGGTTTGGAACCGTAGGCCAGCGCTGCTGCTGTAAGGGCGTCGCTGCCCGGCGCGCGACCGATTCCAAGGTCAACACGTCCCGGGTACAACGTGCCCAACACCTTGAACACTTCAGCAACTTTCAAGGGGCTGTAGTGCATCAGCATGACCCCTCCGGAACCAACACGAATACGCGTCGTCCTGGCCGCGATATGGCCAATGAGGATTTCTGGCGCACTGCCAGCAAAGGAACCGGAGCCGTGATGCTCGGCAACCCAGAAACGATGATAGCCAAGTCGTTCAGCTGTCTGTGCCAGAACCACGGAGTTGAGAAACGCCTGGGCGGCATCCCCTCCCTCGACGATGGGTGACTGATCCAGCACACCAACCTTCAGGATCACGGGCGCGCCCTGCTCACCAGATCTTTACCGATCACGCGGATGGCCAGCGTTTCTTCAGCGCCTTCAAAGATGGACAATACCCTGGCATCGACAAAATAGCGGCTGACTGGCGTTTCCTCCGCATAGCCCATGCCACCATGAATCTGCAAAGCCTCGCGGGTCACCCACTCAGCGGCTCGACACGCGAGCAATTTGACGAGGCTGGCTTCCATGGCACCTTCACCCCGGTCCATCAGTCGCGCAACGGCATAGGTGAACTGCTGGCACGCCATCAGTGCCATACCCATGCGGCCAATCTTGACCAGTGTCAGGGGATACTCTGCCAACGCATTGCCAAACACCCGTCGGTTCTGGGCGTACTGCATCGCCTCACTCATCGCCGCCTGCATGAGCCCACAGGCGCGGGCAGCGGTCTGCAGACGTCCGCCCATGAACCCGCGCATCGTGAAGTAGAAGCCGCGTCCTTCACCGGATTGTTCGCCGATCAGGTTGGCCGCCGGGACCAGGTAATCGTCGTAACGCATCTCGAACGAATGCATGCCGCGGTAACCCAGGGTCGGTATGGCGCGGCCTGTCATGCGCCCACCTTCCGGTTGTTGGTGCATGAATTCGTGACCGTCCGAGCTGGGTTTTTCGACCACGAACAACGACAGACCTTTGTGCAAGGGCCGTATGTCGGGATGGGTTCTTGCCAGCACCAGAATGGCGCCGGCCTTGCCGGCAAACGTGCACCATGTCTTGTTGCCATTCAGTTTCCACCCGCCGGGAACACGCTCGGCTTTCAACGTCACCGCCGCCACATCGGAGCCGGTATCCGGTTCCGTAACCGAGATCGCACATAGGGGGTGACCGGCGGCCAGACCCGGCAGCCAACGTGCCTGTTGCTCGGCAGTACCGCCTTCCATGATGGCTCGTGCCATGATCTCCGGCCGGGTGATCAGGCTGCCGGCAGCCCCCAGAGAAGCACGTGACAGCGCCTGCGTGACAACCACCATGCCAAGCGAATCTTCATGGTCATCAGGTTTGAGCCCCCCGAATCGTGTCGGCACAGACAGCCCGAAGCAGCCCATCTCACGCAGCGGATCCAGAATGGCATCGGGAATGATGAGATCGCCGCGATGAATGTCAGAAGCCCGTGGCATGACGACGTCCCGACCAAACTGCTCGAAGCTGTCCCGCATCATCCGCTTTTCAGCGTCCAGCCCATCCGGCAGGTGATCCTGCTGCCGTGCGATGAACTGTCGGCCAATTTCTGCGAGTCGGCTGGCGGACAGCCGATCACCTGTATCTGGCAGAGCGAGATCTTGAACACGCAGTCCAAAGTCGGCTGGCCGCGTAACGAGCCTGGCATGGACGTCCAGCAGAACCTGGGCGCTGTTTGTCGAGGCAATCGAACCCAGAAAATCGCTGGTAACGCCTTCATTCAGAGCAAACTGTGCCAGCGCCTGGGCGCCATCAAGTTCAGCGCGGCATAGCGCAAGGTCATACAACTGAACCTGTTCGCCATCCAGATCTCCAGCCAGATGAGCGCAGGCGTGTGCAACCCGCGCCTGCATGTCTGCCAGCGAGGCAAGTATCGATTGATGCATTACAGTCAGTCGTAGGCGCCGACGATGCAGACGGCAGCAACGTTCGACATGGGCGAACCACCGAGATTGTGGGTCATGCCGATACGTGGATTGTTGAGCTGCCGCGCCCCTGCCCGGCCAGTAAGCTGGAGATACATCTCGTACAGCATGCGGATGCCGGATGCACCAATGGGATGGCCAAAACACTTGAGCCCACCATCGATCTGGCAGGGAATCTGCCCATCAGCGTCATAGAAGCCGTCCATGACGTCCTTGATGGCGCCACCTTCCGGCGACAACTGGAGGTCTTCCACGGTCACCAGTTCGGTGATCGAAAAACAGTCGTGGCATTCGAACATGCTCACCTCATCACGCGCCTTCTTGATACCCGCCTCCTTGTAGGCCTTGGCGGCGGCGATACGCGTGGTGTGGAAGTAACTGCCATCCCAGGAATTGTGACCGGACTCCGATCCGTTCGAGAGCGCCAGCTGCAATGCCTTAACGCTCACGATATTTGACTTGCCAAGGCTTCTGGCGATTTCCGGTGTGGTCACAATGGCGCACGCTGCCCCATCGCTGACGCCGCAGCAGTCAAAGAGACCCAGCGGCTCGGCAATCATGGGTGCATTGAGTGCCTGATCTTCGGTAATCGGCTTGCGCAAGTGGGCTTTGGGATTTTTTGCGCCATTGGCGTGGCTCTTCACGGACACATGAGCGATCGCCCGCTTCAGGTCATCACGCGAGACGGCGTGTTTGGCCCGATAGGCGCTTGCCAGTTGCGCAAAATTGCCAGGGGCTGAGCCGTTGGCGGACCATTGCGGAGCAAGTGTTCCACCGCCCCCCGCCGGCAGGCCGCCATAACCGGTGTCCTTCAGCTTCTCGACACCAAGTGCCAATGCGATATCAGCTGCGCCGGATGCCACTGCGTAGACGGCACCTCGGAATGCCTCGGAGCCGGACGCACAAAAATTTTCTACCCGGGTGACGGCGATATTGGGCAGCCGCAAAGCAATCGACAGAGGCAGCCCACCTTTTCCGACGTTGATCTCTTCGAAGTGGGTAGAGAACCAGGCAGCGTCAATCTGAGTGACATCGATGCCTGCGTCTGCAATCGCTTCGCCGAAGGCTTCGACCATCAGTTCCTCTGCACCGCAGTCCCAGCGCTCGCCGAACCGCGAACAACCCATGCCGAGTATCGCGACCTTGTCCTTGATTCCTGCTGCCATACGAGCCTCCGCCAAAGAAGATTCTGAAGTTGAAACAACTGCCTACTTTGCAGTCCGGTCCGGTACCGCTTTCCAGAAATAACGAACAAAGCCACGCAAACGGTCAAACGACTTGATTCGAAACACCATTCGTACCGGCATGCCGACGTCGATTTCACCGACACCCACATCGCTGATGTCCGTCATGAAACGCCCGCCGTTGGTAAAACTGATCATACCGTAGTGGGCCGGTGGATCCGCCGTGTAGGTGAGGTAGTCCGCCGACCAGGTGACGATGGTTGCCTTCTCCTCGCGAAATGGCTGAGGCTCCTGAGTGTGTGTGGCCCGGCACTGCGGATTCACGCAGATGTCACTGCGTGGAAACTGCAAGGTGCCACAGACTGTGCAGCGGCCACCTACCAGGCCAGTCAGCATGTCGCGTTTGCGGTACGTCGTGGTCAGCGCGGTTTTGTAGTCATCTTTCTCGGCGCGCATGCCCTTCTCGAGTTCCACCAGATTATTGAACGCCAGATACTTCTGGTAGTTCAACTCAGGCACCCGCGCAGCCAGTGCGCCGCCATATTGTGCGCCGAATATGCGTGCCCGCTCTGCGTCAGCAACCTTCAGCACAATCGCGTCACAACCCTGGCCAAAACCACAAACGACGATCCACTGGCCAGCAACAACCTCGCTGCTATCCAGACGTGCGGCCAACATCATGAGTGGATGAGCAACCCCGGTTTCGCCCACGCCTGCAGCGAGTGTGTCGGCGACCGAGGCGGCCGGCACCCCGATTGACTTTGCAACGCTGGCCGTTGCGCCTTTGATCGTACCCGGCAAAATGAAGTGTGCGACGTCCGCTGCTTTGATTCCGGCCCTGGCAAGCACCTTGTTGACCGCCTCCGGCACGATACGGGCCAGACCTTCATCGCGTATCCACCGTTCTTCCCAGCCGTAGTCGAACGTCTCGCCAGCACCTCTGAAGTGATCTATGAAATCCACCGTAATCGTATGAGCTGCAACAAATTCGAGGACCGGGTTCCTGTTGGTTACCCAAACCGCAACTGCACCATCCCCGAACTCCAGTTCACCAGCGCTTGCAGCCTTTGCCCGGCGCTTGTCACTCAGGACCACCAACGCATCCCGGTGCAATTCACTCTTCACGGCGGCAAAGGTCTGCAACAATGCGGAAGTGCCGGCTCGCTGTGAAGCCCCGGTGTCGAAAGAAGCCAGATCTTCGGGCAGATTGAGCGCCGTCGCGACGATTCCCGCGTTCTGACGATCTGCAAATGGTGCCGTCGTGCTGGCAAAAACGAGCAGCTCTGGAGCGCCATTGCCCGCCAGACAGGCCCGCGCCGCCTCAACCCCCATCGTTACCGAATCTTCATCCCAGTTGCTCATGCTGCGCTCGCCTTGCGCTTTCCCGACGAGACCAGGATCCGCCCAACGATGCGCGTCAACAATGGCTTTGCGTGCGAGCCGTAACCTCGGTAAATACGCGGCGAGCGAACTTATTCCGACCATGGTGAACCCAAAACTGCCCCGGGCGCGAGTATACGGGAATTCGCCGATCCGTCCTCCTGATTGGTTCGGTGCACAATATCGGAGCCACCAGACCCGCAGGAAGACCATGACCGTCGACGTACACAACGTTCGCTCCTACTTCATGTCGCTTCAGGACAGCATCGTTTCCGCACTCGAAAACCTGGAGCCGGATGCACGCTTTTCCCGGGAAGAGCTTCCAGGACCGGGAGGTGGGCTCTCTCGCCCACGTGTCATCGCCGGTGGCCAGGTGATCGAAAAGGCAGCCGTTCAGTTCACCCACAGCGTCGGGGCATCACTGCCGCCAGCGGCCACTGAACGCAACCCACATCTTGCAACCCGACCTTTCCAGGCCGTCGCCATTTCCCTGATCGTTCACCCGTTAAACCCTTACGTACCAACGACCCACATGAATCTGCGTTATTTCACCGTCGAGGGAGCGGATGGCATCTGGTACTTCGGCGGCGGTTTTGATTTGACGCCTTACTATGCGTTTACGGAGGATGGTCTGCATTGGCACCGAGTCGCTGCAGAGGCCGCAGGTCCTCACTACGGCAGGATGAAAGCGGATTGCGATACCTATTTCTACCTGCCCCACCGCGAAGAGCATCGGGGAATTGGTGGATTGTTCTTCGATGACTGGACTGACGGTGGAGCGGAGTGCAGCTTTGCACTGGTTCAGCGCATCGGCGACGCCTTCTTGCCGGCATACATGCCAATCGTTGAAAAGCGACGCCTTCAGCGGTTTGGCGAGCCGGAAAGAAACTGGCAGCTGTACCGCAGGGGACGATATGCCGAGTTCAACCTCGCCATCGATCGCGGGACAAAGTATGGACTGCAGAGCGGACGAAGAGTGGAAAGTGTGCTCGCTTCCCTGCCACCGCTGGTTGCCTGGGAATACCAGCGCAAAATCGAGCCAGGCAGCCCCGAAGCTGAATTGACTGCGTATCTGAAGCCCAGAGATTGGCTCGTGACCAGTCCATGACAACCGGCGTTGTCAGCTGCCCACGTCACGGGTGTTTTCCGCAGGACTCTGCAAGGTTGGCTTGGCCCTGTTTCGAAGCCTGGTTCCTCAAAAAAACCGGAGCCAACCACAGCCTGTCTGTTAGCCGGACGGAGGCCCTACTCGGTAATCAGCGCCAGGCTGTCATGGACCTTCACAACGCCTCTGACTTCGGTCGCAATCTTGAGCGCCCGGTTGCGCAGAACTTCGCTGGGAATGCGGCCGCTGAGCGTCACTGCTCCCTGATAAACATCGACGTTGATCGACAGTCCCTGAATGTCCGGGTCTGCAATCAGCTTCGCCTTGACGGCGGTATAGATCGCGGAGTCATCGGTCATTTCTCCCGGCGTCCGGCGACTTGGATCATCGTACGACTGGCAACCACCAAACAGTGCCATCAGCATGGCGAGCAGGAAGAATCTGAGGCGCGTTGTTATCATCGATAGTCCCTGGAAGATGAGTGTTTTCGCGTGACAGGTTTAGAATGGGCGCGAGTGTAACAAAGCAGACCGATCATGTCCGACGTCACCATACTCGCTGAGGGATTGAAGTTTCCGGAGGGTCCGATCGCGATGCCGGACGGGAGTGTCCTGCTGGTGGAAATCGCACGCGGCACGTTATCGCGGGTACACAACGGCAAGACAGAAGTCGTCGCCGAACTCGGTGGTGGTCCGAATGGTGCGGCCATCGGTCCGGATGGCGCGGTGTATGTGTGCAACAACGGCGGCTTCCAATGGATCGAACGCAATGGCCGGATCTTTCCAGGCGAAGAACCAGAAAATTATGCAGGCGGCCGGATCGAAAAGGTGAACCTGCGCACCGGAAAATCCGAAATCCTGTATACACATTGCCAGGGCCAACCGCTGCGTGGACCCAACGATCTGGTCTTTGACAGGCAGGGGGGATTCTGGTTTACGGACCATGGCAAGACACGCAGCCGCGAGCGCGACCGCACCGGCGTTTTTTACGCCAAAGCCGACGGGTCACACATCCGTGAAGTACTCTTTCCGCTGGAAGGTCCAAATGGTATCGGTCTGTCGCCAACCGAAGATGAACTCTATGTTGCGGAGACCATGACCGGTCGAGTCTGGGCGTATGCCATTGCCTCACCAGGCGTGCTCAAAACCGAACGGCGCGATCGGCCGGATGGTGGCCGGCTGCTGCGCGGTCGGAGCGGCTACTTCCTGTTTGATTCCCTGGCCGTCGACGCCCGAGGCAACGTTTGTATCGCGACCATTTTCGATGGCGGAATCACCGTGCTCTCCCCTTCTGGTGGCGAACCAGGCTTTGTGACCATGCCGGACCCTCTGACCACCAACATCTGTTTTGGTGGCAAGGATCTGCAGACCGCCTTCATCACATTGAGCTCGTTCGGACAACTCGTCTCGACCCCCTGGCCGACCCCGGGTCTGAAACTGAACTACCAATTGCTGTAGATGTCCGGGAAATGCGGTTGTCTACCAACATTCAAGCTGGTTAGACTAGGCCCGGAATTAATGGGGGTGGCAGAGACCAATGCGCAGATCGTTTGGCAGTTCGTCGGATGAAGTCCAGGAACAACAGATCAACCTGACACCCATGCTGGATGTGGTGTTCATCATGCTGATTTTTTTCATTGTGACGGCCACGTTTGTCAAGGAAATCGGGCTCGACGTCAATCAGCCTGATGACGACAACAAGCCGATCAATGTCGATCCCAACAAAAAGAGCATTGTGGTCCGGATTACCGACCGTGATCGCATCATCATCGCTCAACGCGACGTTGATGTGCGGAACATCCGCGCCAACATCGAGCGACTGCACGCTGAAAATCCCGAAGCGCCGGTTATCATTCAGCCACATCCCCAATCCAGCACCGAGGCCATGATCGCGGTAATGGATTCGGCTCGTCAGGCTGGAGTTTATGCCGTGTCGTTCGCTTCAAACTAGACTGGTTCGTGAGCGCGGGAGTGACTCACGGGTCATCCCTCGACTCGACATTCCAATCCGAAAATTTATCCGGTCACCCAGGGGGTAACCGGCAAAGCTTCAGGCTACCCGCACTCGCTCGGAATTTCTCAAGGTGGCGCGTCGACCCATTCAACCATCCGGTGGTGACACCATGCTGAACAAGCTGGACGATTTTCCAATCCATCAGACGCCAGAACCTCTGGCTCATCCGGTCACCAGTGACCGCAATGTTTACGACCGCACCTGGTTCAATGGCTACGCGGGGGATGGTTCGTACTACTTCGGGATAGGCATGGCTGTCTACCCACATCGCGGCATTCTGGATTGTGCCTTCAGTGTCGTACAACCCGGCACCCGGCAGTATTGTTTCTATGGGTCCAGACGAGCACCGATGGAGCGCACCGACATGACGGTTGGCCCCTTCAGGATGGAAGTGCTGGAACCGTTGCGTCGCACGCGTGTCACCCTTGACGACAACAGCAGTGGCATCTCCTGCGACATCACCTTCTCGGCACGTACCGCAGCCATCCAGGAAGCCCGCCAGACACTGTGGTCAGGTTCCCGGCGGGTCATGGATGCCACACGTTTTGATCAGTTTGGCCGCTGGTCTGGTGTGCTCCGCACACCGGATGGCGAGATCAAAGTCGACAACACCGTCTGCCACGGCACCAAGGACCGATCATGGGGAGTCCGCAACGTCGGGGAACATGAGACGGGCGGTGCACCGGTCGTTCCGAACGGTATCGCTTTCATGTGGGCACCACTGTTCTGGGACGACCACATCACCCACGCCATATTCTTTGATGGCCAAAAAGGTGAGCCCCTGGTGCGTGAGGGCATCGTCGCACCTCTGTATGCCGACGAAACATCCATACCCGGACTGGAAGGCAGTCGCGATGAACGGATGGCCACGGCTCGCCATCGTATCCGATACCACAAAGGTTCGCGGCTGGCAGAGAACGTCGAGATTGACCTGGTCGATCACCAGGACCAGACCCGCACCATCGCTCTTGAGCCGATCCTGAAGTTCCAGATGAAGGGGCTGGGGTACGGACATCCGGAATGGGGTCAGGGGATGTGGAAAGGTGAACTGGCCATTGGTGGAGAGTCCTTCGACACACGCCAGCTCGATCTTCTCGCGCGCGAAAACCTGCACACCCAGCAGGTAGTTCGTGCCACAGATGGGAGTCGTCAGGGCATTGGTGTATTCGAACAGATCGTGGTCGGCCCGTACGCGCCTGCCGGATTCACCCAGTTTTTTGATGGCGCCAGATAACCACGTGCGAATGATCGATCTGCGCAGCGACACGGTCACCCGTCCGACATCTGCCATGCGTGCTGTCATGGCAGCCGCTGAGGTCGGTGATGATGTTTTTGGTGAAGACCCGACAGTAAATCGGCTGCAAGCTATACTGGCAGAACGTCTGGGCAAAGAGGCCGGTCTCTTTGTGGCCAGCGGTACACAATCCAATCTGCTCGCACTGATGTCTCACTGTGAACGTGGTGATGAGTACATCGCTGGCCAGCGCGCGCACGTGTACCTGTATGAAGCTGGAGGTGGCGCTGTGCTCGGCAGTATTGCACCACAACCTGTCAACATGGCCGAGGATGGCACGCTGCCATTGACCGAAATTGAAGCAGTGATAAAACCGGATGACTTTCACTTCGCTCGTACGCGTCTGGTCTGCATCGAAAACACTTTCAGCGGTCGAGTGCTCCCGTATGGCTATGTTGAATCGCTGGGCAGTTTCTGTACCGCGCGCAGCCTCAGGTTGCATATGGATGGTGCACGATTTTTCAACGCCTGTGTTGCCAGCGGTCGATCAGCGGCGGAAGTGGCAGCGCCTTGTGACAGCGTCAGTATCTGTTTGTCCAAAGGACTCGGAGCGCCGGTGGGATCGGTACTGGTCGGCAGCTTCGACCTGATCGCCAGGGCCCGACGACTGCGGAAGATGCTGGGTGGTGGCATGCGGCAGGCCGGAATACTCGCCGCGGCAGGTCTGTACGCACTCGAACATCACGTGGACCGGCTTGTTGATGATCACCGACGGGCGGAAGCGCTGGCCAGTTCGCTCGGTGTCCTGTTTCCCGGACGAGTTGAACAACATACCAACATGATTCATCTGAACCTGCCAGATGCAGAATTGAAGCCGTTGCTTGCCCACATGAACCAGCATGGCGTGAAGATTCATCGACCGCGGTGGGTCATTCATCTGGATATCCACGACGACGACTTGCAACACCTGCTGAGCACCGTTCGCAGCTACGTTGGGTAGGCAGAGTGTCCGGTATCTCTGCAGCGGTAAGAGGTTCGCGGTAAGAGGTTCGCGATCTGGAGATCGCTCTCACAATCGGTGAGTTCAAATGTTGTCAGAGCGGTCTCCGATCGCAAATTTCCTACCCAGCCCGCTCGACTACCTCCACACGATCCCCGACCCGAATCACACCACTGCCTCTCGCCACCAGATTCTGACCAAACATCACGCCACCCGCCGTGCGACGATAGGTACCCAGCGTACGCAGTGGCTGCATGTCATCAGCTGGCTGCGCGGTATCCGGATTGATCGTTGTAAATACACAGCGATCGCAGGGTTTCATGTGCTCGAACTCAACAGTCCCTATGCGGATCCGCTTCCAGCCATCCTCGGCGAATGCATCAGCACCACTCACCACGATGTTGGGCCGGAAATTGCGCATCGAAACCGGCTCTTTCAGTCGACTGTTCAGATCAGTCAGAGAACCTTCGCCAATCAGCAGGAATGGATAGCCGTCAGCAAAGGAGAACCGGATTGACGGATCGGCTCGCAGCGCACGACGAGACTGCGCGCCAATGTACAAAAGTCTCGCCGAAAGACTGAGGTAATGACTGAACCATTGATCGGCTGTGACATCCCCCCACCACGCGTCGAATCGATACGCCCACACTCCCGTCTGTCGCAATCGATTGAAAAGCACGCGACGGACCAGCAGATCAGGCATGTCTGGAGCCTGGAGCGACAATCCATCAATGGTAGGTAATGCCTTCACGAGCACCAGCTTTCGATGCCAACGACCGGTCAGGAATTGCCCTGCTGCGTCAGTCAACATCCACTCCCGGTCAAGTGCGGGCCCCGCCGGTGTGATCCTGGTCCTCGACGTGGACAACCCTGCACACGACTTGATCGGGTAACTCCACAATTGACTCAGCTGCATGTCTTGCTCCAATGGGTTGGGTTCCAGTATCCCTGGCAATCGTCGATATTGGTTATGACCGGCTCGCCCGGCTATCGAATCAGTCCAACATCCGCAGACGTCGGAACGCTGGTACAACCAAGTTGAGCCAGCGTATTGTCCACTTCATTTTCAAGCATGGTAGCCAGAATCTGGCCGCCATGATCAGGACCCGCCGCGGCTGCGGCGTACAGCCACGGTCGGCCGAGCAAGACGAAGTTCGCGCCGAGCAGGAGAGCCTTGATCACATCTTCACCGGATCGAACTCCACTCTCCAGAATCAGCGGCATATCCAACCCAACGGCTGCACGAATCGCTGGCAGCACATCAAGCGGTGACACGACGGAACCGAGCTGTCGTCCACCATGATTGGAGATGACAAGACCGTCAACACCGGAAATCTTCAGATCGACTGCATCTTCCACAGCCAGGACCCCTTTGACTATCAACTGGTGCGGCCAGATTGCACGAATGGTCTCGAGCATCGTCCAGTTGAGCTTCGCCTGTACCATCGACGCCATGAACAGACGCGTAGCTTCTGGTCCCACCAGCCGCTCATCGCCCACGGCAAGGTTCACCATCTGCGGCAGGCCTCGGGCCAGGGTCGAAAGCGACCACCTGGGATGCCAAGCGTAGTCAAGCCACAGCCGGGGCAGCCTCCAGATGGGTTCTCCAAAACCGTTGCGTCGGTCGCGCCAGCGAAGTCCGGGATGGGCGGCGTCGACCGTCAGCACAAGATTACGCACCCCCGCTGCTGCTGCCCGCTCCATGAGCCTCTGGCTGACCTTGAAATCTGCGCCAACATACAGTTGAAACCAGAGCATGCCATCTGCGAGCTCAGCAGCTCGTTCGATGGTGGTACTTCCCGCCGCCGACAGCGTGTAAGGGAGGCGTTTGTTCGCCGCCGTTCGCAACAGAGCGTGGTCCGTGCCCGGCCATGCCAGATCGCCCAGGCCCATCGGTGAAATACCGAACGGCACTGCATAGTCGACGCCCAGGAATCGAACGCCACTGCTGCGCTCCAGAGGCGCGCGCAGAACCCTTGGTACCAGGAAATACCGGGAGAATGCAGCTAAGTTGTTTCGCTGCGCTTCCTCCGAACCCGCCCCGCCCTGGATGAAGTCGAAAATTGCTCGCGGCAACTGACGACGGGCCACTCTCTCGAAATCACCGGTCTGACGAAATGCCAAAGTGACTACCGATGCTGCATGGGAAAGCGGGTATTTCGTCTGCCGCCCTGGATGGCATGAGGCAACCAGGCAACAACACACGCATGGGCCAGCGTCAGCTGTTTCGAAAACAGCGCAGACGAGATGAATTTGTCGACAGGCTGTTCATTGCCCACATAGATTGCCTCACCAGATGCGGCAGCCTCGTGCACGAACGAAACGTCTGTAAAGTTGATGAACGTCTGCACGATGGGATGCACCGCCTTGTAGAGTGCTTCCTTGGCGCAAAACAGTTCAGTTGCAGATGTACCACTGCTGATTGCACAGCGTTCGTGCTCAGTGAACAAGGTCGCGAACAGATCTGCGCCAATTCTGCCACGCCGTTCGATATCGACACCAATTCCACGACAGGCATGTGCACGCGCGACAATAGCAATGCCCATGTCTTCACAATGTGCGATGCTGCCCAGGAAGTGAACGGGCCAGATCGGTGAACGATCTGCGCGACGTTCGACCGCCGTCGGCTTTTCACCCAGTGTCTGCATCGCCAGATGGGCAAAGTGTCGGCCCGTGCTGTATTCCAGTTGACGCTTCATCACCCAACTGTCAATGCCATGTGCTTCCGTTGCCAGCAACTGGCCACGAAAGTCACCAATCGGGCCTGCGACACCCACACAATCGTCGATGTCCAGCTGTGGCAGATTCGCCAGGCAGAGCGGACTATCTGGTTGAATCAACCACCTCACGGCAACAGGCCGATCAACGTGACGATGGCGCCTGTGATCGAGGCTGTCAATGTGCCGGAGATCAGCGTACCCGGCGCAATCCTGAGGATCTCATCGCGACGCTCGGGTGCCAGCGTCGCCAATCCACCGATCAGGATGCCAAGACTGCCGAAGTTCGTAAATCCGCACAGTGCGTAGATCATGGTCGTCACGCTTGCACTTGACAACGTGCCGTCAGGTAAGCCGGCCATCTGCACATAAGCCACGATCTCGTTGAGTATCAACTTGGTCGCCAGGAGACTGCCTGCCGATTCGGCCTCACTCCACGGAATGCCGATCAACCAGGCCACAGGCGCGAACAACGGACCGGTCATCCGTTCAAGACTGAGCGGCTCGCCCAGGATTTCGAAGTTGCCAAGGATATAGTTGACCAGGGCTACCAGCGAGACGAGCACCAGTACCATGGCGCCAACGTTGACCGCCAATTGCACACCATCCACGGTACCGCGGGTAATCGCATCCATGTGGCCGCTGTAAACCAGCCCGTCGGCAACCTCCCCGGTCTGACTCTCTTCTTCCTCTGGAGGGTACAGGATTCGGGCCACGACGATGGCGCCAATCACGTTGAGCAACGATGCGATGATGATGTGGCCCAATGCACCGTCGATCTGGTTGCGCAGGATGGAGGCATATAACACCATGATCGATCCGGAGACAGTACTCATGCCGCAAGTCATGAGCGTGAACAATTCTGATCGACTCATGCGCTGCAGATAGGCTCTGATGACCAGAGGTGTTTCCGCCATGCCGAGAAAGATGCTGGCGGCCGCCCCGGTACCCACCGCTCCGCCAACCCCCAGGAGCCGGGTCAACACCTGGCCGATGAATCGAACCACGGTCGGCAAAATCCGCCAGTACCACAACAAAGCCACCAGAACACTGAAGACGATGATCTGGGGCAATACACGAAAGGCAAACAGGAACAGCCCGTTGGGTTCGATGACGCTGTACGGCGCCGTGGCCCCGCCAAGATAGCCAAAGATAAATGAGGTGCCAGCCATGGACGCAGTCTCAACGGCCGTGACCACTGAATTCAGACTGAGCAACGCGCTCGCAAACACCGGTACGTGAAACAGCAGGTACGCGAGCACAATCTGCGTTCCAGTGCCGATGGCCACCATGCGCCAGGGAACCTGCGCCCGGCTCCGGCTCAGCAGCCAGGCGATGCCGATGAACACTGCGATGCCGAGAACTGATTGCACTATCGAAGCTCCCCGATCTCGAAGCGGGTCAGTACCGCTCCTTCGATCAATCCCCAATGACCGACGCCGCTTTCAAGCGGATTGTTCAACCTGTTGTGTCCCACATAACTGGCCCGAAATTCAGCCTGTTCGGGTTTGAGCGTGATCCGGACTTCCCGATAGCCGACATACAGCCTGGCAATCGGGTAGATTGCCTTGTAGACGGCCTCCTTGGCACTGAATACGATGGTTGCCTGACGCAGAAAGTCGTCCTCTCCTGCGACGTCGAGTTTACGTGACTCGACCTCGGTGAGGATTCGCTCGGCTGCACGGCGAGACAAACGGCCGAAGTGTTCAAGATCGATCCCCAGTCCCTCAAGGCTCCCACTGACCGCAGCACCTACCAGTTGTTGGCTGTGTGTCAGGCTGCCCCTCGTTCCCGATGGCCAAGCAGGAGATCTGTCCGTGTTGCTGACGACCGGACCTGCTGGCATCCCACGCGCCACCATGGCGCGGCGGGCACAGTAGCGCCCGGATGAAAATTCATCCCGACGTCGAGCTGTGCGACCTTCCAGAAGTGGTAACTCGACGGGGAACAGCTGGTCGCGGCGATCAGCCAGACGTGCGACAAAAATGGTCGAGTGCTCGCTGTCAGGAAGTCTGGACATTGCCATCTCGACATCTCTTTCCATCAGCACCGTCAATGAATTACCGCACCAAGTTAAGACAATTCGGCAATTGTGGTTGATCCGTGTGGCAGATACCATCCGACCTCATGACCAGTGCGCCACGACTCATTCTGTTGAACGGCTCCTCAAGTGCCGGAAAAACCACACTCGCCCACAAACTCCAGCAGTTGCTGCCGGAGCCGTATCAGCATATCGCGCTCGACCAGTTTCGGGATGGCATGGCGGGTCGGTTTCGAGGCTTCAACTCGCCACCCGAAAGCCCGGGTGGTCTCGGACTCAACATCGTGCCGGTGGAGACCGATGAAGGTCGGTTGACCCATATCCGTTTTGGCAGCTATGGGGAGCAGATGCTCCGTGGCATGCGCCGGGCCATTGCGGCGTTCGCGCGCTCCGGCAACAACGTGATCATCGACGACCTGCTCTTCAAACGGGACTATCTGATCGACTACGTGGAAGCGCTGGCCGGTCTGGATACCTGGTTTATCGGCGTGCGTTGCAACCGCGATGTCGTGCAGGCAAGAGAAGGCAAGCGGCTGGGACGATTTCCTGGAACCGCGATCTCGCATTACAAACAGGTCCATGCCCACGGCGCAACCTATGATCTGGAGGTCGACACCTCCGCTACGTCGCCGCGAAGTTGCGCAGAAGCCATTATCGCGCGGTTGCAGCGACCGCCCGAGAGTTTCCCCTGCCTCGCGCACTCCCTCGCTTCTGCCGATTCATGACTTCAGACGAGACTCGACTAGCAGCATTCGGTCATTACCGAAGTACATATCTGTTGCATCGACAAAAAAAGTTGGCGAACCGAACCCTCCACGCGCTATGAGTTCTTCAGTGTTGGCTCGCAAGCGGTCCTTGTAAGGAGCACTATCGATGGCGGTAAAAAACTTCTCAACATCCAGTCCGAGATCCGCAACGATGGACGCAATGATCTCCGGCTGCGAGATGTCCTTGAGTTCACGCCAGTAGGCTGAAAAAAACGCGCGTGCATAAGGCGCCAGGCAGTCCTGCTCGATCGCCAGGAACGCACCTCGCATGACCTTCACCGAGTTGACCGGGAAAACCGTCGGGCGCCCTATTTCAATCCCGACGTGTCTGGCCCAATCCTGCAAATCTTTGGTGTAGTAATTTTGCTTGGCCGGTACCGGCTTCTCACGATTCTGGTAAACGCTCGGATTTACCGCATTGAAGACACCACCAACCAGGAATGGTCTGTAGACCACCTGGCAGGTGGTGCGCGGCAGGATTTGTTGCAGCGATTCAAAGCCAAGCCAGGTCCAGGGACTGGAGCAGTCAAAGAACATTTCCAGCTTGTGCATATTCAGGCCTCTCGTGATTCCGGACCATCATACTAGCCTGGAATATTCATGAACATTCCGGGCGCACACGCGTCAGGCAGATGCACGGTTGACACGATCGAGCATGGCGGCGCAGATTGCCGCGCGTGGTCTTGAGCAGCTGGTGGGGAGCAACGAGGATGCCGGCAGACAGTTTGCGTGCACTTGTTGAAACCGCGAAACGGATCGTCTTCTTCACCGGCGCGGGAATCAGCACGGAATCCGGTATTCCGGATTTTCGCAGCCCCGGCACGGGACTGTGGACCAGGATGAAGCCCATTCAGTTCCAGGATTTCATGGCATCCGACGATGTGCGCCAGGAGTCATGGCGTCGCCGTTTCGAAAGCGAGCGTGTCATGGAAAACGCCCGACCCAATCGAGGTCACCATGCTGTCGCCCAACTGGTGAATGCCGGCAAGGCGTCGGCAGTGATTACCCAGAACGTGGACAACCTGCACCAGAATTCCGGCATTCATCCAGACCAGGTCATCGAACTGCATGGCAATGCGACGTATGCGCATTGTCTGCGCTGCCTGACCCGTTATGAACTGGCGGCCCTTGAAGCGGACTACCGACGTATTGGCCGGGTGGAAGCCTGCACACGCTGCGGCGGGATCATCAAGAGTGCAACCATTTCGTTTGGACAATCCATGCCCGAACTGCAGATGCAACGGGCGCAGGAAGAAACCGAAGCCTGTGATCTCATGATTGTACTGGGCTCGTCACTGGTGGTGTTTCCTGCGGCCGGTTTCCCGGAATACGCCAAACGACTGGGTGCCAGACTCGCCATCGTCAACCGCGAAGCAACACCGCTCGACGACATCGCGGATGTCGTCACACACGAAGGGATTGGAACCACCATGGGTTATGTGGCCGGCGTCAATTGAACCCGCTTTTCTGTCCCGGGAATTCAGCGGTCAGTCGCCAGATGCACCAGCCGCTCGGCAAATCGTTCGATGTCGGCGAGCTTGTTGCAGGTCAGCACCCCGCGACAGTGCGGGGTGTACTCGTGCAACACACAATCGCCGGTATTCCAGCGATCCGGAGTTTCCGGAGTCAACCACCATGCCTGACCAGCCTGACCAGCCAGACTGCGGAACAGATCCGCACGTGAAGGAAAGTGATTTGAACGGGCATCTCCCAGGAATACCAGCACTGACTTTCGATTGATGTCCCTGGCTGCCAGCGTATGGAGATCGTGCATGGCGCGGCCGTAATCCGTGGTTCCCCGCCCGAATTTCACCACCGCCGTCTCGATGGCCGTGTGATGGTCCTTGTTTTCCATCAGCGCCGTGATCTCCCCGAGCTGGCTGGAAAATGCAAAACTGCGCACCCCGGGCAGCACGGCACCCAGTTTGTAGAGCAGAAGCAGCATGAAGCGCGCGATCTGGGCAACGGAATTACTGATGTCACAGACCAGGAAAATGCTCGCCTTTTCGCGTTTCTGACGCCGCCAGTAAACGTTCACCGGTGCGCCGTCGTACGCAACGTTGCGACGCAGCATGCGGCGAATGTCCAGTTGGCCACGATGATCCCGTCGACGTTTGCGACGATAGCGGCGCGCCAGTCGATCGGCGAGTTTGTCTACCACGCGTTCAACCTCGGCGTGATAACCAGGCGGCAGCTGTTGCAGATTGGCGGCCAGTGCCGCAGCGAAGAGTGAACGTTGACCGGTCGCATCGACCAGAAGGCGATACTGGGTATCGACGTACTCCTTCAACTGTTGCATGAGATACTGCCGAACGTAGGCAGCCGTGGTGGCTACAGCCCCGCCGGACGGACGCAGTCCATCGAGCGCCGGCAATCCCAGAGCAGTTGACGCGGCGTTGATCAGTGGCGGTTTGTCCCGGAGGTTGCGCATGGCATCGAGCGAGTCACGATCCACCGCACCTACTATGCGTCTGGACAACCCCGTCCGATCGTCCTCCAGCACCATCGCCACCACTTCGGACAGCGCCGGGTGCTGAAGTTCACGCACCTGCGCCAGAAAATCAGCAGGATCAATTTGCCCGAGCACACTCTGCCTGGCCTTGGTGTGCACCGGCAATCCGTCGAAAAACAGGAGGAAACACCGATCAAACGCCTGTTTTTCGGTCAGTGACTTGGCAAGCGTCAGCCGCAACGCATCCTGTAGGAGACGACGGTCGGATAAACCAACCTGTTGCGCAACCGCCAGCGCATCAAGGGTCTCCGCTGGAGAAACCTCGACATCGGCTGCCCTCAAGGCGTGAACAAATCGGTTCAAGGTGAGATCCATGACAGTCATTGTATGCTGGGCAGCCATGAGCCAACCTATTTCTCCGGATTCGCCGGCACTGATCCGCGTCATCAGTGGCCTCATGCCACAGTGGTCGCCGGAGTCTGTGATCGTCGAAGCCCATCTGCCGGGTGGTTATGCACATGCAAACTACCGGGGTCGTTATGGTGATCTGCGATTTGTGCTGCGTACCCCTGCGGTTGCGCCGGACACGAACGAACTGGCTTTTGAATCCCGGTGGCTCACCGGCCTGCCACAGGATATCGGTGCTCGCACCCTGGCCTTTGATGCAACCACCGGCGCCCTCCTCACTGCCTGGATTGAAGCACCCCTGCTGGCGCATACACCGAGCACACCGTCCGATCTGGTGAACTATCTTGTTTTGCTCCACCAACGGCTGCCTGCGGCCGAGCGTCGTTATGACCTGTCGTCACGGGTTGCTGTGTGGCTGTCGGGATCAAGGCCCATGGGCACTGCGGGTCGAACCGTACAACGTGCACGTGTTCGCCAATCGAGGAACGACCTGCCCCTTCAGACCACCCACAATGATCTCAACCCCTGGAACATTCTCTGTGCGAACGACGGGTGGCGCACACTCGATTGGGAATGGGTGGGACACAACGATCCCTTCTTCGATCTGGTAACCCTGGGTCTGGGTGTACAAGTCGACCACCCGACTCTGGCAGAGATGGCACGTGAGTACGGCGAGCGAACCGGTCAGGCGAAATGGTCACTGACTGACAGACTGGAACACGCAACTGGCGGATACTGGTTGCGTGAGTACGCCTGGGCGGAGCATCAACTCGGCATCGGCAATGTTCGACCAGAGGTATTGGCGCAGCGTGACCACGCACTGGCCATGCTGGGCCAGAGCTGATGGGGTGGCATCGGCAGTCAACCCAGCCCGGCTATAAAGTCCAGGGATTGCTGTAGTCGTGACTCAACAGAACCAGCAACTTCGATCCAGGGCGTCTGCTCTTCGGCCAGATGCTTCCGATACAAACCGTGCAACCGTTCCCGATCATGCGGATTGACCCGCAGGGGATCTGGCTCCCAGGGGATATCCGGGGCAGTGAGTATCCATGCCCGTGGCGCTTGCCGGCTCCACAGTTTTGCAAGCTCTCCTGGCCACACCTGATATCTTTCCTGCAGCCAGATGCGAATCACCAGCAGATCAGTATCGGCAACCACCCGGCTGCTGGATGCGTGCAAGGCAACCACTTCGCGGCGGTTTTGTTCGCGGGCGATCGCCAGCACATCATCAAAATCATAGTCGGTGCCTGGTGTCAGCAGGTCCCGGGAAGCTTCGGTAACCAGTTGTGCTGGCAGCACTTGCGCAAGCGCTTGCGCAAGTGTGGTTTTGCCGGTGCTTTCCGCACCAGTGAGCGCTATCAATCGAATGTTCATCAAACCGGGCTGTTCGCCGAATGGCGCTGGTGCATGCTTTGTGTCCACTGACGATAGCCCTGAATCGCCATGACCAGATAAACCGCATAAAGCAACGTATACGGATAAATTCCCTGCGCAAAGTACAGACCGATACTGAGCACGTTCACCACCAACCAGATCAACCAGTTTTCTACCAGCTTGCGGGCGCTCATCCACATGGCGATAAAACTCATCGTCGTAGTAATCGAGTTGAGGATGACCTGCTGCGCACTGGTGTAATTGCCGAGCAGTCCAATCATGCCGATGGCCGTCAATACCCCGATCACCAACAACCATGCTGCAGTTCCCGCCTTTATCCGGGTCACGATCAGTTCGGTTCCCTGCTGCTCTTTGGCGACCGACCAGTACCACCAGCCATAAGCGTTGATGACAACGTAGTACGCATTGAGCAACACGTCTGCATACAGTTGGTTGCGTGCCATCACCAGCACCGAGGCCAGGGAATAGGCAAGACCGATCGGAAACGTGAGGACGTTCTGTTTAACCATCAGCCATACACAGACGACACCGGAAACCAGCCCGAATATTTCGAGCAGGCGTTCGGGCGTCAGAAGATCAGCGAGCAAGGCAGGTTTCCAGCGAGAGTGACAGCGCACAATAACGCCCGGGCCCACAAACACAACACCGGGGAAGTGCCGACCTTCCGGAGTTTACGGTGTCGCACCAGGCTGTATGGCTACCGGGCGTCCGCCGCATCGTCAGGTACGACTGCGCACCTGCCAATACGCACGACGCAGCCTTTTCCTGCATCTGCCCACCCTGGCAGCGAACCTCCATGAATAATCCGCGTTAGAATCAACACTTTGCAAACCAGGACCCACCGGACATCCACCCATGGCCAAGACCATCGCGATTGTCGAAGACGACCCGGATCAGCGCGCCAACTATTCTGATGCGATCACCTCCAAGGGCTATCGCGTTCAGGCGTTTCAGAGTCGGGAAGAGGCTCTGGCCGGCTTTGACCGTGAACTGCCGGACCTCGTCATTCTGGACATCATTCTCGGTGAAGAGGTGGATGCCGGATTCCAGCTCTGTCGCGACCTGCTCCGGCGCGCACCACAGCTGCCGGTGATCTTTCTGACCGAGCGTATCAACGAGATCGACAAGATTTCTGGCCTGCGGTTAGGTGCCTGGGACTACCTGCCAAAACCAATTTCACTGGATTACCTGGCGGAACGGATTTCTTCGCTGCTGCGCATCAACCAGGCTCGCCAGGAACAACGTGAAGAGCATGGTGCAACTGCCCGTCGGATCGGCGATCTGACACTCGATCAGGATGCCCTGCTCGCCTCATGGAAAGGACTGCGGGTGGATCTGTCTGGCACCGAATTCCGGATGCTCGCCAAACTGGTGCGCAACCCCGGCAATGCTGTCAGCTATGAAACACTGATGAACGCCACCATGCAAAGCCTGGTCACCAACAACACGATCAACACTCACATGCGCAACATTCGCAAGAAAATCGAACGGCTCGATCCAGCTTTTGCCCATATCAAGAGCGAGTACGGTTTTGGCTATCGCTGGGTCGAGTAACCAGTCCCCTCCATGAAATTGTTCAGCAGAATTCGTGGACCGCGCATCGGCACCAAACTTGCACTACTCGGATCTTTCCTGATGGTGGTGCCGTTCTTCAGCTACCGCCAGGTTGTTGAGATGGAGCGACTGCTCCTCGAAGGACAGCGGAATACCCAGTTGCTCAAGGCCAAAGGTATCGCCACGCTCTTTAATGGCCGTGACAGCCTGTTCAATGATCTGCCAGTAAATACCTCGGACTATGAACCGCTGTTTGTGCAACCGCTTGCAGAACCCATTCGCGTGGATGGTCTGGGAGATGACTGGGGGATGGTACTGGAGGCTTCGATGCTGGGTTTCGGGTCACCAACCGGTAATCAGGACGCCGACCTGTACATGATCCTCGGTGAGCGCAATGGTCAGCTCTATGGATTTGTTCGCGTATTGGATGCTGATCGTGTGTATCGCGACGAAAAGCGCTTGCGGCTTGATCAATCTGATCACCTTCGGATCAGCTACATCAGAACCGATGGAGAGGATGGACGGCTCGCGCTGGTTGGTTCGCCAGACAAACCTTTGACAACGTATGTGATGGACAGCAAGTGGCGATTTGCCGCCGACGGCCCTCCGGAACTGCAGGTGCAGGCGGCCATGGCTGAATCGGCAACCGGGCTCGACTTCGAATTCAGACTGCCTCTGACTCTGCTGGGCTCTAAACGGCACTTCGACCTAACATTTGTCGATATCGATAACGCCAACTCACGCATCATCAGTCACATCACGCACACGTTGCCATCGGCTGACAAGGCGGGGTTTGATCTGGTGGTGTTGCAGTCGCCGGAAGTACGACGAATTGTTGATGGTCTCGGTTACGCCGGGGCTCGAATCGTCGTTCTGGATGAGCGTGGGCGTGTTCGCGCCGAAACAGGCACGATTCCCGAGCACACATCCTTCCCGGAAGAGGACGGTATGTTCGGCTGGACACGATCGCTGTTCGAGCAGGTTCGCCCACTGCTGCATCGAATTACCACGGGTGAGACCTACGATCCCGATGCCATCAGCAGCTCCGAATCACGCGAAACTTCCAACGAGGTCATCGCGGCTGCGCTGCGCGGCGAACCGATTGCGCGCAGGCGCAAGGTTGGCACCGATCAAATGGTGATCATGGCAGCGCATCCCATTTCATCAGCGCAAGGAAAAGTGGTCGGTTCGGTGGTTGTCGAAGAAAACATCGATGCCATCAACGCTTTCCAGCGATCAAGCCTGGAACAGGTCGTACTGGTGTCCGTGGTCAGTCTGCTCAGCGTGGTGCTGTCGCTGATCGCTTACGCTGCCCGCATCGCCTGGCGCATCCGGAACCTCCGTCGTGAAGCGAGCAAGGCGATCGATGTTTATGGAAGGTTGCGCACACCATCGCTGCGCGCGGAGATGGAATCGGGTGACGAAATCGGCGATCTGGCGCGAAGCGTGTCCGGCATGTTGTCGAAACTGCACCAGCACAATACCTTTCTCGAGAACATGCCGCGTACGCTGCGTCATGAAATCAACAACCCGCTGAACACACTGAGCACATCACTCGACAATCTGGCCTCGGAGCTGCCGGGTGTACAGGAAAGCAAGTATCTCGATAGCGCCAGACGCGGTGTGCTGCGGATTGGCTCCATCGTGCAAAACCTCGCTGATGCCGCCAATCTGGACGATGCGCTGCAGGTTGAAGAGATGGAAGTCATCGATGTCGGCGAACTGCTGCACAACTACGTCAATAACTGTAGCGTCTCACACAAGGGCTGCAGTTTTGTCTACAAAGGACCGGACCGTCCGGTACTGGCAGAGGTCGCCGACTACCGTATCGAACAGATGCTCGACAAGATCATCGACAATGCAATCGATTTTCATCGCTCCAACAGTCCGATCAAGGTGCAACTCGACACGTTTCGCGACTATCTGCAGATCACCGTCGCCAACCGTGGACCGACACTGCCTGCCAAGGCGGAGCGGACCTTGTTTGACTCAATGGTCAGCCATCGCAGCCAGGACAACAGATTGCACTTCGGACTCGGCCTGTACGTGGTCAGAGTCATTGTCGAACACCATCGCGGGTTTGTGCGCGCGATGAATCTGGTCGATGGTTCTGGTGTGGCCATCATGGTACAGCTGCCATTGGCCATCAGCCAGGCCCCGGCCCAGGAGGCGCTGCGCGCTGTCAGGTCAGGTTGAACCCGGCTCTGTCACCGCGTGGCGAACGAAGTCGTGCGTTTTCAGCCCCGGTGGCAGGACTCATGCTGGCACGTCGTCTCCGGGCACCCGGTCATCAGACTGGACGATAGACGCCATCGAGGGCTGGTGTGCGGTCCGTTGTTACCACACCACGAGCGACCATGTACTCCAACGCCGCAAATACACTGCGTCCTGCGGCGGGATACATGAACTCCGGGGTATCCATATACATGCGCGGCACCATGTCCACGATCCGTGTGACACCTTGTCGCAGGCAGGCAACAATCTGTGCCTCCCGTTCGTTGCGATGATCGATGAAGGCCTGTACGTGCAACTTGGGCTGATCGATACACGGACCGTGGGTGGGCCAGTACACCGCGTCGTCACGCCCCAGCAACAACTCCAGGCTCTGCATGTAAGCCGACATGTCGCCGTCGGGCGGAGAGATGATGCTGGTTGACCAACCCATCACATGGTCACCCGTGAACAGGGCCTTGCCCTCACGCAACTGGAAGCAGATGTGGTTTGAGGTATGACCAGGCGTATAAACACATTCAACGCTCCAGTCGCCGCCCTGTATCACCTGCCCATGGGTGACTTTCACATCCGGATCGAAATCCATGTCGCCGCCTTCTTCAACGACGACGCCTACTTCAATCTTGCCCGCGCCATGTGGCCCGTACCCATAGGTCCTGGCATCCGTATGTTCACGCAGCAACGCACAACCTGGTGAATGATCCATGTGGGTGTGGGTAACCAGTACATGGGTGATTGTCTCGCCGACCGTCGCGGCAAGTACATTGTGGATGTGTTCGGCATCAGCTGGACCGGGATCGACGACGGCAACATTGCCTGTGCCAAGTATGTAAGTACCGGTGCCATGAAACGTGAACGGGCTGGGGTTCCTGGCAATGACCCGCCGGATACCCGGAGCAATGGTGTCGACACGACCGTATTCAAAACTGAGTTCCCGACGATACGGGATCCTGACTGCCATGTTCGAGCCGCCTTGTGGATTGTCCTGGAAAGGCGGCAAGAATAGTCGCCTGGAATCGAATTTAGAACATCGCCAGCGCGACCGCGGTCAAAAAGACGACAATCATGACTACGACCGTCAGGCGTTTCCAGTTGACCATCGGTTCCGGCAATCGAGCCTTGGCCTGCTGGAATCGAAATTCAAGCCCACCGATCTGGAGCATATCGCCGTCCCCCAGATCGCCGATACGAAGGGGTTGACCATTCAGGATCAATCCGGCATCGGCTCGAAGCGCCGTAATGACCGTATGTTCCGGCCGCGCGACCACCTCAGCCTGTATTTCGGCGAGCAGGCCATGCTCAATGCGTATCTCGCATTGGCTACCCCGACCCAGCCGGCTGCGACCCAGGGGTATCGGCCAGGTTCTGCCGGCTACGTGTTCCGTCAATCCAACCAGTTGCGCTTGCCCTGGCTGCAACTGTGGCATGGTTGGCATTCGGCGGCGAACACTCGGTTCGATGGGCTGCGCCGATTCAAACGACTTTTCAGTCGACGGTTCCTCTTGCGCCTCCAGTTGCGCACCAATTGGCACAAGGTCCGACGGTTCAAATGCTCTGACCTGCGTCAGGTGTTCACCTATCCCTTGCAATCGAAAACCGACTTCATCGAACTGAATGAAATCACCATGCAGCAGACGGCAACCGCCGATGATCGGCTTGCCGTTGACCCGCGTACCATTGGCGGAGTCAAGATCCTGCAACCAAAGCGCATGGGCAACCTGCAGCAACCGGGCGTGCCGGCGCGACACATGTTCACTCTGCACCTGGAGCCCACTTGCGGGGTGTCGACCGACCAGTAGATCAGCATCTATGTCAGTCGTGCGTCCGGACTCGTCAGCGACGAGGCGCCAGCCGCGAATCGAGGATGTGAGTTCACGTTCAACACCAACCACCAACACTTCCGAGCCAAGACCGAGCAGATCACCAACAATGAGGCCGACGGCGTGATCAAGCTCCCGGCCATTCACCGTGAAGTTGCTGCTGCCCAGTGGTATGACTTGCGGACCACGTTCGCTCAATTCGATACGCAGATGAAAATCGAGCACGTCTTCCCCGGCGATCACGACGTCATTGTCGATGTGACGCCCGAGTGTCAGGCTGCCAGCGACGGGTATCGCATCGCCTTCATGTTGCAGCGTGTAGGTGAGATCAGCGTCCATTGATCAATGCTCGTGACCACGCTACCCGTAACGATTGCCACTCGGTTACTCCCGGCACTATGGCCAGCGCAAGATCCAGATACTCCTGGGCTTCACGATGAAGATTTGCCGCTTTGGCTTCCTTGGCCACCTCGGCGAGCCGCTGTGCAACCTGTTTGAGCAATCGTTCCGCCTCCCTGTTAGTCGGATCCAGGCGTTGAACCTCCCGCAGACTGAGCGTTGCATTGGCGCCATCGGGCTCGGTGAGGAAACCTTCGGCGATATACCTGCGAGCCTCGCTCAGCAGACGGTTGAGATTGCCTATCCGTGTTTGTTCGGTAATCAACTGCTTCCTGAACTCTTCAATCGCCGCGGGGTCAAGATTGACTGAACTGGCCTGCGATATGATCTCGGCCACGTTGGCAAATTGACCTCTGCGAATCTGCGCGGCAACGATCACTCGCAGTTGAGCAACAACTTCGTTCAGGCCCTGTTTGGCGATGGTATTCACCGGGTCGATCGACAACACCTGATGGTACAACGCGGCCGCATTGTCGCCTGTAGGTGTCACCAACGCACCAGATTCCCGGTGTGCACGAGCTTGTTCCAGAAATTCGGCGATGGCTGCAAGAGTTGTGTTCGCCTGCTGGATCGACTGGCGGATGGTAGCGATTGCGGGCAAGGCGGGATTTGCCGTACTTGCCCGGTCCAGATGTCCAATCGCTGCTTGCATGTCGCCTGCCTGGACACGGGCTTGCGCCAGCAGCGCGTAATGAGCGGCAATGGCATCCAGTTCTGCCCGCGCCTCGGGATGGCCAGGCGCCAGTCGCAGCACTTCGTTAAAGGCCTGGAGGGCTGCGGTGGCGGAGGGTGCGTCGGATAATCCATGGCTGCGCAGCAGTGCCTGCGTGCTGGCGAGCAGCGCTTCCGCGTTGCGCCTGTCGTCGAGTTCAACCAGGAAGTCTTCAAACTCCGGATCGTCCGGGAACGCCAGCCTGGCTTCTGCCAATCTGGCTTCGGCCGTACCAAAATTACTCTCCGCGAGCGATGTGCGGATGGTCAGCTTCCACTCATCAGCAAGACTGCCAATGTCTGCCTGTGCACCTTCATGCAGGGGGTCGATTGCCAGTACACGCTCATAGGCTGCCACCAGCGTACGCAAACCCTGACTCGGATCCTGGCGCAGCGAGCGCGCCTCATTCCATGCTTCGGCCAGACCTGGCCTTTCCATGATTCCCACATCTGCCAGCAGAAGTTGCAACCGCTCAGGATGGGTAGCGACCCAGTAACCGGCCATACTGAGGGCAACGATGCCCGTTGCCGTTGCCAGAGAGAGAGACACCAGGCGACGACGCTGACGCCTGCGACTGCGCTGCGCCTGACGAAGCGGATCTTTCATCGTCACGAGAATGCTGGCGGTAACTGCCCGGATCTCCTGTGAAGTGACCGCCTCCGTTCGAATGGTTGCGTTTGGTACCGCTCCATCGATACGAACAGATTCCAGAGCATCCGCCATCTGGCTACCGGTCTGAAAGCGAAGCTCCGGTTTTTTGGCCAGCATGTGGTCGATCACGTTCTGGAACACGGCCAGGTGCAGGGGCAAACGCGGTACCGGTTCCTGCAGATGTTTGGTGGCTATGGCAGTTGTATCTTCACCCTTGAAGGGAACATCACCGGTCAGAATCTGGTAGAACACAACGCCCAGACTGTAGAGGTCAGACCGTCCATCCAGGGGCAGACCGGCGATCTGTTCAGGGCTCATGTATTGTGGACTGCCAAACACCGTCCCATGCGCAGACAGCGAATTCCCACGGCTCAACAGGCGCGCCAGACCAAAGTCGGTCAGCACTGGCGTGTCATCTTCGCGAAACAGGATGTTTTCCGGCTTTACATCCCGGTGGATGATGCCCTGGCCATGTGCGTAATCGAGAGCGCGACACAGGTCTCTGATGACTGCGATGGCGCTGGACATATGGATACCCAGTGCCAGTCGCTGATGCAGATCTCCACCATCGAGATATTCCAGAACCAGGGCGACGTCCTGTCCCTGGTTGATCACCTCGATGATTTGTATGATCGACGGATGGTTCAGACGTGAATTGATCCGGCCTTCACTGGCAAACAGTTCGCGAAAATCATGGTGCCGGGCGAGTTCGGGGACAACCCACTTGATCGCCACGCGACGTCCGGTACGTTTTTGTACCCCAAGCCAGACCTCGGCCATCCCCCCTCGACCGATCAGCCGTTCGACCTGATATCCAGGAAGCTCCAGCATCCTCTCAGCCGCGCGCCGGTCGTAACGAAAACACTTCGCCCCGTATCAGATTACCGAGCACAAACCGGCCACCCGGTATGATCCTGTCACCGGAAGGGTGCACCGCCATACCGTTGCCATGTGCCAATCCGTTGATGCACTTGTCGCTGGAAAATACCCATTCCTCCCCGCGAATGTTCAACCGGCATCGTGGATCGATGGCAACCGGCTGAGTCGACTTGAGGGTGCCCTCCTCCCATCGCTGCAGTTCCTTGCTGCCATCGGTGAGTGCCTTGACGCCAAAACCATGCATGCGATTGCTGGCAAACTGCCCCTGGTAGATAGTGTCGTCGCGCCAGAAAAAACGACCGAGCCCGGCACGTACGTCGTCCTTGAATTCTCCTTCGTACCGATTCCCGTTTGGCCACTCGAATCGACCCGTGCCGGATTTGAGACCCTTGACAAAGGTACCCACATAGCGGCTGCCATCCCGCCAGTGGAATGTACCGTTGCCGTGCAGTACACCTTTGATGAAATCGCCGCTGTAGGTATCGCCATTTGCCCACGCGAAGACACCTCGGCCAGTTCGCTGGGAGTCCACGAAGCTGCCGGTGTACCGGTCACCATTGGACCACTTGAACACCCCTTCGCCATTGGGTTGATTGGCTTTGAAGCTGCCGGTATATCGTTCGCCGTTTGGCCAGACCAGTTCACCCGTCCCTTCGCGTTTGTCCTTGACGAACGTGCCCTTGTAGGTTCGACCATCCTTCCAGATGTAGGTACCTTGTCCGTGCAGTGAATTCTTCGCAAAAGTGCCTTCATAACGGTTGCCATTGGCCCAGGTGTAGACACCCTGCCCGGTCCGCTTGCCATCCTTGACCTTGCCAACGTAAACGTCGCCATTGTCGAACTTGATTCGCTTGGGCGCTGCGAATGCCTGAGCGGTCAGGAGGACGATGATCCCGAATACCAGCAGCCGGGTCAGTTGCATACGCTATTGCCTCATCAGGGAATGAACCGAATCTGGATGGCTTCGCTGTTCTGCCCGGCGAGCACATCCGAGATCACGACCACCTTGGCCATCGGCGGCAGGCCTTCCCGCTGGCGCAGCGTACGAAAAGCAGTCTGCACCGTCCGCTCCGGGTCTGAACTGAAGGCAGTACGGTGGGCGTACACCGCGCGATTGAGCGCCAGGCGCCGACGTGTCTGGCTGCTGTTGGTGAACGCGTAGATCGGTACCTTGGGTGGCCTCGCCGCCGTAACCAGATCTGCGGTCACACCGCGCCGTGTGATGACGACGATGCCATCAGCGCGCAGTGACTCTGCGAGCGCAACTGCGTGTATCGTCATGTACTGCTTGTCGGATTGCGCTTCGAGATCCTTTTCAAAACCAAGACCCGGCCAGCGCTCGGTTCGCTCGGCGATGGCGTGCAGTTGGGCAACACAGCGAACGGGGTACGCACCGACGCTGGTTTCACCAGACAGCATGACTGCGTCCGCACCTTCGTAGATTGCATTGGCGACGTCGGTGACTTCCGCCCTGGTCGGGATCGGGTTGGTGATCATGCTCTCGAGCAGGTGCGTCGCGACGATGCAGCGTTTGCCGTAAACGGCACTGGAGCGCACGATCTGACGCTGGATATTCGGCAGATCCGAAATGTCTGTTTCTATGCCGAGATCACCTCGCGCAACCATCACCCCATCCGACGCCTGGATGATCTGGTGCACATTGCGCACACCTTCCCGATCCTCGATCTTGGCGATGATCTTGACCTTGTCGGACTTGCGTCCCAGCAGGGATTTCAGGCTGTGAATGTCGTCCACATCGCGAACGAAGGAGAGCGCCACAAAGTCGATGTCGTGCGCAACACCGAACGCGATGTCGTCACGGTCCTTCTCGGTGATTGCCGGCAGGTTGACACGCACGCCGGGCAAATTCACATGCCGTCGACTGCCCAGCATGCCACCATCGACCACTTTGCAGACCAGTGTCTGGTCCTGCTTTTTGAGAACTTCGAAATTGATCAGACCATTATCCACGGTGACCCGATTGCCCACCTGGACGATATCCACCAGTTCCTGATAGTTGACGTGTATCGAAGTCGTTTCCACGTCAGCAGACCCGCGTACCGTCAGCGTGACGACCTGGCCCTGTGACAGCAGGATGGGTTTGGCAATGACACCGGTACGGATTTCGGGACCTTGTGTATCCAGCATCACCGGAATGGGATAGGTCACCTTGCGATTGAGCGTCTTGACCCAGTGGATGATCTTGGCGGCGCCGGCATGATCTGCATGTGACATGTTGATGCGCACGACATTCATGCCCGCGTTGTAGAGCGCGAGCAGCTTGGCGTAACTCGCCGTCGCAGGGCCAATGGTGCAGATGATCTTCGTGCGTCGCATTGTCATGACGTGGTCCAGAACTCCTTGACTGCCGCGCTGAGTTGCGACGTTGCAACCGTACGGGTATCCCACAACGCCGGAAAAAACTGTCGGTACTGGGCAGCCCGGTATCGACCGTCCACCAGGACCAGGATTCCCCGATGCGAACGCGCGCGAATAATGCGTCCAGCCGCCTGGACGATTCTACTCATGCCCGGCTGAATATACGCGAGTAAACGGCCATCAAAGCCGTCTGCATCAAAATGGGCAGCAGCCAGTTCCCGCTCCCTGTTTGGTGGTGGTATGGCCACCCCGACAATGATCACCCCGTCCAGCGGACTGCTCGACAGATCGATCGACTCGGCGAACACCCCACCCATGACGATTCCCAGAAGCACCCCGGCCTCACCGCCGGTCGGCGCTTGCAGCCTGGCCATCATCTGCAGTCGCTGTTCGGCCTCGTCACCAGATTGCTGGCAACAAAGAGTCCAACCTGGCAGGAGCAACAGTTCTGATTCAAAATGCGCAGCAAATTCCCTGAGATACTGGTACGAGGGGAAACATACGAGATATCGACCTCGACGCGCCACAATGGTATCTCGCACCACACCCACCAGCGTCGTCATCCCAGACTGACGTTCCCGGTACCGCGTGGCGACATCCGGCACAATGAAGACGGCCAGCTGACTGGCATCAAACGGTGACCCTGCCCGAGCAAAGACACCTTCTTCACACGCCGGTCCCGCTGGCGTCAGAGCGCCATGCTGCCGCTGGTAGACACGCGGTGGAGAGACCGTTGCAGAAAACCGGATATGCGGGCCGAACCCTGCAAAGAGACGATGCAGATAAGGCGCCGGGTCGAGGCAACGGGCTTCCAGTTTGAAGGCATGTCCATGCCCGCTCGCGAGGTAGCCGTAGGCACACAACGCCATCGTGGGCTGAAGGCGTAACCAGCGGACGGCCAGAAACACGATTTCGCTGACTTCGTGTGGCAAGGACTCCGCGGTCTCGTTCAGCCACTGCATCGCGGTCTCGAGCAGTTTCTCCAGGCTGCGTACCAGGGCCTCCGGCACCGCCACAGACTGCTGCTCAGCCGAGTCAGTCCGGCAGCTCCGCGAGATGTTCAACAGTTGCCTATCCACCGCCCTGAGGCGCTTGGCGACAGACGCAGCGGCGACGGGTATGGCTGCCTGCAGATCCTGTCGCACGATACCGATCGACAGACTCTCGGCCACACGGGGTGCCAGTTGATGGGCTTCATCGACAAGCACGATGGCATCCTTGTCACTGGAGAACTGCTGCAGGCGTACCAGCGGATCAAACAGATAGTTGTAATCCCCAATCACTACGTCGACCCAGACCGCGGCGTCGAGCGACAGTTCAAAAGGGCATACGGTATGAGCCTGTGCAACCCGACTGATCACGGGCTCGGTGAGCTCCGTTTCAGCGAGCAGCTCGACCAGTGCGGGCCGGCGCCGATCGTAATAACCCCTGGCATAGTCGCAAACGTCGGGATCACACGGTGTACCAGGTACCGGACAGATCCGTTCCCGGGCGGTCAATGCCAGGCGTCGCAACGGCCCCTCCTCTCCAGCCAGCTGACCCAATGCAGTCAGTGCTGCCATCGCACCCGTTGAACGACTTGTCAGATAGAAGATACGGCTGGCACCTGGCAACGCCTTCACGGCCGGATAAGTAACGCTCAGGGTCTTGCCGCTGCCGGTAGGCGCCTCCAGCAGAAGATGTTCCGCATTCCTGATCGCCTCGGCACAACGACGTATCACCGCGCCTTGATACGGACGCAGTTGCGGCAACGGGAACTTCAGATCGGCCAGCCAGCGATCTCGCGATACCCGCGCCTGCAGACGCTCGACCAGCCAGGTTGAGTAAGTTTGGACGCTGTCCAGAAGAAACTCCTCCAGCACGAGTGCCGAAAGGTGTTCCGTGAATGTCCTTGACTCCTGCTCATCCGGATGGACGTACGTCACCTGGACAGTCCAGGCGGTCCGCTCAGGGAATTCGCGTGCCAGCAACGCGGCATAAAGGCGCCCCTGGGCGACATGCTCACTGGCGGGTGACTCCGGGAATCGACGGGAGGTCTTGATCTCTTCCACCAGACCGGATTCGAGGTCCGCGCCGTCGGCACGGCCGCGCAGAGTCAGGACGAGATCAAGGCAACTGACCTCCCCCGTCACGGTCCGCTCTTTCTGGTAAGTGGGTGGTCGAGCCTTTTGCCAACGCGCCTGCCCGGCCATGCCCTCTTCTGCGGTTACCCGACCACCGGGTTCGTACAGATCGCCCGTCCGATGAACAAATTCCGCCAATTCACGAATGGCAACGGTGGTCAGTGCAGACATGGGGTGTACTTGAGCACGGAGGCTGGAATCGACATTGCATCGAGGCGTGCCAGCCAGGCCCGCTGCTGTGGCTGCAACTGATCGGACGGCCCTTTCACTTCGATGAACTCGCAGCCACCATCAGCGTGCTGGACAAAAAGATCAGGAAAGCCGGTCCGGCAACGTCCCGGGCACTCGATCACCGCGCGGGTCAGGGCCAAAAGGTGTGCTTTTGGCAGCGCCGTGAGGAGTCTCGCCAGCAGTGGTCTCGGCAACGCCTGCCAGACCAGCAGCGCATTGGCAGTACCGCATTTTTCGTCCCAGGTCCGAAGCAGGAGGTCGGCGGGGCGGGTCGCCGCGCCCAGTTGTTCGGCTCGTAACTGAATGGCCATTTTTCGGGGCACGACAAAATCGTCCAGAAACAGATCGTGCGGACCGTGCTGAAACAGGTGCGTGAACGCTGCGGATACCGGCATGAACAGCACATCCCAATACGCAAGCGCGGTCAGTCCCAGTGGCAGATGATTTTCCAGATGCACTCCCCAGCTCCCATCCGCTGCGAGGTCTGCCAGTGCATGGCTTTCGATGGCACCTGGTGTCATGACCAGATTACTGATCGTCAGTGCCCGCGTTCGGACGACCGGTGCGTGATTCGAGCTCTTCTGTTGCCGACGTGCGGCAAACACAGCTTCCTCCGGGCACCATGGTTCATCTCGCATGTTGACCAGCAGACACTCGGAATTACCCATCTCCGGGTATTTTTCGAAGATTCGCACCTGTCGTTCCCGTGCGGGATGTCGAGAGCTCGCGGCATAACAGGTTATCGCACGCGATAGCTCATCGCGTCGTTCATGCCAGCGACCCAGTTCATTGAGCAATCTGCTCCTGCGTCGCTCGGTGGGACGGTGACTGGAAGCATGCTGCAAACGCAACCAGATGGAGTGCGACAATTCCGGCATCGTCTCCAGCGCCGACAGCCAGGTGGCTGCTGCCGAGACGTCCAGGAAGCGCTCCAATACCTCGATCCGGCTGAAATCGCTTTCCCCGCTGGCATCCAACGCGTATGCCTCGATTCGCTGCACGCCGAGATCACGCAGGACAAAGGCAGACAGATCCTGCGCCAACGAGCCAAAACACAAGAGTTGTAGTCTGCCGAGCACTTGCAGATCGCACAGCACGATCCACTCGAACGACTCGCGAAGTGCAGCCAGCAAACGATGATCAGAATAGGTCGACAGCAGTGTCTGCAGCAGACTTTCGCGTGTGGCGGAACGACCGCACGTTCGACGGGCGACCGGAAATCGATCCATGAGTTCACTGCGGGTGAGCAACGCAAGTACGCGGTCGGCGGCGACCGTCGGCCGGTGTTCTACCAGACCCGAGCGGATGAGCTCGGCAACTGCCTGACCAACGTCCGCAACCTCGTTGTAGTCAAGCCGATCCACCCTGAACAACGGACCTTTGCGCATGAACAATCGCACCAGCAACCGTTGCGCGTGAACATCAGCCGCACCAAAACGTCGGGCAAATTCGGTATCAGCAGGCCGCAGCGCAGATCGATAGCGGGACAGGACAAACTGCAGGAGCTCCAGGAAATTCTCGCGGTAGTAGTCAGGCGGTGGCGGACGCCGTGCAAGGAGCTGAACCATCTGGATGAGCCGGCGGATTTGCTGATGCTTGACAAGGAGGGAGACTCTGCGGCGATTATAGGCATATCTGTATGGATGCACAGTACTGAAATGACGTCATCGCGCCCAATTCACCCTTGGTGTATCGCCACGGTCACCTCCGCCAAGGCCATCACCACACTGACGGAAAACGACCAGGGTGGCGCCTATCGGGACAACCATCCCTGGCTCATAGCCGAAGATCTGTGGCGAGTCGCCGAATCAGCGGGTGAATCTATGCCGATACTGCTGGCGGTTCATGAAGGCAACACCATTGCCTTCAGCCACTACGCATTCATCACCAGTGTCGAAGTGCTGGCAAAACAGCTGGGAGGATATGACTCCGTATGTCGCTTCACGCAGCTACTGAAAATGCACCCGATCTGGTCAGAGATCGATAGCGTTGCGTTGAAGCCAACCGCCGAGCAGCTCGCACGTGAGCACCGCGAAGACCTGCACCAGCACCGGTTTCATCTTACGTCACAGCTGATCAGACCGTACGCAATCTGCGAAACCCCGGCGTTTCTGCTGGCAGGTCTGCCTGCCACTGAAGACAGCAAGGAGTAACCAGGACCGGCGGTTGCAGATGCCTGGCTGGCAAGGATCGGTTTTGGGAAAAAGTGGGTTCGTACACTGAATACCTGCCGACCAGCATGGTCTGGCGCCGGCGGGCAGTTCAGATTTCAGTGCCTGGGCGTCCGCACTGCAGACTCCTAACCGACGCTTCTGCCCGCTGGCTTCGGTTCGGCGTGGATGCGTAGCCAGACTTCCTTGCGGTGGACTGCTGCGCTCTTCGGGGCTTCGATGCCGATATGCACCTGGCTACCCCGAATCTTGAGCACCTTCAGCTCAATTTCGTTGTCGATCATGATCGACTCGCCGGTTCGCCGGGTTAACACCAGCATGTTTGAGTCCTCGTTGTCCGTTTCTGAATGGCCAATGTAACGGTTCAATCCTGACCATTCTGTGATCCAGGGCCGCTTTGCCTGGCAGCCACTGCAGACGAAACGAGAACGCCGCCAAAGTTCACAGAGGTTGCGTCTAAAGTTGTCGGATGTTCGTCTTCCTGCGCTTGTGCAGATCGGGAAAGCAGGCTCTCAGGCAGCGGTTGAGAAACCCGGGCGCCCAGTTCCCGGAGCATTTCTGCTTGCCGTATCACATTTCCCTTGCCTTCGGAAAGGCGTCGTATGGCCTTGTCGTGTGAATTGCGCGCCTGCTCCAGATCGCGCCCGACTCCGAGCAGATCTTCAGCAAACAGCCGCAGCTTGTCGTACAGCACGCCGGCCCGGCGGGATATGTCTTCAGCATTGCGATTCTGCCGCTCGGTACGCCACAGATTGTGAATGATTCGCAGCGACATGAGTAGCGTGGTGGGACTGACGATCACAACACGGTCGTTGTAGGCATCGGTAACCAGATTGGCGTCGCTCTGCAGCGCCAGAATAAATGCCGATTCCACCGGCACGAACATCAGGACAAAATCCGGCGCGACGAGGCCGGGTAGACTGGCATAGTCCTGTTCCGCCAGTTTTTTCACATGGGCGCGCAGATTACTGACATGCGTTCGCACATGCCGATCCCGTTCGTGATCATCATCACAGTTGACCGCGGCTTCATAGGCGTTCAGCGACAGTTTTGCGTCGATGACAATCTGACGAGCCTCGGGTAATTGAACGATGACATCGGGACGCTTCATGTCGCCGGCGTCATTGCGAAAAGTCGTTTGCAGAAAGTACTCCGCATCCGCACGCAGACCGGACTGTTCAAGAATCCGACTGAGGACCAGTTCGCCCCAGTTGCCCTGCAGCTTCTTGTCGCCCTTCAGTGCCCGCGCGAGATTGGCTGTCTCCTGATTCACCCGGTCACTGCTGGCCTGCAGATTTCTGACTTCGGTGAGCAGCGAGCTGCGATCACGCACTTCTGTCGAGTGGACTTCGTCGACACGGCGTCTGAATTCATGCAGCTGTTCACGCAGGGGATTGAGTATCTGGCCGAGCCCTGCCTGGTTGGTCTGCCCCTGCTCGGTCATCAGCCGTGTCGCCAGCACTGTCAGTTCATTACGCAGCGCGTCAAGGGCCTGGGCAGCAAAGTCTTCTCGTGCCTGGACACTGTCGCGAAACTCCGCAAATCGCGCCTGCAGCGCCGCAAGCTCGGCCAGGCTCTGTGCCTGGGTGTGTGCACTCTTCCACGCCACCAGCAGCGAGCCAACCAGCGTACCCACCACGAAACCGCCAGCCACGAGCACCATTTCGATCAACGGCAATGAGTCCTGCATGCGCGTGTTCTCGTTCTTCTTCTGGATTGGGGTAAATAGAATCGTCAGGCCAGGGACAGTACACTACCTGTCAATTTCACGCATGGACTGCATCATCAGCGATCGATCGTTCATTCTCGTGGTCGACGACGACGCGGCACACGCGGAAAGCGTGCGTCAGCTGTTACTGGCACATCAATATTTGGTTGAGGTCGAAACAGATCCTGTGAAGGCTCTGCGCCGGGCAGAAGCCAACCCGCCGGCGATACTGGTGCTCGATCTCAATATGCCCGGCATGAGCGGCGTCGAGTTGCTCGAAAAACTGGTTCAGGTCAACCGCTCAACCAAGGCGATCGTGGTGAGCGGTGAACAGGCCCATACCACGATGTCACCTCTGCTGCGCCTGGGTGCCTACGACTTCATCAGCAAACCGTTTGCCCCGGACCAGCTCCTGCGCAGTGTCGGCCGTGCGCTTGAACAGTGGCAGCTGGAGCAGGATCACAGCGCCATGAAGCTGCGTGAGGAACGTACCAACGAGCTGAACCGATTCCTGCTCGATGCCTTTCCCGACCTGCTCTACATGCTCGACAAAGAGGGAAATTTTTCTTTTATCAACAATCGTCTGGAATACGTTTTTGAAGCGGATCGTACTGCACTTGCCGGTCGATCCTGGCAAACCCTGTTCAATGATCCCGTGCTGCGGGCGCGTTTGCAGAACCAGATCAACGAGCGACGCGAAGGTTCACGCAAAACACGTCAACTGGAGTTCGAGGTCCATTCCAGAACGGGTGGCACCGTCCTGATCCAGTGTTCGGCAAGAGGCCTTTACCGGCCGGGGCCAGGCGCTGCCGCGGAGCGGTTTGTGGGTACCTACGGCGTGCTTCAGGATGTCACGGATGCGCGCCGGGCCAGACGCGAGCAGCTGCAGAGCCAGCGCAAATTCCAGGCGCTGGTGATGGAAAGTCCGGACGCAGTCTTCATTTCCAGAGCAGACAGTGGTGATGTACTGGAAGCCAACGAGCTCTTTCGCGCCTGGGCTGCAGCCGACCAAAACACCGGCAAGAGCTCAGACAAGAGCACAGACAAGAGCTCAGACAAGAGCACAGACCACTTCCTCTGGCCCTCGGCCGCCGCGCGCGACGAGTTCATCAGCGCACTGCGCCGCTCACCCGAACATCTCAGCCTCTCGGTTGAACGTACGCTTGAGGGCGATTCCCGCTACCTCGAAATCAACGCCCGGTTGCTTGAACTCGAAGATGTGGACTGCATGCTGGCCACCGTTCGTGATCGCAGCCGGGAAAGACAGATCGAACTGCAGCAGCAGGAACTGCAGTTCCAGCTGCAACAGGCTGGCAAGATGGAAGCATTGGGGCAACTGGCCGGCGGAATTGCCCACGATTTCAACAATATTCTGGCCAGTATCATCGGTTATGCCGAGCTGGTGCTCACCTCGCGCCATCGCCTGGATGGCACCAAAATTGACGGCTATCTCAGGGAGGTGGTCACTGCCGGACACCGGGCACGAGACCTCATTTCGCAGATGCTGACGTTTACACGAGCGTCTCACGGAGAGGCCCGGCCGGTCGACATTGGCGAGGCCATCGAGGATGTGTCACGCATGTTGAGGGCGGCTATTCCTTCGACCATTGGTATCGAAACGATCCTCGTTCCGGGGCTCCGAGCAGTGCGTCTCGACCCGATGCAGTTCCAGCAGGTCATCATGAACCTGATGATCAATGCACGTGATTCGATAACCGGTACGGGTCGCATCACGTTGCGACTGGAAGAGGCCGATAACTGTCCGGACTGTCAGATCTGTGGTGAGAGAATCTCTGGCAGGCACGTCATCGTGTCCGTGGAAGACACAGGCCATGGCATCAAGCCAGAAGATCTGGTGCACATCTTCGAGATGTATTTCACGACGAGAGAGCCAGGCAAAGGTACCGGTATTGGTCTGTGGCTGGTGGATGGCATGGTACACACTGCGGGCGGGCACCTGAGCGTGGATTCTGTGCCTGGACAAGGCACCCGATTCACACTTCATCTGCCCTTCGAACCGGAAATCAAGCCGGTAGTTACTACACCGACCTCCACCAACACGGTCGCCGGCCGCATCGTCGTCGTTGACGACGAGGTAACGGTCAGCAGCTTCCTCGGTGAGATCCTCCGGCATTCAGGCTTCGAGACCGTGGTCTTCAACGAGAGCCCCAAAGCACTCGACTATCTGGTGCGGCATCTCGATGAGGTCGCACTGCTTCTCACTGATCAGGCCATGCCGATGCTGTCCGGACTTGATCTCGCAGAATTTGTCAAAGGGCGCAAACCGGAAATGCCTGTCGTCCTGATCACCGGGTTCAGCCAGGCCCACGACGCACGCAGACTCGAAGAGATCGGCGTGGATCATTACCTGATCAAGCCGTTTGGCATTGAAACGCTGCTGGAGGTGGTGCGCAGTGCGACCCGCAGTACAACCTTGATCAACCCGCACGCAGAGATAACCGGGACAATCTGACCGACCCGATGATCGTCCCGGTTGTCCCGCCCGTAAAAAGTTCCCGGGCCAGCCCGCACGATTCATGAGCCGTACGGGCTCAGGTCAGAGCGACGCGTAGACGGCCCGAACCAGACGTCCGGCACGGGTATCGTCATTCAGATTCATCTGCATCTGGTTCATCACATACGCAATACCAAGCCCGCGCACGGGATCGGCAAAACCAACGGAACCACCGGCTCCGGCATGACCAAAACTGGCGTCGTTCGGTCCATATTGCTGTTGGGTATTGAGGATCATGCCCGGACTTCTGCGCAGCGGACGCCCGAGTACCAGATCCGGCGATTCATCCACTTCCTGGCGCGCAAGTTCGGCAACGGTATCGGCCCACAGGACCCCACCACCCCCAGAGGCAAGTGCGCCATAGACCCGGGCAACAGCGCGTGCATTGCCATGTCCATTGGCAGCGGCGATTTCCGCACTTCGCCACGCCGCACTGCAGGCGTCCTGAAACGGACGGATCGAAGGATTCTGCAGCGCAACCGGATAAAGCGGCGGCATTTTCATGCCCATCAGCGCGGCCATGTCCGGTTTGATCCTCGCGTGGTTCGGGCCGATCATGTCGGCCACGCGTCGGTGTTCATCGGCTGCCAGGCCGATATGACAATCGGCATCCAGCGGCCTGGCGATTTCCTGCCTGAGGATCTCTCCTAGCGTTCGGCCGGTGATCCGCTTCGTCAGCTCGCCCGGCAGATATCCCCAGTTGATGGCGTGATAACCCGCGGCAGTGCCCGGCGTCCAGTACGGTTGCTGGCGTTCCATGAGGTGGATCATCTTGTCCCAGTCGTACAGGTCTTCGACGCAGATCCGGGTATCCACACCACAGATGCCGCCCTGGTGGGACAACAACTGACCGATGGTCAATCCATCCTTTGCCGCGATGAGTTCTGGCCAGAAGCGACGAACTTCGTCGTCGTACCGGATACCCGCCTTTTCCACGACCCACGCAAACGCCGCGGCGCCGAGCCCTTTGGTGGTTGAGTACAGGTTGACGATCGTGTCGGCATTCCAGGTTCGGGTGCAGGCCCGATCCTGATGCCCGCCCCACAGATCAACGAGCAACTCCCCATCCTGCACCACGCAGAAGCTCGCGCCGACATCCACGTCGTGCGTGAAATTGCGCTCGAAAACTTCACGCACCCGCTCAAACGCGGGCTGCACAAAACCGTGGATGGGATGCTCCATGACCTGATTCCTGAATGATGGCAACCACGATGATAGCGGATGCCGGACCGTGGCTCCTGTCCGCATGTCTTCACGGTCCACCACCCGCCAATCTTCCTTGTCACGACCGGAGGGCACCCGTAACATGCCTCGCACGCCCAGGTGTTGGAATTGGTAGACAGGCTGGATTTAGGTTCCAGTGTCCTAGTGACGTGCGAGTTCGAGTCTCGCCCTGGGCACCAACACACTCCTCCTCTCGATTTGCCCGGATGGTGAAACAGGTAGACACAGGGGACTTAAAATCCCCAGGCCATAATCCGGCCGTGCCGGTTCGATTCCGGCTCCGGGCACCAGAATTCATTGATATTTCGGTTTTTAGGTTGAGTTAACACCCTTGTTAATTTTGTTTGTTAGTAGGCAAAAGTAGACAACTTAGGGTTTGACTACCATGTAGCCCTTCGGGAATTTTTGCTTCAACACATCTGGGTCCTGCAGTGACGGCGCAATGATGACGTCATCACCAACGTTCCAATTGGCTGGACTGGCCACGCTGTAGCCGTCGGTCAGCTGCAGCGAATCAATGACCCGTAAGATTTCGTTGAAGTTGTGTCCCGTGCTGGCCGGGTACGTAATGGTCGCGCGGATCTTCTTTTTCGGGTCGATGAAGAACAATGAGCGCACCGTCAGGGTGTCATTGGCGTTCGGATGAATCATGTCGTAGAGGTCCGAGACGATGTGATCTGGATCAGCCAGCACCGGAAAATCGACGTTGGTGTTTTGCGTCTCGTTGATGTCATTGAGCCACTGAGAATGCGAGTCGAGCGCGTCGACGCTGACGGCCAAGACCTTGACGTTGCGGCGCGCGAATTCATCCTTGAGTTTGGCAGTCGCGTTCAACTCGGTCGTGCAAACGGGCGTAAAGTCTTTCGGATGCGAAAACAATAGGCCCCAACTGGTGCCGAGCCAAGCGTGAAAATCAATGTCGCCAGCCGTCGATTTCTGCACAAAAAGTTGGGTGCAATGTCACCTAAACGCAATGCCATGATGATTCTCCTTGGTAATTCTGAACGGGAAGTTCAACGTTTTTAAAATCTTAGCGGCTGGCGCCCGTGCTGTGATGGAAGTCCGCGCCGTTGACGGTCGCAGCGATAAATCCCGCACGAATGGTGTAATCGCCGAAGTGTTCGCCGTCCCGGCGCTCGCGCTGGTACGCGGCGAAGATCGGCTCAAGGTTCGCGATAATCGCGCCGTGGTCGAGATTTTCGGCGTAGAGTTTGGAAAGTCGTGAGCCGTCGAAAGCGGCCCCCAGATAGAGGTTATAACGACCGGGGCTTTTCCCGACCAAGCCGATCTCGGCGAGATAAGGTCGGGAGCAACCATTGGGACAGCCGGTCATGCGGATGACGATGTCGTCCTCGGCCAGCCCGTGCGCGGCCAAGCGCTCTTCCAGCGCGCTGATGAGCTCAGGCAGATAACGTTCGCTTTCGGCGAGCGCTAGCCCGCAGGTCGGCAGCGCGACGCAGGACATCGCATTGCGCCGCAGGGCCGAGGCGCCGGTAGTGAGCCCATGCTCGGTCACCAGCGCCTCGATGGCCTGGCGCTGCACCTTCGGCACGTTGGCGATAATCAGGTTCTGGTTGGCTGTGAGGCGAAAATCGCCGCTATGCACCTCGGCGATCCGGCGCAGGCCGGTGAGCCATTGCGCCCCGTCCGGCACATCCTTGACACGACCGTTCTCGATGAACAGGGTCAGATGCGCGCGCCTATTGTTGAGTTCGCCTATTTTGTTGAGTTCGTCGCTTTGCTCACTTTCGGACCAGCCGTAGCGGTCGCCGGTTGAGGTGAAGCTGAACGGCTTGGCTGCCGCCAGCTTGACGCCACTGCGCAGCTCGACCTCGGCACGGAAGGCATCCAGACCGCGATCCTCGATGGTGTATTTCAGACGCGCATGCTTGCGCTCGACGCGGTCACCCCAGTCGCGCTGTACGGTGACCACGGCTTCGGCCACGACAAGCACCTGGTCCGCTCGGCAATAGCCCATGACGTCGGC
>Ga0105050_10001002_pt1 | contig 43053 bp, 39 predicted proteins | sample FRY01_FD_78088 | JGI IMG/M metagenome (GOLD analysis project Ga0105050, IMG submission 78088) | Freshwater microbial communities from Lake Fryxell liftoff mats and glacier meltwater in Antarctica - FRY-01 | ecosystem: Environmental > Aquatic > Freshwater > Ice > Glacier meltwater ...
CAGCGTCTCTATCACCCGAGTCCAAAGGGCGTTGCCGTGGACCAGCTTGCGCGCCACGCGGGCCTTGCAGGCCAGGCGTTGGGCACGTTGATGGGCCTTGGCGCAGCGGTAGCCGCCTGCTGTACGCGGGCGCCCAGGGCTGGGTGCCGCCAGTGGGTCAGTAACAGCGCCACCGCTGCGCGCGAGTTCACGCGAGATGGTCAAGGCGCTGCGACGCAGCTTGCGGGCAATTGCCCGCAAGCTGCAATCGTGGCCGAACATGACTTGCATCACCGCTCGCTCTTCCAGGCTCAGATGGTTGTAGGTCTTGGGCATGCAGCAGATTCTCCACAGAGAAGGTGTTGCACTTGGACTTTGAGCGCGGCCTGTATGCGTGATTGCAAGACCTGACCCTATGCTTTTTGCAGCAAAACCCTGGGGAAACCCGCCGCGCTGCTCGCGGCTCTGCCGCGTCATGGCTGTCCAGCTCACGCCGGAAGGCGCTAATTCCGCTGGCACAACACATGGCGTGTTCTGCGCTGTCTAACGTTCGAGTTGAGGGGCAGCCCGCTTCTGGGCTGTCCATTTCGGGGGCAGGGTTAAGCTGTATGCGTGAATGCAAGACCTGACCTCATGCTTTCCATGCTTTCCATGCTTTCCATGCTTTTTGGGAAGTGCGCGTAAAGTCAAGTTCCACTCGGAACGTCATAGAGCCTCTCGCTGGGGATTTAATTGGAACCTGACCCCAATTAACCATTGCCAATAACCGGATTGCGGCAGACCGCGAAGCGGGCTATTGCGATTCCGATGAATTGGCGGGTTATGCGTCACGATTGGTATGTAGCGCGATATTGGCTTCACCTACCCTTTGCCTGTACTCGTGCCGGTCTATCGTTATCTCGGCATGCGCAGAAGCCTATGGTTGTAATAGCTATGCCCTAGACATCTACACTATACGGACACCATGAATCAAACATTAGCGTCGTCGTTACAGTGCATCGAAAATCCACACAGTAAGTGCCAATGTATTTGTAGCCTTGGGGTGTTGATACCCCACGGCAAGATCCGGCTTTTAGAGTTGCGGCTGTTGCCGGCGCTGCAATCATCGAGGCTCCAACCGCCAAGATCGTCGCGATAACAGCGTTTTGCAATTTCGTTTTAACTTTCATGTGACCTCCGAGTAGTAAGTGGTTGTGGCTTTGCGCATTTGCACTGTGCCGATGGAAATACCAAGCCAGCTGCCTGGATGTTTGTGACGCCTAACGTGGAAGTGAGCGGCCTGCGCGGCTTTTTGCGAAGGTCCGCTCGACTGCCGGGTTGGGGCGGCTGTAATGTGCGAGATGTTGTCCTCTTGGCATGACCGGAAGACTGGAGTGCCTGGTGGGTGGCAATGGACCATTGCTCTTTTGGTTTGTGGAAGTACGCGGTAGTGCGGCTGTGCCAGCATTCCCTCTCTTGCTCGGGCTGCTATGTATGCACCTGAATTCCAACGGATGAAAGCGCGACGGCCCATTTTTCATAATTCCGAACCTGGAACTTGTATTTCTTTACATCCTTTGCGGTAGCAAAAAATGTTTTCGCGAAGCCATGCTTCCCCAGTTCAATGTGGGCTATGTCTTTCAGGATCAATTGGAAGTGGATCTTGGGGGCTTTTCCTGCTCCTAATAAAGCTAATCCACCGAAAACTGCCAACTTTGCATAAGTTCCCATCTTGCCGCAAAAGACTATGCGTCGATCAGTCAGGGAAACGTCACCAGTATCGACATTGATGGCGCTCTTGATATATGACCCTGGCTCGTTATCAAAGATGATCGTATCCCATGCCCTAGGAATGAACTCGGTTTAGCTCCTCAAGTCATCATCTAACGAGTTAAAAACAGCAGCATCATTAGCACTGGCGGGGAGTGCATGGGGAGTGGCTGTTGCTGCAACCGGTGCCCCACAACCAATATAAGTAGCAGCCCTGTCAGATATTTCTTTCCCACACTCGCCGCATTTGATAAGTGCCACGTTTTTGCCTCCTAATGTCATAGATGTCACTCGATGTTGGTGCACGCTCTTTTGATAAATTGCGCACTGATGATCAAATAATTTTCCGTTCGGAATGGGCGGAACATGCTCCGCCCCCAACGTAATGTAGACAGCAAAAACCGGTTGATTCATCCGGTACTTTACGATACATCATTTTTTAGAACCTGCGGAAGACCGCTTACACACTTGGTTTCATGCCCATACACTGTACACAACATCAGGTATAAATTTTCCATGAAACCCGGCACTCCTGTGTTGCAGTCAACCCGCTTGCTCGACCAAGTACGCGAGCGGATTCAGTACATGCACTATAGCCTTAAGACCGAGAAGGCTTATCTGTACTGGGCGCGATTTTTCATCCGTTGGAGTGCCACCCAGCCCGGTGGCATGCGCTATCCGCGTGACATGGGAGTGCAGGATGTGGAGGCGTTCTTGAGCATGATGGCCAATGAACGCAAAGTGTCTGCCTCCACACACAACCAAGCGCTCAGTGCGGTGCTGTTTTTGTACCGTGAAGTGCTGAGTATTGACTTGCCTTGGCTGAACAACATCGGGCGACCTCAACAGAGCAAGCGCATTCCCTCGGTTTTAACCAAGGACGAAGTAGCTGTAGAGTCCCGAATCATTGTATAGACTGCCAGCAGTATCTGTAGTTTTTGGCGTAATCGGCGCGTTCATGCTGGGCTGGGACAAAAGAGAAGGTCCATCCTTTGTCGGTGGCGTCTTGGGCTTTGCTTTGGGATCTATGGCCGGGCTGGTTGCGGCGTTTCTGTTTCGGTAGTTGCTCGCGCCTTGCAAAGCCGTCTTCGAGCTATTTTTTGTCTGGTGCCTCAGCGATCCAGGGCTGCATAAAACGCACGCACCGAAACACCGGCTTGGCGCGCCATGCTGCCAACGATGAAGCCATCAAACGGCTCGCTGTGCGCGCTCAGCGTCACCTTGCGAAACACCGGGCTGGTGCAGACCCAGTGCTCATGACCGGTTGATTTTTGGGGGCGCGGCTCGAAGCCCAAGGTTTTGAGGATTTTCCTGACCTCAGCAGCCCTCAGTGGCCGCTTCCACCGGCTCACGCCCGAGAAACAGCCAGCGGCAGCGCAGTCTCGTAGCTCAGCCAACCCTTGGCGCGGTTGAGCCACTTGATGCCGTAGTACATGGCGATGTACGCAAGCGGCGCCTTACGGGTCAACAGGTGTGGCGCATGCTCAGCGTCCACCGTGAGCGAGTCTTCCACGTAGCTGCGCATCTGCTCGCTCAGCAGCTTCTTCGCCTGCGCGTGCGTATCAGCCTGCACCGCAAGATCCAGATCCACGCAAATCGCTACCCAGCACCCACGACGCTTCAACACGATGCAGCGCATCACAAGGTTCAAGGGGTGGAGTTTTTTGATTTTCATAATTCGCCATTGTTTCACGGCCAGACTTGCCCCGGAGCACGCGGGGTCGCCACCGGTCGGGTCGAAGTCACCAGGTGACCAACACCTCCGGCCAGCTAGGCGGTCTTTCTGTGCCTGCTTAAACCGAGTTGGCAACCCCAGGTGCGCCCATGGTGTCTGGCACCACCCGCAAGCGCCGGGCTGCGACCCAGCAACAAACCGCTGACGGCCAACCGGCCAGTGACCCGCTGGAGTTTTAAGCAAGGTGAGAAGTTGCGCGGAAAGTTGCCAAAAGTTGCCAGGCGGCTGACATGAGGGTGTCAGCAAAACTCAGCGGTACGTCAGTATTCAAAGAGCCGCACATACGCCCGCCGCCTCCTGAAAAAACCTGAAATTTGCGCAGAGTTTTTGCCAAGTCACACACGCGAAATGATGACAAATGTTGACATTGCGCCGAAATTGCGCGCCGCCTCACATGGGCCGTGAGCTGGTGACGGCGATCAACTTGCTCCAGCGGTTGCCCACCGCGCGCTGGGTGGCAAGCCGACCGACCTTGCGCTGGCGTTGCTGGTGACTGAGCCGACTGGGTGCTGCTGGTGGCCGACCACCACATCGCTGACCACCTTGCGCTGGTATCCAAGGCGCTGGTATCCAGCGTGGTATCCAACCCCAAAGGGCAGTACGCAAAGCCGAGTACGCAAGCAAGTACGCACAGAAAAGCCCTTTGCGACTGCGCACTTGAGCATGCAGACGCTCGCGCTGTGGCTGGCTTGCACGCCGGTTGCCAAGATGCTGATTGACAACGTGGTTGACAGCGAAGCACCCCATTGCGCTTGGGGCTGTAGGCGTGCCGGATGCTGGTTACCAAGGTGCCGCTTACCAGCGTGGTTACCAAGGAAAAGCTGTACCGCGCATGGGCCTGTGGTTCGCACCAGTGGGTGCTGTGGGTGCTGGTTTGCAAAACAGTGGTTTCCAACGTGGTTTCCAAGGAAGGCCCCGCTGCGCACGCACCAGCCCGAGTTTTCGGAGCAGTACGCCCGCGCGCGCGAAGCCAGATCAAGATCAAGCTGCTGGCGACCCCAAAGCAATCCACCGCGCCTGCCAACCGTTTTCCATCCAACTTTTTACGGTGGGTTTGATGGTGGGATAAGTCACATAAACCGCCTGAAACCCGCATTAATGCTAGGTTTTATGCGGACACAGCCTCCGCCAGTACATCAATGAATACGGGGCCTAGCGCCAAGTTTTTCATTTTTCTGATCACCATTCCCATCAATACAGCAGATGCTTGGATTTCCGAAGCGTCGGCTCCAATATGCGCCGGTATCGCGCCGATTGATGATCTAGGCAGCCGCGTTACCACCACAACCAGACACGGTATCGAGAGCGTCCTGTACTGGCCACAGTGCTACTGCTACTGGTCCGGCGCTCCCGCATTGGCGCGGTAAATGCTTCGCTCTTGCTCTTGCTCTTGCTCTCGCGCTCAAGGGAGTCCCCCTTTGCGGGGGGACTGATGGGCACACAGGGCGCACCACGGTGTACCCAATAAGTGCGACTCCGGGGTGGGTGGGGGGGGGGGCGACACCGAGGCGGTTGCAGCAGATCAAATGCGCAGCTCGGGGGTATTGAAATACCGAGAATTTCATCGCCCCCGATGATCTGCACGGGCCCAAGCCGAAGCAGCTGCCCACGGGTTCATTGGACCCCCCGCAGTCAGGCGGTCATCAAAAGGCGTACGTCAGGCCAGGTGCCACACGGAGCGTCATGAATGTCTGCCAAAGCCACAAAGGTGCACCACTTAAAACCCTATATCAGCCCTTTTCCTCTGTTACCAAATGTTCGTGGTCTGACAGATCCATGATGTCCTCGTCGCTCTTCTTCCAGTCTGCCCGCTCCTCGTCGCTCGCGCGCGGCGAGAACCAGCCAGTAACCGCGTACAGCATGCCGATCACTGGTGCTGTCCAGCAGGCAAACGCCAGCGGGATGTAAAGCAGGTTCACCAGCTGTCCGTCCATGATCCCCAGGCCCAGCGCGCTGATGACGAAGGCGCCGCCGGCATTCCACGGAATCAGCGGGCTCATCAGTGTGCCGCCTTCCTCAATCCCTCGGCTCAGGTTGAGCGTGGAGTAATCCATACCGCGGTACAGCGGCGCGTACATGCGTCCAGGCAGCGCAACCGCAATGAAGGGGTCGCCCGCCACCAGGTTGGTCGCAAACGAGGTACCGATGGCCGAAACCTGGACAGCGGCGAAACCCTTGGTGCGGGAAATGATGCTCAGGATGATCGCCTCCAGGCAACCGGTGCGCTCCAGCGCGCCCCCAAAGCCCAACGCGATGAGCATCAGAGAAATGGTCCACATCATCGATTGGATACCGCCGGCATTGAGCAGCTCGTCGATCTCTGCCACGCCAGTGTCAATGGCGAACCCCGACTGTGCAAAGACGAACACATCGTGCAGGCCCGCGCCTTGGTAAAAAATGGCGATCAGCGCGCCTGCCACCACGCCAGAAAACAACGCGGGTAGCGGTGCGACGCGTCTGAGTGCCATCGTCACCACCAGCAGCGCTGGCAGCAGCGGAATCCAGCTGATCTGAAAGCGGGTGGACAGACCTGCCGTGATGGCTTCGATCGCGCCGAAAGAGGTCTCCACTGGTTCGATCACGAGAAAGCCCATCACCAGGTAGATGGTCAGTGCGATCAGCATGGCCGGTACCGTCGTTGCCATCATGTTTTTGATGTGGTCAAAAACGTTGACGCCGGTGACGGCAGAGGCGAGGTTTGTGGTGTCCGAAAGCGGCGAGATTTTGTCGCCAAAGAACGATCCCGAGACAACGGCCCCGGCGGTCCAGTAGACCGGAATGCCGAAGCCGGCACCAATGCCCATCAGCGCCAGCCCGACGGTGCCCACGGTGCCCCAGCTTGTGCCGAGTGACAGCGAAACCACCGCGCACAGCACCATGGCCGCAGCCAGAAAGATCGATGGGTTCAGCAGCGTGAGACCGTAATAGATCAGCGTGGGCACGGTGCCCGAGGCGATCCACACGCCAATGATCATGCCCACGACGATCAGCACCGCAATTGACGGCAACGCGACATGGATCACATGAAACACCCCCTCGCGGATGTCGGGCCATTTCTGGCCCCTTATGACGCCCAGCACCGCCGTGATCGCCAGGCCAATCGCCAGCGGGATGTGCGGCGTGAAATCCTTGTAATAAAAGAGCTGTACCGCCAGCACGCCCAGGGTCAGAAGCACCGGCAGCAGGGCCAGGGGCAACGATGGCAGGGTCCGCGAGGTAGCAGGTAGGGCTTCGGTCATTTCGCCTGGTCCTGGGTTGTCACGCCATGCGCCCCAGTGCCCAGTGGCCTGCTGCGGCAGCTGCCGCCGTCACTGCTGTGCCCCATGCGACATCGGCCAGGACCAGGCGCCATGGCCAGTCCCGCAGCGTTGCCATATTGGTTAGGTCGTACGTGGCGTAAGCAAAGAAGCCAAACAAGGCACCAGCGAGTATCGTGCGCCCCAGTGTGATGTCTGTTGAAGTGGCCAGTACCCCGGTCAAGGCTGCAGGGGCCACGGCAAACAGCATCACACCAACCGGGTACAGCAAATAGAAAATAACAGCGGCCACCAGATTGGGTGGGTCTGCCATCAGATGACCGATGGCCTCGCGGTAGAACGACTTCGCGATAAATAAGAGCCAAGCGATATCCAGTGCCAGCACCACCACGGTAGCGGCGCCATAAGCGGCTAGGTAGTTGAGCATCATGATTTCAATTTCCTTGGTTTCATTGATCTTTGGGCCGCCGTCTGCCGGGAAAAAAAGCATTCGTGCGGGCTGTGTATTCGCGGTAGCCGGGGCGCCGGTCTGCCATGTCCTTTTCTTGCAACGCCACGCCAGAGACCTTGAGCAACAAAACCGTCATCAGCAGCGGTGAGACGATGGTCCACCACGCGTCTGCCGACAGCGCCAACAGATAAAAGCCCCACCACACACAGAACTCGCCAAAGTAATTGGGGTGGCGAGAGTTGCGCCACAAGCCACTGTCCATGACCTTTCCTTTGTTGTCACTTGCATCCAAGAACCGGGCCAGTTGCCAGTCCGCCACGGCCTCGTACAAGGCACCGCCCACAACAACGCATGCGCCCAATGTGTCTATCCAGTTCCAAGGCCGCAGGTTTGTAACGGCACCGTACAAGGGCAGCGAAACGATCCACGCCAGCACAGCCTGCAAAGCGAACACCGTCACCAGACTTTTCCACCGAAAGTACGGCTCGTTGCGGGCGCGGATGGCTTTGTAGCGACCGTCCTCGGGTTGGTTCCAGTGGCGCCATGTGATGTGAACAGACAACCGGACGGCCCACAGCGAAAGCAATGCGATCACAACAGCTGTGCGAGGCCCCATCTGTGGCACTGTCAAGGCGTAACTCAACCCCCCAGTCAGGATAAGCAGCGGCCAGAAGCTGTCGATAATGCTGACGTTGTCTTTACGCAGGCTTAGAGCCCACGCCAAGACCGTCAGCGGGGCCATCCAAAACAGAGCTTGCAAGGCGATCATAAGATCCAACTTTCTCGGTGGTTGCTTACCTGGGCATCAGCACCGTATCGATGGCGTGGATGACGCCGTTGTCAGCCGCCACATCGGCAGCAACCACCTTGGACATGTTCACCATCACACCGCCTCTTGTGGAGAGGGTGAGCTGATCGCCTTGCACCGTTTTCACCATGCCAGCTTTGATGTCGGCGGCCATGATCTTGCCCGAGACCACGTGGTAGGTCAGGACCGCTTGCAGCTGGGCTTTGTTCGCCAGCAGCTTGTCCAGATCGGCCTTTGGAATCTTCGCAAAAGCTTCGTCGGTGGGGGCAAAGACGGTGAAGGGTCCCGGGCCCTTGAGCGTGTCCACCAAGCCGGCTGCTTTGATCGCGGTCACCAGCGTGTTGAAATTGTTGGCATTGACGGCGGTATCAACGATGTCTGCTGCCTGGGCTGACAGTGATGCCATGGCCAGGACGGCTGTGGCGAGAAAACTTTTTTTCATTGCATGCTTTCGGTTGAGTTGGGGTGATTCCGATGCGAAGCTGCACCGGAATGTTTGAGGGAGTCAGGCTGGCGGCATCAGCACCGAATCAACCACGTGGATCACGCCGTTGGTGCACTCGATGTCGGTTTTGACGACGTTGACGCTGCCGTTGAGTTTCACGCCACCTTGCGTGCCAATCTTCAGGTCAGCGCCGTTAACCGTCGTGGCAGACTGCCCATCCATCTTCATCACGTCGGCAGCCATCACCTTGCCACTGACCACGTGGTAGGCGAGGATGGCTTTCAGCGTGGGCACGTCCTTGAGCAGGCTGTCCACCGTGCCAGCTGGTAGTTTGGCGAACGCCTCGTCGGTGGGTGCAAACACCGTGAAAGGCCCGGTGCCCTTCAGCGTGTCGACCAGGCCTGCCGCTGTCAAACCAGCAGCCAAGGTGTTGAAATTGCCGGCCGCAACGGCCGTGTCGATGATGTCGTGCATAAAAATTTCCTAGGTTTGTAGAGCGCTTAACGGGTTGTTTAGCGTGCTCTTGTGCAGATGAAAAACACCTACAGCGTTGCAGTTTGGGCCGCCGCACCGTGAAGCGTCTGTGCGGTGTTCAACATACCGGCGCATGGGGTTCGGTGGCCACGCCCATACCCGGGGCGGACCTCGCTCGTTCTCGCACGCACCGAGAAGACGACCAAAAGTGCCTCACCGCCACGCCACAGCCCGAGCCCTAAAATGGCAGGTTACCCACCGAACCCGAAAGCTCTGACATGAGTCTCCAATGCGGCATCGTGGGCCTGCCCAACGTCGGCAAGTCCACCCTTTTCAACGCGCTGACCAAGGCCGGCATCGCGGCCGAAAACTACCCCTTTTGCACCATCGAGCCCAACACCGGCGTGGTCGAGGTGCCCGACCTGCGGCTGGCGCAGCTGTCTGCCATCGTCGAGCCGGAGCGGGTTGTGCCAGCCATCGTGGAGTTTGTCGACATCGCCGGTCTGGTGGCGGGCGCGAGTACCGGCGAGGGGCTGGGCAACAAGTTTCTGGCCCACATCCGCGAGACCGACGCCATCGTCAACGTGGTGCGCTGCTTCGAAGACGACAACGTGATCCATGTGGCCAACAAGGTCGACCCGATCGCCGACATCGAGGTGATCCTGACCGAGCTGTGCTTGGCCGATCTGGCGGCGGTGGAAAAGGCGATTCACCGCGTGGGCAAGACAGCGCGCTCGGGCGACAAGGAGTCGGTCAAGCAGCTGGCCATTCTGGAGAAATGTTTGGTTGCGCTGAACGACACCCAGCCGGTGCGCACCATCGATTTCAGCAAAGACGAGCAGGCACAGCTCGCGCAGTTTTTTCTGATCACTGCCAAGCCTGCGATGTTTGTGGCCAATGTGGCCGAAGACGGTTTTGAGAACAACCCGTTTCTGGACCGGCTCAAGGCCTTCGCCGAGAAGCAAAACGCGCCGGTGGTCGCCATCTGCGCCAAGATCGAAGCCGAGCTCTCCGAGATGGAAGACGCCGACCGGCTGGAGTTTTTGAAGGAGCTGGGGCAAGACGAGCCCGGCCTGAACCGGCTGGTTCGCGCCGCCTACCAGCTGCTGGGCCTGCAGACCTACTTCACCGCCGGTGTGAAAGAGGTGCGCGCCTGGACCATCCACAAGGGCAACACCGGGCCGCAAGCGGCCGGCGTGATCCACACCGATTTCGAGAAGGGCTACATCCGCGCCCAAACCATCGGGTTTGACGACTTCATCACCTTCAAAGGCGAGCAGGGCGCCAAAGACGCCGGCAAGATGCGCGCCGAGGGCAAGGAATACGTGGTGAAGGATGGCGACGTGATGAACTTCCTGTTTTCCTCTTGAGCATGAACCGCATGGCAGGCGGCGAACCCCAGCGCGGGGCCCAGCCCGAGCCGCAGCGCCTGGCCAAGCGCCTCGCGGCCCAGCTGCCCTGCTCGCGCAGCGATGCCGAGCGCTTCATTGCCGGTGGCTGGGTGCGGGTGGACGGCACCGTTGTCGAGCAGCCGATGGCGCGCGTGAGCGACGCCCAGCAGGTCACGCTCGATGCCAAAGCCACGCTCGAAGACCTGGCCTCGGCCACGCTGATCTGGCACAAGCCGGCCGGACCGGCGCTGCCCGAGGTGCCGCCCTTGCCCGACGCGCTGGCGGCCCAGTGGTTTGCGCCGGCCAGCCGGTTCAAAGGTGACCGCTCTGGTATTCGCCCGCTGAAGGTGCATCTCCACAACCTGTTGCCCGCTGCGCCGCTGGCGCCGCTGGCCAGCGGCCTGATGGTGTTCACCCAAAACCCAGGCGTGGCGCGCAAGCTCGACGACCGTGTGGCGCCGATTGAGCACGAGTGGCTGGTTGAGGTGGCAGACAACGCGGCGCTGGACGACGACGCCCGACGCGAAGCAACTCTGCAGTCGCTGGGCCAGGCGCTGTTCTTCGAGGGCTGGACGCTGAACAAGGCGCGCGCCAGCTGGCAGAGCGAGCGCCGTCTGCGGCTGGCGATCAAGGGCAATTTGCCCGGACAGGTGGCGCATCTGTGTGAGCGCGCCGGCGTCAAACCCACCAGCGTGCAGCGCCTGCGGATGGGGCGTATCGGGCTGGCGGGCCTGGCCGTCGGCCAGTGGCGCTACCTGATGCCTTACGAGCGTTTCTGATCAGGGGCAGTGGCTGCCGCACGCCGCGCCGCCCACACGCTCAAGGCCATCGCCAGCCCCATCAGCACCAGACCCACCTCGTGCAGGCGCAGCATCTGGCCCCGCGCAATCATCATGCCGCCCAGCGCAGAGCCCAACGCCTGGCCGGCGTACAGCGCTGAGGTGTTGAGTGCCACGGTGGCGCTGGCCAGCTCCGGCGCGTGCTGCACCAGACGCGCCTGTTGCGCCGAATTGCCGGCGAAACACCCGATCGCCCAGGGGATCAGCACCAGCGCTTGCTGCCACAGACCGAGCCGTCCCAGTGGCCACAGCAGCAGCGACAGCGCGATGGCGCCCAACAAAAACAGCACGGCGCGCGCCGCGCCGATCTGGTCGATATAACGCGACAACACCAGGTTGCCCAGCAAGCCAAAGGCGCCGAACCACAGAAACATGAGCGACAGCGTGCCGCCGCCCATGCCCAGCGTCTGCACAAAGTAGGGCGCGAAATACGAGAACAGCACAAACTGCGCAAACGACATCAGCAGCGTCACGCCCACCGCCATCATCAGCGCCGCCGAGCCCAGCGTGGCGCCCCAGGATTTGCGCGACAGCGCGGCCGGTCGGATGCCGTTGGGCATAGCGCGCCAGACCCAGAGCGCGCTCGCCAGCGACATCACCACCACCAGCGCAAACGCCCACCGCCAGCCCACACCGCTGCCGATCCAGGCCGAGAGCGGCAGGCCCACGACCGACGCCACCGACCAACCCAGAAACACAAAAGTGACCGCCCGCCCGCGCTGCGCCGGTGGCACCAGCAGGCCCACGCTGGCTGCGGCCTGCGGGGTGAAGATGGCGGGCGCAATCACCGCCAGCACGCGCAGCGGCAGCAGGGCCGCGTAGTTTGGCGCCAGCGCGCAGATACCCATGAGCAGCGCGTACCAGAGCAGCGAGAGCGTGAGCAACCGGCGCCGGTCCCAGCCGGCGACGACGCTCGCAAACAGCGGCGCGCCCAGGCCCATGAGGATGGCGGCTGCGGTGATCAGCTGGCCAGCCTGCGGGATCGAGATGCCGAGCGAGGCGCTGATGTCGTTCAGCGTGCCAGGCACCACCATCACCCCAGTGCCGATCACAAAGTTGCCCGCGATCAGCGCCCAAAGGGCACGGGGAAGGGGCGCGCCGGCGGCGGCGTGGGGCAGGGCAGGGGCGTGATTCAAGGCAGGGGCGTGTGGCTGGCGGGGCCGGTCAGTATCGCCAGTTGGCTCAGCTGGTCACAGTCCCCCGGGGAACACCCAGAGCAGGCCGGTGGTCACAGTGAGGTAGCGCGCAAACTTGCCGATCGCCATGTAAAGCACGCAGGGCCAAAACGGCAGATTGAGCCAACCCGCCACCGCGCACAGCGGATCGCCCACGCCCGGCAGCCAGCTCAGCAGGCAGGCTTTGGGGCCAAAGCGCTTCAGCCAGCGCAGCGCGCGCGGGTGGCGCGTCGCAGTCGGATGGTCGGTTGGCTTGTGGCGCACCTTGTCCACCGCGCGGTGCGCTGCCAGACCCATGGCCCAGGAGACGGCGCCGCCCAGGGTGTTGCCGGTGGTGGCCACCGCCATCACCGGCCAGAACAGCTCGGGGCTGATTTTGAGCAGGCCGAACACCACCGCTTCCGAGCCCAGGGGAAGCAGCGTGGCGGAAAAAAAAGAGACCACAAACACCGTACTCAGACCCAGTTCGGGCATGGCCAGCGCGTGCATCAGCGGAGTGAGCCAGTCGGGCATGGGGCAAATGGGGTTGCGGGAAATGGGAGCGTGAGCATATCGCCTGCTAAAAAAAGAGGCAGATACAATCACTATCCCCTTCCAAAACGCACCCGCCCCACCGGGTGTCGCACGGCTTTTTTGCCCAGCTCAGAGTCTTCTACCACCATGCAACTGGGTCCATACACCCTGTCCAACGCCCTGTTCGTCGCCCCGATGGCGGGCGTGACCGATCGGCCGTTTCGCAAGCTGTGCAAGCGGCTGGGCGCGGGCTATGCGGTGAGCGAGATGGTGACCTCGCGCCCCGACCTGCAGAGCAGCCTGAAGACCTCGCGCCGCGCCGACCACAGCGGTGAGCCGGGGCCGATCTCGGTGCAGATCGCCGGTACCGACGCGCAAATGATGGCCGACGCCGCGCGCTACAACATCGACCGGGGCGCGCAAATCATCGACATCAACATGGGCTGCCCGGCCAAGAAGGTGTGCAACAAATGGGCTGGCTCGGCGCTGATGCAGGACGAAGCGCTGGCGATTGAGATTGTTGAAGCCGTGGTGGCCGCTTGTGTGCCGCACGGCGTACCCGTTACGCTGAAGATGCGCACTGGCTGGTGTGCCGAGGTGCGCAACGCGTGCGTGCTGGCGCTGGCGGCCGAGTCGGCCGGGGTGCAGATGCTGACCGTGCACGGCCGCACCCGTGAGCAGGGCTACAAAGGCTTTGCCGAGCACGACACCGTGGCTCAGATTAAGCGCCGGGTGAAGATTCCGGTGGTGGCCAATGGTGACATCAGCAGCCCCGAGGTGGCGCGCGAGGTGCTTGCGCGCACCGGCGCCAATGCCATCATGATCGGCCGCGCGGCCCAGGGCCGGCCCTGGATTTTTCGCGAGATCGCCCATTTTCTGGCCACCGGCGAACACCTGCCGCCGCCCGCGATGCCCGAGGTCAAGTCCTGGCTGCTGGACCACCTGGAAGACCACTACGCTTTGTACGGCGAGTTCACCGGCGTGCGCAGCGCGCGCAAGCACCTGGGCTGGTACGCGCAGGCTCTGCCTCTGGCCGCTGGCGAGGCCGCTGTGTTTCGCAGCCGCATCAACACGCTGACCACCGCGCAAGCGCAACTCGACTGCGTGCGCGACAGCCTGGACACCTGGTCTGCTGCCGAGCCGCTTGACACCTTGCTCACCGAACACTGGAAACTGGCCGCATGAGCGCAGCACCGCACCGCACCGCCGTGCGCCGCAAGAAGATGTCTTTATGAGCAAGCCCCAGCACAACCTGCACGACTGCGTGCGCGCCAGCCTGGAGGTCTACTTTGAAGACCTCGACGGCACCGAGCCGGCCGGCTTGCACGAGATGCTGGTCAAGGCGGTTGAAAAACCCTTGCTTGAATTGGTCATGCAGCAGTCCCAGAACAACCAGTCGCGTGCGGCGCAGTGGCTGGGCCTGAACCGCAACACGCTGCGCAAGAAGCTGGTCGAGCACAAGCTGATCGAATAAGCGCCCGCCCCGGTGCCCAGGCACTGCTTCCTCCCAATCGAATCCCACACCATGCGCGCCCTCCTATCTGTTTCCGACAAAACCGGTATCGTCGAACTCGCCCGCAGCCTGCACGCCTTGAGCGTCTCGCTGATCTCCACCGGCGGCACCGCGAAGCTGCTGGCTGAGCAGGGCCTGCCCGTGATCGAGGTGGCCGAGCTGACCGGATTCCCGGAAATGCTGGACGGCCGGGTCAAGACGTTGCACCCCAAGGTACACGGCGGTCTGCTGGCGCGGCGCGACCTGCCCGAGCACATGGCAGCGCTGCAGGCCCACGGCATTGCCACCATCGACATCCTGGTCGTCAACCTCTACCCGTTCGAGTCCACCGTGGCCAAGTCAGGTTGCACGCTGGAAGACGCGATCGAGAACATCGACATCGGCGGCCCCGCGATGGTGCGCAGCGCAGCGAAAAACTGGAAAGACGTGGCGGTGTTGACCGACGCAGCACAGTACCCGGCTGTGCTCGACGAGCTAAAAGCCAGCGGCAAGCTCAGCGACAAGACCCGCTTTGCGCTCTCGGTGGCCGCGTTCAACCGCATCAGCCAGTACGACGGCGCGATCAGCGACTACCTCTCGTCGATTGAATTTGAGGCCGACGCCAGTGTGCCGAAACGCAGCGAGTACCCCGGCCAGTCCAACGGCCGCTTCGTCAAACTGCAAGAGCTGCGTTATGGCGAAAACCCGCACCAGACCGCCGCCTTTTACCGCGACCTTCACCCAGCGCCGGGCTCGCTGGTCACCGCCAAGCAGCTGCAAGGCAAAGAGCTCAGTTACAACAACATTGCTGACGCTGACGCCGCCTGGGAATGCGTCAAGGGTTTTGATGCGCCGGCCTGCGTGATCGTGAAACACGCCAACCCCTGCGGTGTTGCGGTGGGCAAAGACGCGCTGGAGAGTTACAGCAAGGCGTTCAAAACGGACCCAACCAGCGCCTTCGGCGGCATCATCGCGTTCAACCGGCCGGTGGACAAAGCCGCAGCCGAGGCGGTGAGCAAGCAGTTTGTCGAGGTGCTGATGGCGCCGGGCTACAGCGAAGAAGCGCTGGCTGCTCTCAAAGCCAAGGCCAATGTGCGGGTGCTGGAAATCGCGCTGCCCAATGCCCATGGCAGCACCGATATGGCGCGTGGTGGTGCCACCGCCTGGAACCAGGGCCTGAACCTCGGCGATATCAAGCGCGTCGGCTCGGGCCTGCTGATGCAAAGCCCCGACAACCACCTGCTGAGCCGCGCCGACCTGAAGGTGGTCACCACACTGCAGCCGACCGAGCAACAGCTCGACGACCTGATGTTCGCCTGGAAGGTCGCCAAATTCGTCAAATCCAACGCCATCGTCTTCTGCAAAGACGGCATGACGGTGGGCGTGGGCGCGGGCCAGATGAGCCGGCTGGACTCGGCCCGTATCGCCAGCATCAAGGCCGGCCACGCGCAGCTCAGCTTGCAGGGCACAGCGGTGGCCAGCGACGCCTTCTTCCCGTTTCGCGATGGCCTCGATGTGGTGATCGACCAAGGCGCGAGCTGCGTCATCCAGCCTGGCGGTTCGATGCGCGATCAGGAGGTAATTGACGCCGCCAACGAGCGCGGCGTGGCGATGGTGACCACCGGCGTGCGCCACTTCAGGCATTGAGCGTGTGGCGGCCCGCCGCCACCAACCCCCACCCCCCGCGCAGCGCCGCATCCCAATAGGCGGCCACGCCGCAGGTCCGCACGGGATGCGATATGGTCACCACATGCAACACCACCCCCCTTCTTTCTGGCGAATCGGTTGGCGCTCTCTGTGGCGCGATTGGCGCGCTGGCGAGTTGCGGCTGCTGGTGCTGGCGGTCACGCTGGCGGTGGCCGCACTCACCGCTGTCGGGTTTTTTGCCGACCGGCTACAAAACGGTCTGGAGCGCGACGCGCGTGCGCTGATCGGTGGTGACGCGGTGTTGAGCAGCGACAACGCCACCCCCCCAAGCTTCGAGGCACAAGCCCGCGCGCTCGGTCTGCAGACCACGCAGACGCTGGGTTTTCCCACCATGGGGCGGGCTTCGCAAGAGCTGGGCGGCGCGGCGCGCTTGGTGGCGCTGAAAGCGGTCTCGCCGGGCTACCCGCTGCGCGGCAGCATGCGGGTGGCGCTGACACCCGATGCGGCCGACGCTGCCACCCGCGACATTCCTGAGCGCGGCACGGCATGGGTCGATGCCACGTTGCTGGTGGCGCTCAACCTGCAAATGGGGCAGCAGTTGTTGCTGGGTGACACATCTTTGACCCTGGGCCGCATCATCGTGGTTGAGCCTGATCGCGGCGCGGGCTTCATGAGTTTTGCGCCGCGCGTCATGGTCAACGCCGCAGATCTGCCGGCCACTGGTTTGGTGCAACCCGCCAGCCGCCTCAGTTACCGCTTCGCGGTCGCCGGCGACGACGCGCCGGTGGCCAAATTCACCCGCTGGGCCGAGGCACAGATCGCGCTGCCGGGTGTGCGCGGGATGCGGCTGGAATCGCTGCAAGCTGGGCGGCCCGAAATGCAGCAAACGCTGGAGCGGGCCGAAAAATTCCTGAATTTGGTGGCGTTGCTGGCTGCGCTGCTGTGTGCGGTGGCGGTCGCGATTGCGGCGCGGGGTTTCGCCCAGCGCCATCTGGACGACTGCGCCATGCTGCGCGTGCTTGGCCTGTCTCAGGGCACGATGGCGCGCGCCTACACGCTGGAGTTCGCGCTGGTCGGCCTGATGGCCAGCGCGCTGGGCGTGGCGATCGGGTACGCCGTGCACCATGTGTTTGTGGTGCTGCTGGCCGGGCTGGTCGAGGCCAGCCTGCCCGCGCCCGGCATCGCGCCGGTGCTGCTGGGTCTGGGCATGGGGCTGACCCTGATGCTGGCTTTCGGTTTGCCACCGGTGTTGCAGCTCGCGCAGGTGCCGCCGCTGCGCGTGATCCGTCGCGATGTCGGCCAGCTCAAGCCGGCCACGTTGGCGGTTTTGGGCCTGGGCGTGCTGGGTTTTGGGGCGTTGCTGTTGGCCGCCAGCCGCGACCTGCTGCTGGGCGCGATCGCGGTCGGTGGCTTTGCGGCGGCGGTGGGTCTGTTTGCACTGGCCAGTTACGGCGCGGTGCGCTTGCTGCGAGCCAGTGTGAACGAGTCCACCGCGCCGCGTGCCCTCATCATGGCCACGCGCCAGCTCAGCGCGCGCCCGGCGTACGCGGTGGTGCAGATCAGCGCCTTGGCGGTTGGCCTGATGGCGCTGGTGTTGCTGGTGCTGTTGCGCACCGATCTGATTGCCAGCTGGCGCAACGCCACGCCGCCCGATGCGCCGAACCGCTTTGTGATCAATGTGCAGCCGGAACAGGGCGCGGCGTTCCAGCAGCAGCTGCGCGATTCGGGCGTGACCGATTTCGACTGGTACCCCATGATCCGTGGCCGGCTGGTGAGCATCAACAGCAAGCCCGTGGCATCAGAAAACTTCAGCAGCGATCGCGCGCAGCGCCTGCTGGACCGCGAATTCAACCTCTCCAACAGCGCCACCTTGCCGCCCCACAACCCCATCAGCGCTGGCCAGTGGACCGATAACGAAGCCGATGGCGTGAGCGTGGAAGAGGGGCTGGCCCAAGAGCTGGGCCTGAAGCTGGGCGACCGGCTGGGGTTCGACATCGCGGGCCAGGTCACCGAGGGCCGCATCACCAGCCTGCGCAAGGTGGACTGGGGCTCGATGCGGGTCAATTTCTTTGTGCTGTTCCCTGTTGCCGAGCTGCCCAACGTGCCGGTCAGTTACATCAGCGCCTTTCGCGCGCCCGAAGACAACCCACAGTTTGACAACACGTTGGTGCGTGCCTTCCCCAACATCACCAACGTGGACATGAGCCAGACCATCGCCCAGTTGCAGCGGGTGCTGGGGCAGGTAATTGGCGCGGTGGAGTTTTTGTTTGCCTTCACGCTGGCGGCTGGTTTGGTGGTTCTTCTGGCCGCAATCACCGCCACCCGCGGCGAGCGCGAACGCGAGTTTGCGATTCTGCGGGCAGTCGGTGCCAGCTCGGCGCTGCTGCGCCAGGTGCAGCGCATTGAGCTGATCGGGGTCGGTCTGCTGGCCGGCTTCCTGGCTTCGGTGGTGGCGGTGGCAGTGGGCTGGGCGTTGGCGCGTTATGCATTCGAGTTCACCTGGACCGCCTCGCCATTCGTGCCGCTGGCCGGCAGTCTGGCCGGCGCGGTGCTGGCACTGGCGGCCGGCTGGTGGGGTTTGCGCAGCGTGCTGCGCACCCCGGTGGTGGAAACGCTGCGACGGGCGAGCACATGAACACCACCGCCGCGCTGTTTGACGGGGTCGGCGGCGAGCCTGCGGTACGCGCGCTGGTCGACCGTTTCTACGACCTGATGGACCTCGAGCCAGGCTACCGCGAATTGCGCGCGGTACACGGCAGCACGATGGCCGATGCGCGCGACAAGCTGTTTTGGTTTTTGTGCGGCTGGCTGGGCGGGCCATCGCACTACACCGAGCGCTTTGGCCACCCACGCCTGCGCATGCGGCACATGCCGTTTGCCATCGGCGTGCTGGAACGCGACCAGTGGCTGGCCTGCATGGACCAGGCCATGCGAGAACACGATCTCGACCCTGCATTGCGCGAGCGCCTGCACCAGAGTTTTTTCAAGACCGCCGACTGGATGCGCAACCAGCCTGGCGCGATCTGAATGGCAGCACCGCCCAGCGATCCTGTGCACGGCACCGTTCGGCGTGGTGCCTGGGTTATCACCGCATTCTGGCTGCTGCTGCTCGGGCTGCTTTATGCAGGCTTTGACCAGGTCGAACAGCGCCGTACCGCCGCCCTCCAGGCGCACGCTGGCAGTGGCGGCGAGCTGGTGATTCCGCGTGGGCCCGATGGCCACTTCCGTGTGGACGGTCGGGTCAACGGCGAGCCGGTGTCGTTTTTGGTGGACACCGGCGCCACCTCGGTCACGGTGAGCGAAGCGCTGGCGCAGCGCGCTGGTCTGCGAGGCGGTCAGTCGGTGACGTTTCAGACCGCTAACGGCGTCTTGCCCGGCCGCGTGTTGCACCAGGTACCTGTGCAAGCGGGCCATCTTGCGTTGCCCGGTGTGACGGTGGCAGTGGGCATGGTGGGCAAGCCGCCAGAGCTGGCCTTGCTGGGTCAGAACTTTCTCTCGCGCTACGACATACAGATGTTGCAGAGCGAGATGCGGCTCATGCCGCGGTAGTGTCTGATCACGTTGCAGCTTCGGCGCGCTGTGACCGTGCCCAAATGCCCGCCTGGCGCAGGCGCTCAGTTGCGGAACAAATCCAGAATGCTGCGCCGGTCTTCTGGCGGTGGCGGTACCGACAGGGGGGGGCCTCCATTGCCGCCCAGGCCGGGTGGCACCACCAGCTCGGGCCTGCCGGGCCACGGATCGTTCAGGCCCAATGAGCTGACCCCCTGGCCAGGGCCGTATTCCTCGTAATACCAGTCACCGCCCACGTTGACCACGCCCGCTGGCGGCTCGTACTGGGTCTCTGGCACATTTTTGAGCGCCTCTTTCATGAAGTCGATCCAGATCGGCAGGCTGAGCCCGCCTCCGGTTTCGCGGCTACCGAGGTTGCGTGGCCTGTCATAGCCCACCCAGGCTGCCGCCACCAGTGTGGGTTGAAAGCCCACAAACCAGGCATCGACCGCGTCGTTGGTGGTGCCCGTCTTGCCAAACAGGTCCGGGCGCTTGAGGGTGGCCTGCGCACGCGCGGCGGTGCCGGTGCGGGCGATTTCCTGTAGCAGGTTGTTCATGATGAAGGCATTGCGTGGATCGATCGCGCGCTGCTCTTCGCTTGGCACGTGGGGTTGCGATGAAAACAAAACGCGCCCTTTGTGGTCGGTGACCTGCGTGATCAGCGAGGGGTTGACGCGGTAACCGCCATTGGCAAACACCGCGTAACCCGCTGCCATCTGCATCGGCGTCACCGAACCAGCACCCAGTGCCATGGTGAGGTAGGGCGGGTGGCGGTTGGCACCGAAGCCGAAGCGGGTCACCCAGTCTTGGGCGCTTTGCGTACCAACCAGTTGCAGCACCCGGATCGAAACCATGTTTTTCGACATGGCCAGTGCCTGGCGCACCGACATCGGGCCGTCAAATTTACCGTCGTAATTTTTCGGTTCCCACGGCTTGCCGCCGGTTTCGTCCGCGCTGTAAAAGAGCGGCGCGTCGTTCACCACCGTCATTGGCGACAGGCCTTTCTCCAGCGCCGCCGAGTAGATGAACGGCTTGAAGCTGGAGCCGGGCTGGCGCCAGGCCTGGGTGACATGGTTGAACTTGTTCTTCTGAAAATCGAAGCCGCCCACCAAGGCACGCACCGCGCCGCTGCGGGGATCCATCGCAACAAAAGCCGCTTCCACCTCGGGCAGCTGGGTAATGCGCCACGCTTTTTCGTCCTGGCGCACCACACGCACCACCGCGCCAGGGCGGATCTTGACGTTTGGCCCGGCCTTGTCGGACAGGCCCGAGGCCACCGCCCGCAAGCCCTCGCCGGTGATCTCAAACGGCGCCCCATCCTGGCGCACCGCCACCACCTTGCCTGCGCTGGCTTGCAGCACCACCGCCGACATCAGGTCGCCGTTGTCCGGTCGCTCGTTGAGCGCATCATCGATTGCCTCGTCGCGTGCGCCGGGGTCGGCAGGCAAGTTGATAAACAGCTCAGGGCCTCGGTAAAACTGGCGCCGCTCGAAATTGAGAACGCCATCGCGGACTGCTCGGTAAGCCGCTTCTTGATCGTCTGAGCGCAGGCTGGTGGTCACCAACAAGCCACGGGTATACGCCTCGTCCCCGTACTGCGCCACGATCACCTGGCGCACCATTTCGGCGGCAAACTCGGCGTGAACCCGAGCCTGTTGCCCTGCTTGGCGCAGCTGGAGTTTTTCGGTGCGCGCCAGCTCTGCCTCGGCATCGGTAATCAAGCCGTTTGCCAGCATGCGCTCAATGATGTGGAGCTGGCGCATGCGGGCCCGTGTCGGGTTGCTGATCGGGTTGTAGGCCGATGGCGCTTTGGGCAAGCCCGCCAGCATCGCCGCCTCGGCAATGGTCACGTCTTCCAAGGGCTTGCCAAAATAGGTCTGCGACGCAGCAGAAAACCCATAAGCGCGCTGCCCCAGAAAAATCTGGTTCATGTAGATCTCAAGAATTTGCTCTTTGGTCAGCATGTGCTCCAGCTTGAATGTCAGCAGCACCTCATAGATTTTTCGGGTGTAGCTCTTCTCGGCCGACAGGTACACGTTGCGCGCCACCTGCATCGTGATGGTCGATGCGCCCTGGCTCTTGGCCCGACCCAGATTGGCCAGGGCTGCACGCAGCATGCCCCGGTAATCCACGCCGCTGTGCTCGAAGAAGCGCGAGTCCTCGATCGCCAGCACCGCGTTTTTCATCACCTCGGGAATTTCCTGAAAGGTGAGCAGATTGCGGCGTTCTTCACCGAACTCGCCCATCAGTTTGCCGTCGGCCGTGAGCACCCGCAGCGGCAGCTTGGGGCGGTAATCGGCAAAGTCGGCAACCTCGGGAAGATTGGGGTAGGCGACTGCCAGCGCGATGCCGACCGTGATCAAGACGCCAGCCACACCCGCTGCCGCCAGTCCGACCAAGCCCACCGCAAGGCGACCTATCCATCGGATGACCGGCCGCCCCGAAGATACTCTCTGCGGTTCCTTGGTTGTTGGCTTGTCGTTGTTTTTGGGCATGCGTTCGATCTTGTGGGTGAGGCCAGATTATAAAAAGCGGGCGCCTTGCAAAAAGCTGTGCTGGGCCACCGATTGTCCAAGTTTGTTGATCTCTCACCTGAACACCGCGATTTGCCTCTGGTTGTCGGTGCTTCGTTTGCTTTTGGCGACGTTTCAATGTGTTTCAATTGAATATATTCTTTGGCGCTCAAATACCGTGCTGCTAGCATCGAAGTGGTTACTAAAGCCTGACGTCAAGCGTCTTCATCATTTTTTTGGGGTGTGCTTTGATCTCATTGGGGTCCATATTTGGCCGGGAAGCAGCACCTTTGCTGGGCATCGATGTGAGCTCCTCCAGTGTCAAGCTGGTTGAGCTCAGCCGCAACCGCGCGGGTGAGCTGGTGCTTGAGCACTGCGCCATCGAGCCCCTGGAGCGAGGCTGGATTACCGACGGCAACATCGAAAAGTTCGACGAAGTGGCCGAAGCTGTGCGTCGTGTTGTGCGCAAGAGCGGCAGCAAAACCCGAAACGTGGCGATGGCCTTGCCCACCTCGGCCGTGATCACCAAAAAGATTGTGCTGCCTGGGGGTTTGTCAGACAAAGAGCTTGAGCTTCAGGTTGAATCTGAAGCCAACCAGTACATCCCCTTCTCGCTTGACGAGGTCAGTCTCGACTTCTGCGTCATCGGACCAAGCGCCAGCTCACCAGGTGACGTCGAGGTGCTGATCGCAGCCTCTCGCAAAGAAAAGGTGTCAGACCGGCAAGGTCTGGCCGAAGCGGCCGGGCTGAAGCCAGTTGTGATGGATGTTGAGTCTTACGCCTCCCGCACCGCTGCCAGCCGGGTCATTGAAACCCTGCCCAACCAGGGACTGGACGCCCTTGTTGCGCTGTTCGAGATCGGTGCACTCACCACCAGCTTGCAGGTGATGCGAAACGACGAGGTGCTCTATGAGCGCGACCAGGCTTTTGGCGGGGCACAACTCACCCAGCTGATCGTGCGCCAGTACGGGTTTTCAGTTGACGAGGCCGAAGCCAAGAAGCGCTCGGGGGACCTGCCCGACGATTACAAGACTGCTGTGCTGGGTCCGTTTATCGACTCCATGGCGCAAGAGGTAGCACGCGCGCTGCAGTTCTTCTTCACCAGCACACCCAACAACAAGGTCGACCATATCTTGCTGGCTGGCGGCAGCTCGGCACTGCCGGGCCTGACAGAAGCGGTGACCCAGCAAACGACCTTTGCCTGCATGGTGATCAATCCATTTGACGGCATGGAGATGGGTCGCTCGGTTCAGGCCCGCAAAATCGCTCGCGAAGCGCCGGCCTACCTCACCTCCACCGGCTTGGCGCTCAGGAGGTTCAACCAATGATTCTGATCAACCTTCTGCCGCACCGTGAGGCCGCACGAAAAAGGGATAAAGAGCAGTTTTTCACCCAGCTCGCTCTGTCGGCTTTGCTCGCTGTGGTCATTTGCGGGGCTGTTTTCACCTGGTACGGACGCGAGATCTCCAGCCAGCAGGATCGCAACAGCTTTCTGCAATCTGAAGGCGCTAAGCTCGAAGCCGAAATCAAGGACATTGCCTCGCTGCAACAGGAAATCGCTTCTTTGCGCGCGCGCCAGACCGCAGTGGAAGATCTCCAGGCGGACCGCAACCTGCCTGTGCACATGTTTGACGAACTCACCAAACAACTGCCAGATGGTGTTTATTTGCGGAGCGTGAAACAAGAAAACCAGAGCGTCTTGCTCCAGGGCGTGGCGCAGTCGCAAGAGCGGGTGTCTGATTTGTTGCGCAACCTGGCCAACGACAGCCCTTGGCTTATCAAGCCCGAACTCATCGAAATCGTGGCGGCCACGGTGCCTGTCTCGGGCCGGGAGCAGCGCCGGGTAGCCAACTTCACCATTCGGGCGACGCTCACGCGTCCAGCGCCAGCACCCGCCGCTGGGTCGGTGCCAGCCGGCAAACCCTGAGCAAGGACAAAATCACCATGGCCAGCATGTCCGCCGCTAACCTGGATTTCAAGCAAATTCAGTCAAAACTCCAAGATCAGTTCGCCGACCTGGACCCCAACGACCCCTCTCAGTGGCCCACGCTACCGCGCAATCTGTTGTACATCGCTGTTTGTGCAGCGGTGATCGCTGCTCTTTGGTTTGCCTGGCTGAAAAACTCCGATGATGAGCTGATTGCGGAGAAAGTCAGGGAGGTGCAGCTGCGCGACGAGTACCAGAAAAAGTTGGTGCAGGCGGTAAACCTTGATGCTCTCAGAAAACAGCTGGAGCAGGTCAAGCAATACGTGGCTCAGCTGGAAAAGCAACTCCCCAGCAGGGCAGAAATGGATGCTTTGTTGTCTGACATCAACCAGGCGGGCATTGGACGCAGCCTGCAATTTGAGTTGTTCCGTCCTGGGCAGGTAACGGTCAAAGAGTATTACGCCGAGCTGCCGATAGCGATCAAAGTCACGGGCAGCTACCACGACATGGGGCTGTTTGCGGCTGACATCGCAAACCTTTCGCGCATCGTTACCCTGAGCAACCTGTCGCTTGCGCCGGTTGCCAGCCGCGAGGATTTGCTCACCATGGACGGGACTGCCAAAACGTTTCGCTACCTGGACCCCGAAGAGGTGGCGTTGCAAAAAAAGGCGAAAGGGATCAATCCGTGATGGCTATCAGACTCTTGGCCTGCGGGCTTTCTCTGTCGCTCTTGGGTCTGGCCGCCGGCTGTACATCTTCCGCGGACGATGGCTTGCAGTTGTGGATGGTCACCGAGCGCAACGCCATTCAGGGCCGGGTTACACCCATCCCCGAGCCTAGCAAGTTTGAGCCCCAGTCGTACCTCAGCGAGCGGCTGGTCGATCCTTTCAGTGCTGAAAAAATGGCGAGTGTGAGGGGCTCGCTGGCCGCTGCGGTGATCAATTCCAAGCTGCTGGAGCCTGAGCTCAACCGGCGCAGACAACCGCTCGAAACGTACCCGCTGGACACCATGCAAATGGTGGGAAGCCTCAACCGCGATGACCAACTTGTGGCACTTGTCAAAGTGAACAGCCTGTTGTATCAGGTTCGCCCCGGGAGCTATCTGGGCCAAAACTACGGTCGGGTAGACAAAATCACGGAAACCACCATCAGTGTGCGTGAAATCGTGCAAGACCCATCGGGGGAATGGACCGAAAGGCCAGCTGCGTTGCAGCTACAAGAGGACGCTTTGAAATGATCAAACAAAACATGGCCAATGGTTCAGCTGTCCTACTTGGCACGGCTGCGAAATCTCTGTTGGCCTGCGGTTTGCTGCTGTGCTCGGCATGGGCCCAGGCACAAAACGCTATTCAGTCGGTCACCGGGGGGTTGCAAGGTGGTGTGGAGGTTCTGCGGATCGAAACCACCCAGCCACTGCTTGATGTGCCGACCGGATTCACCATCCAGATGCCAGCCCGCATCGCGCTGGATTTCCCGGGTGTGACCAACAAAGTGGGTCGCAGCGCGATTGAAATCAACCAGGGCAACCTGCGCTCGGCCAATGTGGTGCAGGCTGGCAATCGCACCCGTGTGGTGATCAATCTCAAGGAAGCTGCCTCGTATCAGGCTCGAACCGAAGGGAATTTTCTGATTGTGGTGCTTGACCGCCAGGACGGCTTGGTCTCTGCACAGCCTTCCTCGCCGGTATTTGCAGAGACTCGCAGCCGCGAGGTGCTGGCTCTGCGCGATATCGATTTCCGCAGGGGGGTTGGCAACGCTGGGCGGGTGGTGGTCGATTTGGCCAGCAACCAAGTGGGCGTGGACGTCCAGCAGCAGGGTGAGAGTTTGGTGGTGGAGTTTTTGAAGACCTCACTGCCAGATGGCCTGCGCCGGCGATTGGATGTGACCGACTTTGGCACGCCAGTGCAAACAATCGAGACCAACCAAAACGGCGATCGCGTTCGTATGGTCGTCACCCCCAAGGGCAACTGGGATCATTCTGCTTACCAGAGCGACAACCAGTTTGTGCTGGAGGTGCGCGAGCGGGTGATCGACAACACCAGGTTGTCCCAAGGCCCTGGTTATTCAGGTGAAAAGCTTTCTCTGAACTTCCAGAACATCGAAGTCAGATCGTTGTTGCAGGTGATCGCCGATTTCACAAACTTCAACGTTGTCACCTCCGACTCGGTCAGCGGCTCGGTCACCCTGCGCCTCAAAGACGTGCCCTGGGATCAGGCGCTGGACATCATCTTGCAGGCCAAGGGTCTGGATAAACGCAAAAACGGCAACGTCTTGTGGATTGCGCCCAAAGATGAAATCTCGGCCCGGGAAAAGCAAACCCTGGAGTCGCAGGCATCCATCGAAAGCCTGGAGTCCCTGCGCACCCAGGGGTTTCAAATGAACTACGCCAAGGCGGTAGACATTGCGGCACAAATCAACGGCTCAGCCTCGGCAGGCGGGGTTGGCGTCAACTCTCGCATACTCTCCGCGCGCGGTAGCGTTATCTCCGAGCCGCGCACCAACCAGTTGTTCGTGACCGATATTCCGTCTCGTCTTGAACAGATTCAGTCGCTCATCACCAAACTCGATATTGCGATTCGCCAGGTGTTGATCGAGGCCCGCATTGTCGAAGCCGATGACCGTTTCGGACGTTCACTTGGCGTGCGCTTGGGCGGTGGTAACTTGGGGGATGTAGGTGGTGGCCGCAACCGCGTTGGATTTGGCAGTACTTACAGTGCCACCGCTGATACGGGCTTGGGCAACAATGGCAGCTTTCTGAGCTTGCCAGCCAGTGGTCTGGGCGGGGTGCAGCCAGCCACGTTTGCGGTTTCACTGTTTGATGCGGTCAACACCAGCCGATTCTTGAACTTGGAGATATCTGCCTTGGAAGCAGATGGTCGCGGCAAAATTGTGTCCAGCCCCAGGGTGGTGACGGCCGATCAGGTTAAAGCCCTGATCGAGCAAGGCACGGAATTTCCGTACCAAACGGCCACCTCAAGCGGAGCCACCGCCATTGAATTTCGCAAGGCCAACCTGAAGCTGGAAGTCACACCGCAGATCACGCCCGAAGGCAGCATCATTTTGGATGTGGATGTGTCAAAAGACAGCCGTGGCGAAACCACCACGCAGGGCATTGCAATCAACACCAAGCGGGTGCAAACGCAGGTGTTGGTAGAGAATGGCGGCACTGTTGTGATTGGCGGTATCTTCGAGTTGCTGGAGACCGAAGACACCACCAAGGTGCCTCTGCTGGGTGATATCCCTTATGTCGGCAACCTATTCAAGAGTAAAAACCGCTCAACAAACCGCTCCGAGCTTCTAATCTTCATCACGCCGCGGGTTATTTCGGATCGCGGCGTCAATCGTTGAGTCTCAAATAGTTCAATCATGCTGATGTTCGCATGCACTGTTTATGGAACGCATAAAACGCGTTATGTTATTTCAATTCCTTGACTGTTTTCCGTTGGTTGGAATGTGAGTTCTGGCGCAGACTCTCCATTGTTTTCCTGGCAGACGAGTGGATTACTTGAAAAATATTTGTGGCACAATGCATCGAAGTGCATGGCTGCTGGTCCTCTACCCAAATAATTAACGGTCGGTATTGACCGTTTGGTATTTGGGCTTGAAGCTAGTCAGGCGAATGAAAAAAACATTTTTATAGGTTTTATATTTGATAATGAGGTTAACGTAATTTACAAGGAATAGTGGTCTATATTGGCCATGCGAGCCAAATCGCGCTCATGTTTACTCTATCTGCCGCGACTGTATTTATTTAGGCCGAGATAAAATAGGAATAGTGAAAAGGCAATTAAATGCCACGAGCGGAAACAAAAAATGTTAAGGTCATTGCAGGATTTGTCAATTGTGGGGTTTGGCCTTGCTCTCGTCGGCCTCCCCGGCTCAGGCAAATCCACCGTCGGACGACACCTCGCCCGGCGGCTCTCACTTCCTCTCTTCGACTCCGACCACGTGATCGAGCAGCGCCTAGGCTGCTCGATCCGCGAATACTTCGAGCGCGAAGGCGAGCAGCGTTTCCGTGATCTCGAAGCGGAGGTGATCGACGAACTGACCCGCCTGCCATCGGCGGTGATTTCCACCGGTGGCGGCTCGGTGTTGCGCCCTGAAAACCGCCAGCGTTTGCATGAACGCGGGCAAGTGGTGTATCTGAGGTCGCACCCTGAAGAGTTGTATCGCCGCCTGCGACACGACACCAAACGGCCGCTGCTTCAGGTGGCTGATCCCTTGCAGCGGCTGCGCGATTTGTACACCGAACGCGATCCGCTGTATCGGGAAACGGCGCACTACACCATCGAAACCGGTCGGCCGTCTGTGAACACCTTGGTCAACATGATCGTGATGCAGGTGGAGCTGGCTGGGCTGACTCAGCCGCCTGCGGACAGCGAGCAAAAGCTGTTGGGCTGACTGTTCGGGCTCGGGGTGTCCTACCGGGCCTGCCCTAAACTTCAGGCATGACGCCCCAATCCATTCCCTGCGACAACGCCAGCACTTTTCAGCGGGTCGATATCGATCTGGCCGACCGCAGCTACAACATTTTGATCGGCTCTGGCCTGTTGGACAGTGCCGTAAGTTACGCCGATCTGCCCAAAGCGGCCACCGCGCTGATCGTCACCAACACCACCGTGGCAGCCCTGTATGCCCAGCGTTTGCAGGCTGCGCTGGCCGGGCGATTCCACAACGTGCACACGGTCGAGCTGCCCGACGGCGAAGCGTTCAAGGGTTGGGAGGTTTTGAACCGTATCTTTGACGCCCTGCTGTCCAACAGCTGCGACCGCAAGACGGTGTTGTTTGCATTGGGCGGTGGCGTGGTGGGTGACATGACCGGGTTTGCTGCCGCCAGCTACATGCGCGGTGTGCCCTTTGTGCAGGTACCGACCACGCTGCTGGCGCAGGTGGACTCTTCGGTGGGCGGCAAGACCGCCATCAACCATCCGCTGGGAAAGAACATGATCGGCGCGTTCTACCAGCCGCAGCGCGTGATCTGCGATCTGGACACCTTGAAGACCTTGCCCCCGCGAGAGCTGAGCGCCGGGCTGGCCGAGGTCATCAAATACGGCCCGATCGCCGACATGGCGTTTTTTGAGTGGATCGAGTCGCACCTGGACGACCTGCTGGCGCACAACCCGGCGGCCCTGGCCTATGCGGTAAAGCGCAGCTGCGAGATCAAGGCCTGGGTGGTGGGGCAAGACGAGCGCGAAACGGGGTTGCGCGCTATTCTGAACTTTGGCCACACCTTTGGCCACGCAATCGAGGCTGGCATGGGTTACGGGCATTGGCTGCACGGCGAGGCTGTGGGTTGTGGGTTGGTGATGGCGACTCGGTTGTCTGAGGCGTTGGGTCTGGTGGATCGGGCGTTTGTGGAGCGCCTGACCACGCTGGTGCAACGCGCGGGTCTGCCAGTGGTGGCCCCTGTGTTGGACGCGCAGGACAACGTGGGCCGTTACCTCGGTTTGATGCGGGTGGACAAGAAGGCCGAGGCGGGTGAGCTCAAATTTGTGTTGATCGACGGGCCTGGTCTGGCCACGGTGCGCGGTGCGCCAGATGCCTTGGTGGAGCAGGTGATCAGCGCCAGTTGCGCCGCTGCATGATGGCCTTGACCCCGTTGTCGTCTGGTCAATCGCTTGTCGGGCTTGCTTCCTATGCCAGCGATACAGCGCACAGCAGAGGTCGTCGCTTCCCTGAGCCCGAAGCGCCGACGCGCACCGCCTTTCAGCGGGACCGTGATCGCGTCATCCATTCCACCGCTTTCCGCCGGCTGGTCTACAAAACCCAGGTGTTCCTGAACCATGAGGGCGATCTGTTTCGCACCCGCCTGACCCACTCGCTGGAGGTGGCGCAGCTCGGGCGGAGCGTCGCGCGCACGTTGCGGCTGAACGAAGACCTGGTCGAAGCCATCGCGCTGGCACACGATTTGGGTCACACACCGTTTGGCCATGCCGGGCAAGACGCTCTGCACGCTTGTCTGCGTGCGCTGGCAGGGCCAGTGGATGCCGAGCAAGACATTCCTGGCTGGAGCTTTGAGCACAACCTGCAAAGCCTGCGCGTGGTGGACCGGCTAGAGGAGCGTTACCCGGCGTTTGACGGGCTCAACCTCTGTTTCGAGACCCGCGAGGGCATCCTGAAGCACTGCTCACGTGCCAATGCCGAGCGGCTTGAAGAACAAGAGCCCGGCGGGGTGGCAGCACGTTTCCTGCGCGGTGGTTCGCCGTCGCTGGAAGCCCAACTGACCAACTTGGCCGACGAGATCGCCTACAACGCGCACGACATCGACGACGGTGTTCGCTCTGGCTTGCTGAGTCTGGAACAGGTGGCTGAGGTGCCGCTGTTCGGTGGTTTCGTCCAACAGTCTCTGGCCGCCCACCCCAAGTTGCAAGGGCGGCGCCTGTTGTTCGAGTCGATTCGACTCATGCTCAGCGAGCAGGTGTACGACGTGATTCGCACCACCCAAGCCGCTCTGGATGCCGCCGGGATCGACAGCGTCGATGCGGTGCGCCGCGCCGGTCCGCTGGTGGCGTTTTCGGTTGAGATACGCGCGCAGTCCCAGGTGCTCAAGACGTTTTTGCTGCGCAATCTTTACCGTCACCCGCAGGTGATGGAGACCACCGACCGCGCCCGTCAGGTGGTCAATGACCTGTTCACCCGCTACCTGGACGATCCGGCCCAGCTGCCCGATGCCCACGTCAGCCTGGGGGATCCCTTGCAGCAGCGCGCCCGCATGGTGGCCGATTACATCGCCGGCATGACCGACCGTTTCGCGATCCGCGAACACGAGCGCTTGTTCGGGCGCGTGCTTTTTCCCTAAACGTGGCAGCAGCGCCATGAACGCCGCTTCCACCCCACCCGAGGCAACCGAGGCCCGCCACGCCCTGGCCCTGGCCCTGGCCAGGCTGGTGTTTGCGGTGGGTAAGGTTGCCGTGTTTCACGTCGGCATGCCGCCGGTGACCATCCCGGTTTTGATGCTTTAATTGGGGTCAGATTCCAATTACCGATCGGGAGTGTTCCCTCCGGACTGTAAAACCCATGGCCCGCCTTCCGCGTCTCACCGTCCCCGGCTACCCGCACCACGTTATCCAGCGGGGAAACAACCGCCAGCCGATCTTTGCCAACGACGCAGACCGGCGCATGTTGCTCGCGCTATGGGCTGAGTACGCAGACGCATTTCGGGTAGCGGTGCACGCTTATGTGTTGATGGGCAATCACTTCCACCTACTGGCAACACCCACCAGCGAGACCGGTTTGCCGCAGATGATGCAAGCTGTGGGGCGGCGCTACGTTCGCCATTTCAACGACGCTCACGGCCGCAGCGGCACCCTTTGGGAAGGGCGCTACCGCTCCACGCTAATCGAAACCGAGCGCTACCTGCTGGCCTGTATGGTCTACATTGATCTCAACCCGGTACGCGCGCGCCTTGTGGCGGAGGCGCACGACTACCCGTGGTCCAGCCACGGTCACCACATCGGCCTGCAGCAGGACAAGCTGATCACGTCTCACGCCTTGTTTTGGGCGCTTGGCAACACGCCTTTTGCGCGCGAGGCGGCTTATGTGGAGCTGGTGCGGGGCGGTCTGCATACCGAAGATCAAGAGAAGCTGACCGAAGCGACCCTGAAGGGCTGGGCGTTAGGGGGTGCTGACTTCCTCACCGATCTCCAGCATCGAACCGAGCGGCGGGCGACGCGCTCGAAGGCGGGCCGGCCCCTCGCACCGCCACCTGAAACCTGAGTGCCACACCAGCGCTCGCCGGACAAAATTGTCGTCAAATTCAATCTGTCCCCAATTAAGTAAAAGAATAAAATAAGAAAAATTAATTGGAATCTGACCCCAATTAATTTTGCTGGGCTTTTTTGTTGTGTTGCACTATCCTTGCCCACTTGCGAGTTTTTCGCCACCACAAACTTCGAAGGAAGCGCCATGACCACGGCAGCAGAGCAGCAGCACCTCCAGCAACACGGTCTGTACGACCCGGCCCACGAGCATGACGCCTGTGGCGTGGGCTTTGTGGCGCACATCAAGGGGGAGAAAAGCCACGCCATCGTGACGCAGGCGCTCAAGATTCTGGAGAACCTGGACCACCGGGGAGCGGTGGGGGCCGACAAGCTCATGGGCGACGGCGCTGGTCTGTTGTTGCAACTGCCCGATGCCTTGTACCGGGATGAGTTTGCAGCGAAGGGTATTGCGCTGCCGCAGCCCGGGGAATATGGCGTGGGCATGCTGTTTTTGCCCAAGGAACACGCGTCGCGCCTGGCCTGCGAGCAGGAAATGGAGCGTGCGATCGCGGCCGAAGGTCAGGTGCTGCTGGGCTGGCGCGATGTGCCGGTGAACCGCGAGATGCCGATGTCGCCCACGGTGCGCGCCAAAGAGCCCATCATCCGCCAAGTGTTCATTGGTCGCGGCAACGATGTGATCGTGCAAGACGCGCTGGAACGCAAGCTGTACGTGATCCGCAAGACCTGCAGCGGCAACATCCAGCGCCTCAAGCTCACCCACAGCAAAGAGTATTACGTGGTGAGTATGAGCAGCCGCACTGTGGTCTACAAGGGCTTGTTGCTGGCCGACCAGGTGGGCACCTATTTCAACGATCTGCAAGACCCGCGCTGTGTCTCGGCCCTGGGTCTGGTGCACCAGCGCTTTTCCACCAACACCTTTCCCGAGTGGCCGCTGGCCCACCCGTACCGGTATGTGGCGCACAACGGCGAGATCAACACCGTCAAGGGCAACTACAACTGGATGAAGGCGCGCGAGGGCGTGATGTCATCACCGGTGCTGGGCGACGACCTCAAGAAGCTTTACCCGATCAGTTTTCCTGGCCAGTCCGACACCGCCACCTTTGATAACGTGCTGGAACTCATGACCATGGCCGGCTACCCGCTGGCGCAGGCAATGATGATGATGATCCCTGAGCCGTGGGAGCAACATGCCAACATGGATTCGCGCCGCAAGGCCTTTTACGAGTACCACGCCGCGATGATGGAGCCCTGGGACGGCCCGGCGTCCATTGTGTTTACCGACGGGCGCCAGATCGGTGCCACGCTGGATCGCAATGGCCTGCGGCCGTCGCGCTACTGCATCACCGACGACGACCTCGTCATCATGGGCTCCGAGTCTGGCGTGCTGCCAGTGCCAGAGAGCAAGATCGTACGCAAGTGGCGCTTGCAGCCGGGCAAGATGTTCCTGATCGATCTGGAGCAGGGCCGCATGATCGATGACGAGGAGCTCAAAGCCAACATCGCCAACACCAAGCCTTACAAGCAGTGGATAAACAACCTGCGTATCAAGCTCGATGACGTCGATGGCCCAACCACGGCCGAGCCGCTGCCCAGCGAGGTGTCGCTGCTGGACCGCCAACAGGCCTTTGGCGCCACACAAGAAGACGTGAAATTCCTGCTGGCGCCCATGGCCAGCCTCGGTGAGGAGGCCATTGGCTCTATGGGCAATGACAGCCCACTGGCTGTGCTTTCCAGCAAGAACAAGCCACTCTACAATTATTTTAAGCAGCTGTTTGCTCAGGTCACCAACCCGCCGATCGACCCGATTCGCGAAGCGATCGTGATGTCGCTGGTGTCGTTCATTGGCCCCAAACCCAACCTGCTGGACATCAACCAGATCAACCCGCCAATGCGGCTTGAGGTGAGCCAACCGGTGCTGGACTTTGCTGACATGGCCAAGTTGCGCGACATTGACGCCTTCACCCAGGGAAAATTCCGCAGCCATGTGCTGGACATCACCTACCCCGCGGCCTGGGGCCGCGAAGGCGTGGAGGCCAAACTCGCCTCGCTGTGTGCTTCGGCGGTGGACGCCATCAAGGGCGGTAAGAACATTCTCATCGTGAGCGACCGTGCGGTTAGCGCAACGCAGATCGCCATCCCCGCGCTGCTCGCATTGTCGGCCGTTCACCAGCACCTGGTGCGCGAAGGCTTGCGCACCACAGCCGGTCTGGTGGTGGAAACGGGTACCGCGCGTGAAGTGCATCACTTTGCCGTGCTCGCGGGCTACGGCGCGGAAGCTGTGCACCCCTACCTGGCCATGGAAGCACTCGCGACCATACACAAGGATCTGCCAGGCGATCTCAGCGCTGAAAAAGCCATTGCCAATTATGTGAAAGCGGTCGGCAAGGGCCTGTCCAAGATCATGTCCAAGATGGGTGTGAGCACCTACATGAGCTATTGCGGTGCCCAATTGTTCGAGGCAATTGGCCTGAGCACCGACACCATCCACAAGTACTTCACTGGCACTTCCAGCAGGGTGCAAGGCATTGGTGTGTTCGAGATTGCCGAAGAAGCGATCCGCATGCACAGGGCCGCATTCAGCAACGACCCAGTGCTCGCCACCATGCTTGATGCCGGTGGTGAATACGCCTGGCGTGTGCGAGGCGAAGAACATATGTGGACGCCCGATGCGATCGCCAAGCTGCAGCACAGCACGCGGGCCAACAACTGGTCAACCTACAAGGAATACGCCGAGATCATCAACGACCAGAGCCGGCGCCACATGACATTGCGCGGCCTGTTCGAGTTCAAAATCGATCCAGCCAAAGCGATCCCGCTGGAAGAGGTGGAACCCGCCAGTGAAATCGTCAAGCGCTTTACCACCGGCGCCATGTCGCTGGGTTCCATCTCCACCGAAGCACACGCCACGTTGGCGGTGGCGATGAACCGCATCGGTGGCAAGAGCAACACTGGCGAAGGCGGCGAGGACGCGCTGCGCTACCGCAACGAACTCAAAGGCATCCCGATCAAGCAGGGCCAGACCATGTCCGACTTGCTGGGCAAAGATGTGTTCGAGGTCGATTACACACTGCAAGACGGCGACTCGATGCGCTCCAAGATCAAGCAGGTGGCTTCGGGCCGTTTCGGTGTCACCGCTGAGTACCTGAACAGTGCCGACCAGATCCAGATCAAAATGGCGCAGGGCGCCAAGCCAGGCGAGGGCGGTCAGTTGCCAGGCGGCAAGGTGAGCGAGTACATCGGCAAGCTGCGCCACAGCGTGCCGGGCGTGGGCCTCATCAGTCCGCCGCCGCACCACGACATTTACTCCATCGAAGATTTGGCACAGCTCATCCACGATCTGAAAAACGTGGCGCCGCACAGTTCGATCAGCGTCAAGCTGGTGTCTGAAATTGGCGTTGGCACCATCGCCACCGGGGTCGCCAAGTGCAAGGCCGATCACTTGGTGATTGCCGGCCACGATGGCGGCACTGGTGCCTCGCCTTGGTCGTCAATCAAGCACGCTGGCAGCCCGTGGGAAATCGGGCTGGCCGAGACGCAGCAAACCCTGGTGCTCAACCGCTTGCGCAGCCGAATCCGCGTGCAGGCCGATGGCCAGATGAAGACCGGGCGCGACGTGGTGGTGGGTGGCTTGCTCGGTGCTGACGAGTTTGGCTTTGCCACCGCGCCGCTGGTGGTAGAGGGTTGCATCATGATGCGCAAATGCCACCTCAACACCTGCCCAGTCGGGGTGGCCACGCAAGACCCGGCGCTGCGCAAGAAGTTCTCCGGTAAGCCCGAGCATGTTGTCAACTACTTCTTTTTCATTGCAGAAGAAGCGCGCCAGATCATGGCGCAGTTGGGCATTCGCAAGTTCGATGAGCTGATCGGCCGCGCCGACCTGCTCGACATGAAGCAGGGCGTCAACCACTGGAAGGCCAAGGGCCTTGACTTCAGCCGCCTGCTTGCCATGCCTGCGGTGCCAGCCGATGTGCCGCGTTTGCACACCGAAAATCAGGATCATGGACTGGAGCGTGCGCTCGACCACGTGCTGATCGCCAAGTCCCGTGCCGCCATCGACAAGGGCGAGCGGGTCAAGTTCATGGAGGTGGCGCGCAACGTGAACCGCTCGGTGGGTGCCATGCTGTCGGGCGCAGTTACACGGGTGCATCCGCAAGGCCTGCCAGATGACACCATCCACATTCAGCTTGAAGGCACGGGCGGCCAGTCTTTTGGTGCGTTCCTCACCAACGGCATCACGCTGTATCTGATTGGTGACGCCAACGACTACACCGGCAAGGGCCTCTCGGGCGGTCGGGTGGTGGTGCGCCCCAGCATCGACTTTAGGGGCGATGCCACCAAAAACACCATCGTGGGCAACACGGTGATGTACGGTGCCACCACTGGCGAGGCCTTCCTGTGTGGCGTGGCTGGCGAGCGTTTTGCGGTCCGCTTGTCTGGCGCCACTGCGGTGGTGGAAGGCACCGGCGACCATGGCTGCGAATACATGACGGGCGGCACCGTGGCGGTGCTGGGCCAGACTGGGCGCAACTTCGCCGCTGGTATGAGCGGCGGTGTGGCCTACGTTTATGACGAAGACGGTCGCTTCGCCGAGCGCTGCAACACCGCCATGGTGAGCATGGAGCCTGTGCTCACCGCCGCCGAGCAGATCGCCACCATGGAGCCCGCCATCTGGCATCGGGGCCAGAGCGACGAGGCGCAACTGCGCAAGTTGCTACAAGACCAGCACCGCTGGACCGGCAGCCGCCGTGCCCGCGAACTGCTGGACAACTGGAGCCAGGCGCGCGGTAAATTCGTTAAGGTATTTCCCAACGAATACAAGCGCGCGCTGGGCGAGATCCACGCCCGCCAAGTGGCAGCTGAAACAACCCACAAGGTGAACGACAAGGCCGAGCAGTCTCCTAAGCAGACTGTGTCTGCGGGCCGCTAAGACTCTCTGTCCGTGACATCATTTGAACAAGGCAAGCATCATGGGAAAAACCACCGGGTTCATGGAATACGGGCGTCTGGAAGAGGGCTACAAGCCTGTGCCGGAGCGCGTCAAGAATTACAAAGAGTTCGTGATTGCGTTGAACGAACCGCAGGCCAAATTGCAAGCGGTGCGCTGCATGGACTGCGGCACGCCGTTTTGCACCAGCGGTTGCCCGGTCAACAACATCATTCCGGACTTCAACGAGCTTGTGTACCGGGGCGACTGGCACAACGCTATTACCGTGCTGCACAGCACCAACAACTTCCCCGAGTTCACCGGCCGCATCTGCCCTGCACCCTGCGAGGCGGCTTGCACGCTCAACGTGAACGACGACGCTGTCGGCATCAAAAGCATTGAGCACGCCATCATCGACCGGGCCTGGTCAGAGGGCTGGGTGCAACCGCAGCCGCCGCAGCACAAAACCGGCAAAAAAGTCGCTGTGGTTGGCTCTGGCCCAGCAGGGCTGGCAGCGGCCCAGCAACTCGCCCGGGTGGGCCACGATGTCACCGTGTTCGAGAAAAACGACCGCGTTGGTGGCTTGCTGCGCTACGGTATTCCCGATTTCAAGATGGAAAAAAGCCACATCGACCGCCGTGTGGCGCAGATGGAAGCAGAAGGCGTGACTTTCCGAACCGGTGTGGTGGTGGGCGAATGGCCCAAAAGCAGCAAGGTGACCAATTGGGCCAAGGTATCCATCACGCCTGAGCAGTTGCGTGAAGACTTCGATGCGGTGGTGCTCGCTGGCGGTTCGGAACAAAGCCGCGATTTGCCGGTGCCAGGCCGCGATCTCAATGGCGTGCATTTCGCAATGGAATTCCTGCCATGGCAAAACAAGGTGAATGCTGGCGATGAAGTCAATGGTCAGACCATGGCCACCGGCAAACATGTGATCGTGATTGGCGGTGGCGACACGGGTAGCGACTGCGTGGGCACCAGCAACCGCCACGGTGCGGCCAGCGTGACCCAGTTCGAGGTAATGCCCCAGCCGCCCGAAGAAGAAAACGGACCGATGGTCTGGCCTTACTGGCCGCTCAAGCTGCGCACCAGCTCCAGCCACGAAGAGGGTTGCGTGCGCGAGTTCGCGATTTCCACCAAGGCTTTCCTGGGTGAAAAAGGCCAGGTCACTGGTCTACAGACGGTGCATGTCGAGTTCAAGGACGGCAAGCTGGTCGAGATTGCTGGCACGGAGGAAACCTACCCAGCCGATCTGGTGCTGCTGGCCATGGGGTTCACGAATCCGGTCGCCAGTGTGTTGGAGAGTTTGGGCGTGGCCAAGGACGCACGCGGTAACGCCAAAGCCTCGACCGACTTTTCGGGCGGCTACACGACCAACCAGCCCAAGGTGTTCGCCGCTGGCGACATGCGCCGGGGGCAAAGCCTTGTGGTGTGGGCGATCCGCGAAGGCCGCCAGGCCGCCCGCGCGGTTGACGAGTTCCTGATGGGATTTTCCGACCTGCCGCGCTGAGGCTTCCACAGCTCCGTCTCACGGGGGCTGTGGCTTCTTGCGGCAGCTCACCGGATGTGGCGTGAGACAATCTAGGGCTGTTTTGACCCCACCCATGAGCGACGCCCCATTCATCGAAATTGACCGTGTGACCTTCGGCTACGACAGCCGTCGCACAATCCTCAACGGCATTTCGCTCACCTTTGCGCGAGGCAAGGTGACAGCGGTTCTCGGCAGCTCGGGTTGCGGCAAAACCACGCTGTTGCGGCTGATCGGCGGTGTCCATGCTGTCAACAGCGGTCGGGTGGTGTTCGATGGCGAGGTGGTTGACACGCGCGACAAGGCGCAGCTGTTTCGCCTGCGCCGCCGCCTGAGTATGCTGTTTCAGTTTGGTGCGCTGTTTACCGATCTATCGGTGTTCGACAACGTGGCTTTTCCGCTGCGCGAGATGACCGATCTGCCAGAGGTGCTGATCCGCGACATCGTGCTGATGAAGCTCAACGCGGTCGGCCTGCGCGGTGCGGCCAGCCTGCGCATCAGCGAGGTGTCGGGTGGTATGGCACGGCGCATTGCCCTGGCGCGTGCCATCGCGCTCGACCCCGAACTTATCATGTACGACGAGCCGTTCGCCGGCCTCGATCTGGTGTCTATGGGGGTCGCGGCCAAACTGATTCGCACCCTGACCGATGTCACCGGTGCCACTGCGCTGGTGATCTCGCATGATGTGCCGCAGTGCATGGCGATCAGCGACTGGGTCGTGCTCATGGCCAACGGCGGCCGTTTGGTGGCCCAGGGGACCCCGGCCGAGTTGATGGCCAGCGACGACCCCGAGGTGCGCCAGTTCGTTCGCGGCGAGCCCGACGGGCCGATCAAGTTCCACTATCCCGCGCCACCCATCGCAGAAGACCTTGGCCTGGAGCGTTCGGCATGAATTCGCTGCAAAGTCTGGGCCGCCTGACGCTTGATCTGCTGGCCAGCTGGGGCCATGGAGCGATCTTTTTCCTGGAGTTGCTGCGCGCGGTGCCAACCGCGCTGCGCCGCTTCGGTCTGGTGGTGACGCAGATTCGTGCCATCGGCAATCGCTCGCTGGTCATCATCTTGGCCTCGGGCTTGGCGGTGGGTTTTGTGCTGGCGCTGCAGCTCTACAACACCCTCAACAATTTCGGTGCCGCCGAGTCGCTGGGCCTGGTGGTCAACCTTTCCTTGGTGCGCGAGCTGGGGCCGGTGGTCACCGCGCTGCTGTTTGCCGGGCGCGCCGGCACCTCGCTTACCGCCGAGATTGGCCTGATGAAGGCCGGTGAGCAGATCGCGGCCATGGAGCTGATGGCGATTGATACGCGCGCTCGCGTGCTCGCGCCCCGGTTCATTGCGGGCGTCATCGCCATGCCCTTGCTGGCCGCAATGTTCTCGGCGGTTGGCATCCTGGGCGCCTACGTGGTGGCGGTCGGTCTGATCGGCATCGATGCCGGCAACTTCTGGTCAATCCAGCAAAGCGGGGTGGATGTCTGGCGCGATGTGGGCAACGGCGTGATCAAGAGCATGGCGTTCGGCGTCATTTGCACCGCAGTGGCGCTTTACCAAGGCTACGAAACCGAGGCCACCCCCGAAGGTGTGGCCTACGCCACGACCCGCACCGTGGTGAGCGCTTCCCTGGGCGTGTTGGCGATGGACTTTCTCCTCACTGCCCTGATGTTCTCCACGCCCTGATTTTCCTTTGGAGTACGCATGAATAAGAGAAGCACAGAAATTTTCGTTGGCTTGTTTGTGGTCCTGGGTGCATTGGCCCTGCTGTTTCTGGCGCTCAAAGCGGCCAACCTCGCCAGCTTCACTGGCGGTGGCAACACCTACACGGTGCAGGCCCGTTTCGACAACATTGGCGGTCTTAAAGCGCGTGCGCCGGTGCGCTCGGCGGGCGTGAATGTGGGACGCATCACAGGTATCACATTGGACCGCGTCACCTTTCAAGGCTTGGTGACCATGGACCTCAACGTCGACGTGGTGTTTCCCAAGGATTCATCTGCCAAGATCTTGACGTCTGGTTTGCTGGGTGACCAGTACATCGGTCTGGTTCCAGGCGGTTCGCTGCAGAACCTCGTCGCCGGTGACCTGATCACGCAGACCCAGTCGGCCATCGTGCTTGAAAACCTGATCGGCCAATTCCTCTTCAGCCGAGCGGCCGACGGTGGTTCAGGTGGCGGCGAGTAAGGTGAGAGTGCCTGCCAACCGGCTGAAACAGGTGAGCCTGCGGCGGTCGACTTGGGTGCTGGCGCTGCACAATGCGCGCTGCCTTTCCTCTGGAGATTCCATGTTTACCAAGCCATCTTTTCGTAACTTGTTGGCGGTCCTGCTGCTGGGTGGCGTACTCAGTGGCTGCGCAAGCGGCCCAAACGCCAATCCCAGAGACCCGCTTGAGCCGTTCAACCGTGGGGTCTCGCGCTTCAACGATGCGGTTGATGGCGCTGTGTTGAAACCCGTGGCCACCGTTTACCGCGATGTGACGCCCGACCCGGTGCGCACCGGCGTGAGCAATTTCTTTGGTAACCTGCGCGATGTTTGGTCGGCCATCAACGCGACCTTGCAGCTGCGCCCGCTTGAAGCCTCCGAAAACGCGCTGCGTTTTGGTGTCAACACGGTATTTGGTCTGGGCGGGGTGCTGGACATTGCGTCTGAGATGGGCATTCAGCGCACCGCACTCGACTTTGGTCAGACCCTGGGACGCTGGGGCATTCCAGCGGGTCCGTATCTGGTTCTGCCTCTTTTTGGTCCGTCTTCTGTGCGCGATGCAGCGGGCTTTGGTGTCGAGCTCAGGGGTGATCTGGTGGGCCACTTCGACAACATCCCCACCCGCAATTCGCTCACTGCCCTGCGGGTGGTGGACACGCGCGCCAACCTGCTGCGCGCCAGTGCCATGCTCGAAGGCGCTGCGCTGGACAAATACAGCTTCACCCGCGATTTCTATTTACAGCGGCGCCAGAACCAGATCGAATCTTTGATCGATCTGGGCATCGGTCTGCCGCCTGCTGAAGGCAAGGACATCAGCCAATGAAGACACCTGTTTCACGTTGGTCTGCGAGGCGGGAAGTCGCCGGCGGCGCCCCTGCACCCAGGGTCCTTGCGACCCAGAAAGGCAACCCATGTTGACTCGACGTTCTTGGTTCGGCAGTTTGCTGCTGTCTGGCGCAGCCCTGCTGGTTGGACCCGCGCATGCGGCTGAAGAGGCGCCCGATGCGCTGGTTAAACGCATCTCGGACGAGGTGATGGCGGCCATCCAGGCCGACCCGGCCATTCAAGCGGGCGACATCAACCGCATCGTGACCCTGGTCGACACCAAGATCATGCCCCACGTGAACTTCGCGCGCATGACCTCCTCTGCGGTGGGCCGCTTCTGGCGCCAGGCCACGCCGGCGCAGCAAAAACAGTTGCAAGACGAGTTCAAAATTCTGCTCGTGCGCACCTATTCGGGCGCGCTCGGTGAGGTCAAAGACCAGACGGTAAGTTTCAAGCCGTTGCGGGCCCGGGCCGAAGACACCGAGGTGGTGGTGCGCTCTGAGGTGCGTGGACGCGGCCAACCGGTGCAGCTCGACTACCGGCTGGAAAAAACACCCAGTGGCTGGAAGATCTACGACCTCAACGTGTTGGGTGTCTGGCTGATAGAGACCTACCGCACCCAGTTTGCGCAAGAGATCAACGCCAAAGGCATCGAGGGCCTGATTGGCACCTTGAGCCAGCGCAACAAAAGCAACAGCACGGCCAAGGCCGGTTGAATTTTTCATGAACGCTGATTCCGATAGCTTGCCAACGCTGATGTTGCCTGAGCAATTGACGATGCAAAGCGCCGCCCAGGCGCTGCTGGCGTTGAAACGCGAACTGAGCCGCCTGAGCGGGCCCACGCTGGCGATCGATGCGCAGGGTTTGCGTGTGCTCGACAGTTCGGCGGTGGCGGTGCTGCTGGAGCTGCGGCGCGAGTTGCAAGCGGCTGGTCGGTCTTTTAGCCTGCGCCACCCGCCGCAGCGTCTGAGCGAGCTCGTGGCGCTTTATGGTGTGAGCGAGCTGCTGCCGACCTGAGTCGGCGCCAAGGCCGTGCGCGTCGTGCGGGCCGTGTGGACGGCTTAAAATGATGGGCTGGCCTGGCGCTCGCGGCTGTTTACCGCGAGCCGGTCGCTTCCCGGGTTTCTCCATCGCCATGCCTGCCGTTTCCTTTCAACACGTCTCCAAGAGTTTCCCCACCAAGCGCGGCGAGCTGCACGCGCTGCGCGATGTGTCCCTGGACGTCGAAGCCGGGGAGTTTTTTGGCCTTCTCGGCCCCAACGGCGCTGGCAAAACCACACTCATCAGCATCCTCGCCGGCCTGTCCCGCGCCAGCAGCGGCCAGGTGCTGGTGCACGGCAAAAACGTGCAAAGCGACTACCAAGCAGCGCGTCGTCTGCTTGGTGTGGTGCCGCAGGAGTTGGTGTTCGATCCGTTCTTCAATGTGCGCGAGGCGCTGCAGTTTCAGTCAGGCTATTTCGGCATCCGCCACAACGACATCTGGATCAACGAGCTGCTCGATGGCCTGGGCCTGGCCGACAAGGCCGGCGCCAACATGCGCCAGCTCTCGGGCGGCATGAAGCGCAGGGTATTGATTGCGCAAGCGCTGGTACACAAGCCCTCGGTGATCGTGCTTGACGAACCCACCGCTGGGGTGGATGTGGAGCTGCGCCAGACCCTGTGGCAATTCATCTCCGACCTCAACAAACGCCTGGGCAGCACCGTGTTGCTGACCACCCATTACCTGGAAGAGGCTGAGGCGCTGTGCGGGCGCATCGCCATGCTCAAGCAAGGCCAGGTGGTGGCGCTGGAAAAGACTTCGGTGCTGCTGTCTCGCGCGGCATCCAACGTGTTGCGCTTCAAGACCGACGCGGCCCTGCCCGACGATCTGGCAGCGCAGGCGCGGGTCACCGGGCGCGTGGTGCAACTGCCGGCAAGCGACGCCCTG
>Ga0105050_10001003_pt1 | contig 43036 bp, 25 predicted proteins | sample FRY01_FD_78088 | JGI IMG/M metagenome (GOLD analysis project Ga0105050, IMG submission 78088) | Freshwater microbial communities from Lake Fryxell liftoff mats and glacier meltwater in Antarctica - FRY-01 | ecosystem: Environmental > Aquatic > Freshwater > Ice > Glacier meltwater ...
AAAGATGACGACAAAAGATGACGACAAAAGATGACGACAAAAGATGACGACAAAAGATGACGACAAAAGATGACGACAAAAGATGACGACAAAAGATGACGACAAAAGATGACGACAAAAGATTGTGTGCTGTGAAAGTCTCCGGCAATCGAATGTTCTTTTGAAACTGTATCGGCAAGGATGCCAAAATGAAATCAAATCGAACGACCTTCTGGGGTGCTCCCTTGGTTTCGATGGTAATCTTGTTTTGCTTGTTCGCAGCGTACTTGCAAATTGCTGTCCCAATCATTGAAGGGCAATCCGGCGCGAGGATTCCCCAGATTGATCTGCTGGGCGCGATGAAATCAGAATTGCCGGGTCAATGGATCTCGCTGTTTGCAGACGATTCTTGGCAGCGTGACACTCAGAATCGAAACATCATTCATGCAGATCAAAATATACTCTTGTTCCAGGACTACCAGTCCCAAGAAGATGGTTCGCTACGGGTTTCCAAGTTGTGTTTGTTGATTTTTGATAAGCAGTCCCAGACGAACGGTTCCGCAGATTTGGAAACGACCACATCTTTGCCAGATTTGGATGGGCGACGTTTTCCTACGGTAATTGAAGCGTATGAAGACGCAATTCTGACATTCGAGAAATCTCGTCCATTGGCGATGGGAAAATATGGTGAACTGCAAAGTATCCAATTTACCGGCAAAGTTCAATTTTGGAAGGAAGATCGCGATCCATCCAAAGCCTTCTTCCTGGAAACATTCAAATTAATGGTGGCAGGCGATTTAGCGACAACCACCGAAGATGTTCGTTTTCGTTTTGGAGATTCTATTGGTCAAGCGACCGGGCTGAATTTAGTCTTCACGAACCCGGATTCTCAGCAATCGCTTCATCCTTCGTTGACCAAAATCGAAGGCATTCAAACCATGCGATTTGGTAACATCCGTCACTTGAGCATGCAAGTTCCCAAAAAAGAAACAGACTTAGCCTCGGGTGGTTCGAATCTAGAATTCCCGACGGGTCAACGCACTGAAATGTCGAATCAGCAAATTCGTCAATCGCAGACCGTTGAATTGTCTTGTGCGGGGAAAGCGGAATTCTTCTTGGCGGATTTGTATGCAAACTTTCACGACCAAGTGGTGGTCAAAGACATTGATTCAGGTTACCGAATGGATTGCGAATTGATGCAGGTGGTGTTTGCGAGCGATGCAAATTCGGCAGTTTCCAGTGTGAATCAACCGGCCAATAATTCTTCCACCGCCAAAACAACTCCAAAGGTTGCGTTTGTCCCCGCGGGACTCACGCCTTTGCGAATTGTCGCTCAAGGGATTCCGGCGTCCGTGGTGAACACTTCGGATCGAATTGAATTGCAGTCAGCGCAGTTGGAATACGACTTGGTGCAACAGGAATTTGTTGGCAACGGATTTCATCCCAATAACGCCGGCAGTTTTGCTGTGCGTCATCCCGAGCGAGCGCCTCGATTGGTGACTTTGATCACCCCGGAATTGCGAGTCAGCGTTCCGTACTTGCGATACCGACCCGCAAAAACGCCAGAGAATTCTGGAAAAAGCGGCGAATGGGTGCAGGGTTCGAAGGACAAACTGGGTGCAGTCTGGGCCAATGGCGCCGGGACTTTGCAATATTCTACTGGGGCAGGCAAGGCGCCAGTTGATTTAAGTTGGAGCCAGCAATTGACATTGGCAGACGACGCAGAATTGACGGACAGAAAAGTCGTGTCCGTTTATGGCGATGCAAGTTTAACGGTGGACATTGATACTCGGTTGCATGCCCAGGCAATTCACTTTTGGTTGAAAGAGAGTGCGTCTTATGACCCCGTGAAGATGAAAATGCAAACCCGTTTTCAGCCTGACCTGTTGTTGGCCGAAAAGAATGTTCGTTTTTTTGGTCAGCAGATCCAAGGCGATGTTCAGCACGCAAGTGTTTACTTCCCGGAAGAACCGGTCGGCAACCCTACAACGGTTTCCCAATCCAGCGTGCCGCGCAACGGGCAAAAATCAACTTTCCCGATCAACTTTTTGCAAGGTGGGCGTGTGCTGCAACGGACTGCAAAAGTGCAGGCATCTGCAATGAATTCGAACGACTTTGTTGACACGTTGGACAGTTCCTCGGCGGCTAATCGCAAGGATCGGGGAATGAAGTTTGTTGGGCAGACTCTGGTGGTTAGCTTGAAGCAGCGAACTGCTGCTCTAGAAGTCAATGGTGTGAATTCAATAGTGCAACCCCCTGTCGGCGACCTCGTCGATCAGCGGGAATCGAGTCTGGGGACGGGGAGACAGGCGGGACGCTATCAGGTTCAACAGATTGAATTGATGGGCGGTGTCGAAATTGTGGAAGTGGATTTCTCGTCCGGCACAGCAGTAGCGTTGCCCGATGCGGGATATTCTCTGAAGGGTGCAACGGTAACTGGAATTGCGCGATCGGATAAAGAACTAGACTGGACGATTTCTGGCGGGGAATCGGTTGACGCCGTAGCGGAGACTTCTCGAGGGACGATTGCTTCGTCGACACTTCATTTTGATCAACAAGCCAATCGAATATGGAGTGACAAAGCGGGTAGCTTGTCGTTTCCTGTGGGTGGCATTGGATTGTCTAAGGGCCTAGTCAATGGCCTGAATTCAAGTGAACAAAGGTTAAATCCGCAGACCGGGTTTGTGGGTGAAACGGTTTCGAACGTATCAGGAAAGGGCAGTGTGCGTTGGAACGGCGGTATGGAATTTGACGGCCGAATATTTGACCTAAAAAAACAGGTTCAGTGTGATTTGGAACAATTGACCCCGGAGAATCATGTTCAGCGGATCCAGTCGTTTTGTGATGGGCTACGATTGGAATTGACCGTCGCTATCGATTTAGATGGCAAGCGGAAAAGCGGGCATGCACCCAAGGTCAAACAAATGGTGATGTCTAGTCCAGCAGGAGTCGACCCGACCGACCCGCGAAATATTGTTCGACTGTATCAACAAGAGTTCAATGCAGATCAGCAAACGATCTCGCAAGAAGTGATTTGGGCACCCAGTGTGGTGTTCAATCAGATCGATCAAAACCTGCAGATTCAAGGGCCTGGAAAATTATGGAGTGTTCGGCTGTCGAAAAAACAGAACCCCGCTGAGGTGACTCAAGTGAATTGGTTGCCCGGCGACAAAGAAATGGACTATATCAAAGTGGAATTTCAATCCCAGCTGGATGGACGAATCGATAGCGGGAAATTTGTCTTCACAGGTCCAGTGTCTACATTGTATGGCACCGTAACTGACTGGCAAATTCAAGACAGCGAAGATCGGTTGTTGGATCCTGTGCGTTTGACGTGCGACACCATGACGTTAAACCGCTGGAAGGCTTCTCCTGGAGCCGAAATGGAAACCGAGTTGGATGCTAGTGGTAGTGTCCATGTGATTGGGCAGCAGTTTGAAGCACTGGCCAGCCGTCTTAAATATACTCAGTCGCAAGATTTGTTAACCGTGCAGGGTGATAGTCGAATGCCCGCCAAATTTTGGCAGAACAACTTGGCGACGGGTGGTAGAAACCACATGTTTGCACAGAAAATTTGGTACCGCCCCAAGAACCGGTGGTTCAACTTTGAAGGCTTTAAAGAAGGCGATTTGACTTTTTTCGCCGGTCAATCGAGATAATGTCAGCGAAGTATAGAGCAACGCATTGCACCGTCTGATCGACGGCCGGCTAAACCTATTTAAAACCCTGCACGCTTTCTTTCTGAATTTTGCATGCAGTATGGCATCGTTCGGCGACTAGTCATCCGTGTAACGAACTGAGAATATTCGATGGGGGCAGCCACGTTTTGATTCGCGGGATGCCGTCTGCAAGATTTTGATGCTAATTCGCTTCTCAAACCGTGAATGCCTCGCCGCCGGTTTCCAGCTTCGAGATATTCGATCGGGAGCGACTTCGCTTAGGCCACCCCGGGCGAATTTGTCGATCTTTGGGAGCGATTGGGAGCTGCCCACAAATTGGGCTGCCGTTTTGTTATACTTAAGCATCTTTCGCTCAGCCAGCAACTTTGTATTGGATTTGTTGGTTTGGGTCAGTGGCGGTTGAATATTGAATTCCCGGCATGCAAGTGTTTCCTTTGATTTTGAGAAGTGTCTTTATGGTTGTCATCGGCAAAACGGAACGACTGGTAAACGTTGAACGACTGGCTGAGGCCGTGGCTGGTCGATTTAGCAATGGGGTCATTCAATCTCTGTTGATAGGTGTGATGGTGTTGGGTTTGGTTGGTACGGCCTTGGGCCAAGAGAAGAAGTTCGCAGAGAAATCGACAGAAATTGCAGGCGTCAGTTTGCAGGACCTGGAGGTTCAATTGACCTCGGAGAATGCCGTGATTCGTCGCCGAGCTGGATTGATGTTACAGCAATTCGGGAGTGAAGCTGAAGCGTTGGTAGCCAAAGCATTGCGGCACGAAGATGCTTCGGTTGTATTTTGGGCGTGCGAAGCGGTCGGCAGAATGGACAACGCAAGTGAGGCATTGGTCGGCCAGGTTGAACGTATTCTTGATGATGCCACGGCGAGCGAAGGTTTGAGATTGGCGGCCGCTTACGCCAGCTACTGTCAACGAACGAACTTGGCAGCTTTAGATTTTCTATTGGATCGATTAGATCGCGACTTTGACAATAATCAATCCAAGAGTGCCGTTTCGATTGCGTATCCCATGACAGCCGCAGATTACTTGGCCCAAATAGGTCCCAAACGACTGGGCAGCAATAGAGAGCGAGTGATCGCGAAGTTGAAATCGACAGCTGCTGCGGTAGACAAGGCGATCCAGGAGAAGACCACCGGCGGAATTTCGTACCATGTCGGAAAGGCTACACGGCGGGCGGCCATTTTGTTGCAGGATCCCGCTGCGGAAACAAGGTTTGGTCAACGCTTGCAAGCAGGTCCGTCCGCGTCGCCTGAGTTGCGTGAAGGCGAGAAGTCGGAAGCTTCTGACGATACTGGCATGGCAAAAGTTCTGGAGTCTGGCCAAGCGGAATTTCCTGATGTCAGCGGCAAAAACCGTAAGGTACCCACTTGGCCGGGGCTGGTTAATCGTCCCAATATTTTGTGGATCAGCTGCGAAGACATTAGCCCAAATCTTGGATGCTACGGTGATCGGTATGCTTCAACGCCTACTTTGGATCAACTGGCAACGCAGGGCATTCGTTTCGATCGCGCGTTCACTCATGCGGGTGTTTGTGCGGTGTTGCGTTCGGGAATCATTACAGGAAGATACCCCGTCAGTATTGGGACGCAGCACATGCGAACCTTTTTACCTGAGTTGAAGCAGACGCGCTGCTTTCCTGAATTGCTGAGGGAGGCGGGCTACTTTTGTACGAATCGTTCAAAGACCGATTATCAAATGCAGCATTCGGACTCGACTTGGGATAGGGAAGGAAATCGGCACCAAGACTGGCGAGATCGCCCGGAAGGGAAACCGTTTTTCTCGGTAATCAATTTGACAATCTCGCACGAAAGTCAGGTTCGTCATGGTGAAAAGCGACACGCCGCGGTGCTGAAGAAGTTGAAATTGGCTCAGCATCACGACCCCGAAGCGGCGGCAGAGTTTTTGCCACCCTACTTTCCCAACACGAAAGAGAGTCGGCAGGATTGGGCTTGGTATCAGGACAATATTTCGGAGATGGACCGCCAGGTTGGTGAGATATTGGATCAACTTGATAAGGATGGACTGGCCGATTCCACGGTCGTGGTTTTTTGGTCAGATCATGGGCAAGGTCTGCCGCGAGGTAAACGTTGGCTGTTTGACTCGGGGACTCATGTTCCGTTAATTGTTCGCTTTCCTGATCGCTTTGCTGCAGGGCAAGTGCGTGAAGATTTGGTGACGCTTTTGGATCTGGGGCCAACCATGCTTTCGCTGGCCGGGGTTGAAGTGCCAAAAGAGTATGACGGGCGAGTGTTCTTGGGTCAGGAGAGTGGGCCTGAGCCGGAGCAGTTGTTCTTTCATCGCGATCGGATGGATGAGGCATTCGAAATTATTCGTTCGGTTAGAAATCGACGTTTTCGATACCTGCGAAATTTTCAAAGGCAACGTACCTACGCTCAATTGCTGGAGTACATGGACCTGATGCCTACGATGCAAGTTTGGCGGAAAATGCATCAGGCGGGTGAATTGGATGCGATCCAAGATGCCTGGTTTGCGTCCAACAAACCGGCAGAAGAATTGTACGACGTGGTGGCAGATCGGCATCAGATCCATAACTTGGCGGAACTGCCGCAGTATCAGCAGACGCTGGAGAAGATGCGAAAGGCAATGGAGGCGTTGCAGGTGCAGGAGGGCGATTTGGGGATGATGCCTGAGGTGCTGATGATGGAACAATTCGCAAGCGATTACGGACTGTAGCGTAACCCAGAAGTAAAGAAGGCGTCCCAAGCCGGCATTGTGCCGGTTTTCATGCTGAAAGTGGTTGCTGTTTCTAGGGGAACCGTCAAAAGAATCGCTGCTTGCAAATCCTTGCGTCGCTTTGCGGTTGGCTACCTAGTCAACGGGCGGAACTTGGGGCGTTCTGCGATTGGTAGCAGTGGCGAGATCGAGGAAAACGCATTGGGTTGGTTCGAACTGTTGCGAATCATATCCGAAAGCGAGTGCAGGGTGCTGCCATCATTGGGAGCGATCAATGCGTTGGGTGCAATGCCAGGGTTTGACGCCGTGCCAGGCGCGAAGCTTCCGGGAGCGAAACTTCCGGGAGCGAAACTTCCGGGAGCGAAACTTCCGGGAGCGAAACTTCCGGGAGCGAAACTTCCTATGCGTTGGATTCCCAGTGAATTTTCTTCGGTCTCTAAATATTTAACCAACATCGTACAGCACTCTTGGTTCTGGTCGCCGCCGTCGCGATACCATCGTAGAAGCGTCTGAATGGCATCGGGAGTTCGATTCATTTGGACCAGCGTCTGTGCTTCCAACAGACGAAGTCGATTCGGTCGATCCTGTTCACTGTACTTCGAATTCATCTGCTGGACGATACTCCAGCTGCGCATCGGTCGACCTTGTTCAAAATAGATGTGACAAAGCAGTTCCGAAACGGATTCATCATTCGCATTCGAGGCTAAAGATTGAAAGCACGCTGCCATCGCTTCATCGTAGCGTTGGGCTTGGTACATCGTTTGGGCTCGCAGTTTCCAGGCTTCGCTGTGATCTTGTTGTCGTTGGATAACGCGATCGGCATGCAAGATGGCCGTTTGGTACTGTTGGTTTTGCAGTTGCAGTCGCGCCAGATTCGAATGCAATTCGATATTATCGCGATCGTACTTCAATCCACTCTCAAGCACGCGGATTGCCGAATTGACATCCTGCTTTTGTTCAAATTGGTTGGCAAGTTCCAAGTAGTTGCTGACTTCTGCCGGCCAAAGTTCAATCGCCTGCGAGAAGTTCTCGATCGCTTGGTCGGTATTGCCTCGTCGGGCCGTTTCACTGCCGACCCTAGCCAAATCGCGGCTGGCGTTTAGCTTCTGATCGCGGGAATTCCAGACACTTGACGGCATGTTGCGTCCCAGCCATGTCGAACTGGTTTGAATCGTGGAACATCCCATCAAAACCACGCACAATCCCAAGCCAATCACCCACCTCGAAGTCGAAGCGATGAAGACATTAATGACTAAACGACAGTAAGCAGAGGCTGTGGGTGAGTCCATTGGATTCGAGTATATCGGAGAACGTGTTTTGGGCGAAGCTTGATTTTCGGGGCATTTTTCGGTGAAAAACAGATCGATTCAGTGGGTCCAGTGGGCGGCGAACGGTTGTTAAATTCTGAACCAAGTGCTCTAGGATTAGATCCTGCCAATCGGTTACTCTGGCCGCAGTTAGCAATGGTCAGTTCCTCCCCATTGTGTAAAGTTCAGCGATCGCAAGAATAGAAAAACCAAGCCGGATGGTTTGCGTGAATATCTTCGATATTAGCTGGAAGAAAGTCAGTGAAATCTTGAGTCCAAGGTGAGAAATTGCCTTAGGCTCGCAATCGAAAAAAGCCTATGATCAAGCGTTACCAAAGGAATCTAATAGAATTCGCCTATCCCGAGAACTGGCAATTGGTGGCTCCGGACGATGATTATCTACCCAAAGAGATCTCGTTAGAATCCCCTGATGGTTGTTTTTGGGTTCTGCACGCCTTTGGCAAGGATCGTGATTCGGGGGAACTGATGGCGGAGGTCATTAAGACATTTGAAGCGAATTATGAGGATTTCGAATACGAGCCGGTACCGACCGACCTGGAACCCGCACCTTCGGAAGCCATTCAGGCAGACTTTTTTTGCTTGGACTTCTTGGTGACGGCCAGGATGATGTTGTTTGAACATCAATCGTTGACCTACATAGTGATCCAGCAAGCGGAAAGTCGGCAGTTCGACAAAATGGCATTGGTTTTCGATGCGATAACGACCAGTTTAATAGGAACCTTGCCGGCACAAGATATCGATCCGTAGCTTGCTTATGAGGAAAAACGATTGGGTCCAGTGAAGCGTCTTCCGGCAGTAAGATTTTTGGGTGAGGCCGGGGAATTCAAACACAGACTACAGCCGCTGATTTAGTAGTGCGAGGTAGTTAGTTGGGGTGTGGTTGCCGCTGGTTGTTGATGAATTAAAAAATTAGCAGGGTATTTATTTAGGCTTCGCGAGTGGTCGCGATGAATGAATTGGCAAGATGTTAATGAATGAAAACACAAGTGCACCAGTCCAACGATTAAAACGTAATCCGGGGTTGTGGGGAGACGTTGTCATTCATCCGGGACATGAGCAAGATGTCGTTGTTCCGGTCACCGAAAGTTACAGCGGCCGCGAAGTCGAGTTCCCGGTTCACATTAAACGCGGCCTTGCCCCAGGCCCGACGATTTTTGTTACCGCCGCGGTTCATGGTGATGAATTAAATGGCACCGGTGCGATTCGTTCACTAATCGTGGATGAAGACGTCAAACTGTTGGCAGGAACTTTGATCTTGGTGCCGGTGATCAATGTCTTGGGTTTCGAGACTCATTCTAGGTACCTGCCCGATCGTCGTGATTTGAATCGTTGTTTCCCAGGTTCCTCGGGCGGCAGCCAAGCCAGCCGACTGGCTCGAGTGGTCTTTGACGAAATTGTAGGTCGGTGCGACTACGGGATTGACCTGCATACTGCAGCGGTTCGGCGAACCAATTTTCCGAACGTTCGTGGTGATATGAATAATCCCAAGGTCAAGGAGATCGCAAACGTTTTTGGTTGCGAAATCATTGTCAACGATCGCGGACCCGAGGGTGCGTTCCGTAGGGCAGCGTGCGATGCAGGTTGCGGTACCATTATTTTGGAAGCGGGCGAAGTCTGGAAAGTTGAGCCGATGGTCGTGGAATATGCGATCCGTGGCGTAAAGAACGTGCTTTGTCATTTTGGAATGATGGCAGGTGAACCAGTATTGCCAACGTTTCGATCGGTGGTGGAGAAAACCACCTGGGTTCGGGCCAATCATGCTGGATTTCTGCAGTTCCATGTTTCGCCCGGCAGCATCGTTCACCAGGGCGATCCGGTTGCGACATCCACCAGTCTTTTGGGACGTGATCCGGTGACTATCGAGGCGCCTTGTGACGGCATCGTTCTGGGGATGACGACTTTGCCAGTAACCGCGCCGGGCGAACCGGTTTGCCATATTGCACAATTGCCGCGCGGCGTTGATCGAGTGGAACGAATCGTTGAAGGCATGTCCAAGCATAACTTGCACACCCGAATCCACTCGGATCTGACAACAAACATCACCGTAGTGGATGCCGGTGAGGTTGAAGCGGCTCCTGCGGGTGAGAAGGAATTGGGCTGATGCCATTCTACAGCCGATTCGATTTTCTACAGAGTGTTGTTTGCGGCGCGAAGTGAAAAGTTCCTGAATCGCGTAAATCAATACTCAGCTTCAATGTGTTGTGCGCAACAGTTTGTAATGATTGCCTGCGGCATACGGTCGCTGCAGCAAAAAAAAAAATTTCTTGAAAAATGATATGATTGTGTGCTTTGCAATCGACACCTGGTTTCGGTGCTTGCTTGTTTGGGCGAGTGTGTGGTCAATTGTGAAAATAGCGTTGTTGATCGGGTTTGATGGTGATCGTGCCGCTATTGCCTAGCTGTGTAGTCTTCGTAGAACGCCCAGTTATTGGGTGGTATGGAAAACAGTCGTGTCGGGAAAAGAGCATCTGTGTTATTCGATCGAAAAGTAATTTTAGGTTTCTGAGCATCGAAGCTTATTGAGCGTTGACAACTTTCTGGCTGACGCCCCTAATGTTGACGGATTGGCAGTCCCCAACAGTCTGCGTCTCAAATTTTCGCAGCTGAAAAATATTAGCACCTAAAGTCTCCGCATCTCAAGGACCGTTTGTGTCATCAACCCCGTTGCCCCAAGCTGATTGGTTGCATGCTGTCCGATCCACGGTGAAGAACTCGGATTGCGATTTTCACCAAGTCAAGCCATGGATCTACTGGAGAGATATGATTCTGGGCGCGACGGTAGCTTACACCTCGGCCGGTATCTTCTTGTCGGCGCCAGCTTTTTCGGTTTGGCAAATTGCCAGCTTCTTGGTGGCTGTGTTTTGGTTGTATCGAGTCGGTTCGTTAGTGCATGAAGTCGCACACTTGGGTGGTCACGAATTAACGTCATTTAAAGTGGCTTGGAATCTGCTGGTTGGGATCCCCACTTTGACCCCGTCGACGTTCTTCACCAGTCATCACCGTGATCATCATACGCAACGAATGTATGGGACAGCCGAGGATCCCGAGTATGTGGTTAATGTATGCGAGCGTGGAAACGTATTGAACTTGGTTCTCTACTTTTCGTTTGTGGTTCTGTTTCCGGTGGTTGTGTTCTTGCGATTTCTGTTGGCACCGTTGACCTTTCTAAGTCCCAAGATTCGGAATTTCACATTGCGTCGGCTGTCAGCGTTTACGTTTAACTGGCAATATCAACGCCCGATCGAGCGGATGGACAAAACGGTATTCACTGTGGTTGAGTTGTTGTGCTTTGCCCGTGCGGCGGCGATTCCAATGGCCGTTTATTTCGGTGCCACGCAGCCTTCGAGGATGTTGTTGCTTTATTTGCTGGGCGCGACTGTGGTGGTGATGAATCAATTGCGACAACTGGCCGACCATCATTTTGAAGGACACGGCGAGAAATTGTCGATGTCGCAGCATATTATGGATTCATGTAATTTTGTGGGGAAAGATCCTCTAACTTGGTTGTTCTTCCCATTCGCTATTCAGTATCACGCTTTGCATCACATGTTTCCTTCGATGCCCTACCATAATTTATCTCGAGCCCATCAATTCTTGATGGCAGAACTACCCCAGGATTCACCTTACCGCGACTTGGAACAACCGGGTTGGTGGTCGGTGGCACGGAAAATGTTGCGTTCGCCACAGCGTCTTAACCATTAGCCAATCCCAGGACAACTGACCGCTGGCACGGCCAGCGTTATGCCATTGGGTTGCGGACGGTTGTTTTTGATTTAATTGGTTTTCCTTTCGTTCGAATGCACTTCGCTTGCGTGTCTGCGTAGGTGATTTCGTTGATCGGTCCGGAAGATCGGTTCGTTGATACCGATTCAAGATCACTATGCCGCTAAATCGCTTTCATTTGCAATCGGACTCGTTGCGCAAACTGCTTAGACGGTGTGTCGCTGGTGGATTGCGATGCTGTTGCGGTAGGTGCTTTCAGATTTCAGCATCAAGTGACTTGCCCAAGCCAAAGCACGCTTGCTTCTTTAGCCTATTCCGACGGTCACGATCAATAAAGCCTGAGGGTCAATCTTTCTTCGGCAAACTTTCGCCAATGGTTACCAGAATCATCAAGTGAATAATCGGTAAAGTCACAGGCAAGTGTTCAAATAGGTTGTGTTTTTTAACCAGGCAATCAAAAACTATCGGGTAGAGTTTACTGCCTCAGTAAGAAGTGACGACAGAAGGAAAGTCGTGTTTCGTTACTGCAGGTGATCCGCGGTACGCCTGTGATCGTTTGTTCTTACTGTGAACATGCAAAACCTGCAACATAGTGAGATCGAATCTTTGGCAGAGACCGTTTGATTTGAAAAGCAATTGGCTTGTCAATGTACGGAAGAAATCGATGACCGACACTATGGATCGTGCTTTACTGTTAATGCAGACGCAAAGCAAAATGTCGAATGAAGACGGTGGCTACTGGCGGTTCTTGCTGATGCCTTCTTTCAGCGAAGAAACGCAGCCTGAATCACTGGATGCATCGGACTTTGAGCCGGGGATTTTCGGTGAACGATTAGCTTTGCTAACCTTGGTTCGCAGCCTTGAAGCCTTGGAACAGCCAACAAAAGTGACTTTGGTCACGGATAATCGTTACATTATCCGCGGACTCAGATACGGCTTAGATGAGTGGCGAGAGAATGATTGGAAGTGGCATCGCTTCGGCGAAGTGACCGACATCAACTACTCCGACCTTTGGAAACGCGTGGACAATGCGTTGAATTTTCATCACCTGCAATGCCGCTTCTATCGAGTAGACAGCGCGGCGGTGTCAGCGGTTCCCAAGCCTCACTTTGCACGGCGTCGGCAACGAATCCGCATGCAACAAATTGGTGGCGACGTGAACGAAATTCAAACCGATTCATTAGACATGCAAACGGGATTGAATCGCCGTTGGATGTTGGCGGCCCAAGTTGTCGGTCGCGAACTGGACCTTCGGTGGGATCACGTTCCTGAATTGGTTTCGTAAGTTTCGACCGAAGTTGAAAGCTGTGGTGTTTACCGTTTGGTGCGTTAACTTGTAATGAGCAATTGCGTATTACAGGAACAATGGCGTCACATTCAAGTAAGACAGTTTGGTGCTTGGTGCCAGAATGGATGCGGTGGAAGGTTTAGCGGTTGGTTTGTAAATAACCAACTGCCGCTTTGGATCGTAAAAGCTGTTTGCTAAATGACTGCCGATCGCAGCCTTTGCCTGGGACTGTGTCCCTAGTTAGGTGACGGGGTGTTTGAATAGTCGGGCGCCACGGTTACGCGGTCCAGCCAATTGGAACGATGGCTTGAATCGTGTTTCCGAGCTTGTGTTTGTAGGAATGCTTGACTAATTAGAACATTTTGAGTGTAGTTGAACCTATCGTGCAGACGGTTCGAAGATTGAATTTATCGATAGTTGCCCAGCCATTAGGCAGCGTGAAACAAGAAGTCCCATGGAAAGGGAAGTGAATCGGCTATGAATGCCACCTTTGCACCATCAACGATTTCGTTGCAAGATATTGATCAATTGTTTGCGGGGCAATTAGAATCCCCTGAACGCCTGTTAGGTCCCATTTGCCGACCAGGTTGTTCTCAAGGCAGTGTCCACGTACGTACTTTTTTGCCCGATGCGAAAGCGGCATGGTTGCAACATCCCGGCAATGGCACTCAAATTGCTATGAAGAAGGTTCACCCGGCCGGGTTCTACGAAGGCCATTGTCCTTGGAAAAATGAGGACGCAACGGGACCGAATTATCGTATCGGGCACAATACCGCAAGTGGAGGAATAAGGACTACGATGGATTCTTACGCGATCAAACCAATGCTAACCGACTTTGATCAATATTTGATTGGCGAAGGGAATCACCGCCGACTGTACGATGTGTTGGGCGCGCACAAGCGTGCAGTCGACGGCGTGCACGGAATTAATTTTGGTGTTTGGGCACCCGACGCGAAAGGAATTAGCGTCGTTGGTGAATTTAATTCATGGGACTATCGTTGCCACCCCATGCGAAAGCTGAAGGGCGGAACGGGAGTTTGGGAATTATTTGTCCCTGATATGACCGTTGGGTCGTTGTACAAATTTCATGTGTCCGGCCAAGACGGAGTCAGCACCGAACGTTGCGACCCGTTGGGCTTCTTTGCAGAAGTGCCGCCTAAAACTGCGTCGATTGTGGCTGATCTAAATTCTTACCAATGGAATGATCAACAATGGATGGATCGTCGCGGAGCGATCAATCAATTAGAACAACCGATTAGCGTTTACGAAGTTCATTTGGGTTCGTGGCAACAGGATCCCAAAGCTGACAACGGCTGGTTGAACTACCGTGACTTGGCCGATCGCTTGGTCAACTACTGCAAAGAGATGAATTACACGCACTTGGAATTGATGCCCATCAGCGAGCATCCATTTACGGGCAGTTGGGGCTACCAAACGGTAGGCTACTTTGCGGTGACCAGCCGTTACGGTACCCCTGAAGATTTTATGTACTTTGTCGATCATTGTCATCAAAACGGAATTGGTGTGATCATCGATTGGGTACCCGCTCACTTCCCTAAAGACATGCATGGGTTGGCCAAGTTTGATGGCACTGCCATGTATGAACACAGTGATCCAAGGCAGGGTGAACATCCCGACTGGGGCACGTTGATTTTCAATTATGGCCGGAATGAAGTCAGGAACTTCTTGGTTGCTAATGCGCTTTTCTGGTTAGATAAGTATCACATCGACGGCCTTCGAGTCGACGCGGTCGCGTCAATGTTGTACTTGGACTATAGCCGAGAAGGCGATCAGTGGATCCCAAACCAGCATGGTGGCCGAGAGAATCTAGAAGCGATTTCCTTCTTGAAGGAATTCAATGAAGTGGTCCATGGGGAATTCCCTGGCGTGTTGACTATTGCCGAAGAAAGTACTGCTTGGGAGGGTGTGTCCAAACCCGTAAGTGCTGGCGGTTTGGGCTTCAGTCTGAAGTGGAACATGGGCTGGATGAATGACACGCTGCAGTACTTTAAGAACGATCCGGTCCACCGCAAGTATCATCACAACGAGCTAACGTTTTCTTTGATCTATGCGTTTCACGAAAACTTTATGCTACCGCTTTCGCATGACGAAGTGGTTCATGGTAAGAAATCATTACTCGACCAAATGCCTGGCGATCCGTGGCAGAAATTTGCGAACTTGCGATTGCTGTACACTTACATGTGGACGCATCCAGGCAAAAAGCTTTTGTTCATGGGCGGTGAATTTGGTCAGTGGACTGAATGGAATCATAACCGTGATTTGGAATGGGAACTTCTGAAGTTTGACACCCACGGCGGACTGAAAAAACTGATGTCCGACTTGAACCTCTTGTACACGCAACAACCTTCGTTACATCAACTTGACTTTGATAGCGAAGGATTTGAATGGGTTGACTGCATGAGCGCAGAAGCAAGTGTGTTGGCTTACTTAAGGAAGGCCAAAGACCCAGCAGATTCGACTTTGGTTGCGTTCAACTTTACGCCGGTGGTTCGTGGAAATTATCGTGTTGGCGTGGACGGACCGGGTCGCTTTTCAGAATTGTTGAATTCGGATTCGCAATACTATGGCGGTTCCAACGTGGGAATCGGAGCGGTGGAAGCCGAACCGATTGAGGCTCAGGGCCGCCCTTGGTCAGTGAACCTAAACTTGCCTCCGTTGGCTGGAGTGGTTCTCAAACGCAGTTAGTCCGACCGGTTGCCCCGCTCGACCCTGGGCTTCTCGCTGAGTAGCTAGTGGACCGACAATTGGAATTATATCAGCACCAGGGAGTTCCTTCTCGTGATTTCCTTGTGCTTTTTCATGCGCCAAACGCTTGGCTTACCATTGCTGCTTGCTACCGGTGCCACCATTCGACCGTAACGGCAAAAATGAATGCCTGTTTAAATTCAATCGGGCGAGGGACAGCCATATCGCCTCGTCTGTTGAAACGGTTTAAGTTGTAGTCAAGCCAGGGATCCGACGGGCGGTCGTTGATCGGTTGTTTCATCATCTATTTGTTTGCAGAGTCGTCCATGAATCTATCCAACGACTTGAGTCATTTCGATGATGCTGGAAACGCCAGGATGGTGGACGTTGGTCACAAGCCAATTAGCGACCGAGTGGCTATTGCGTCGGGTTTGGTCGTCATGGAAGAAGAAACTTTGCAACGGATTCGCCTCGGGCAAATTTCCAAGGGCGACGTCTTGCAAGTGGCTAGATTGGCGGGAATCATGGCTGCCAAACGGACCGACGAATTGATTCCGCTTTGCCATAGTTTACCGATTAGTTCGGCATCCATTGATTTTGAATTTATCGATAGCAATAAGTTACGAGTCATGGCAACGGTCAAGACTTCAGGGCAAACCGGGATTGAAATGGAAGCGCTGACGGCGGTCTCGATTGCGGCGTTGACGGTTTATGATATGTGCAAAGCGATCGATCGTGCGATGACCGTTTCGCAAATACAATTGGAAGAGAAGTTGGGCGGAAAGACAGGTCATTGGAAACGGGGCATTGAAAACGGGTCCATGAAAACGGGGCCTTGAAAACGGGGCCTTGAAAACAGGCGCACAAGTACGTTACCAAAGTAGATCGATGTCGTCCGATTGGCGGCGTGATTGAACGTGAAAGCCAAAGTTTGGCGGTTTGGTCAGGAAGTCGTTAATTCAAATACCTTTATTCGGAGTCTTGGCTGTGGTGCAATTTTGGAATAGAGATTCGATCCTTGCTGGGTTGATTGCGATCGTGTGTTTCGCAAATGCCAGTTCGCTGTGTGGCCAAGAATTGGCACAACACCAATCCAAGCAAGATTGGGTCAGCGTAAGCGTAAAACAGACCAAAGTTGCCCCGCAAGAGTACTACGAATTGCGGATCTATCGGAACCAGAACGCCGACAAGCAAGCAATGGTCAGCGACTATCTGGAAGACGCCTTGGTTCCAGCACTTAAGCGCATGGAGATCGATCGCATCGGTGTTTTCAAAGCGATGGAAGGGTCAAGCGACTTTTCAATGTTCGTGTTGATCCCGTTTCAATCCATGGAACAATTTGGCAACCTGAATGATACTTTGGAAGCGGACGAAACTTATCAGGCGGCCGCCAAAGATTATTTTGATCGCCCGCTGAAGGATCCGGCGTTCGATCGAATTGAAAGTCGCTTCATGAAAGCGTTCGAAGGTATGCCGGTTATCGAGACATCGGACTTGATCACTGAAAAGCAGACTCGGATGTTCGAACTGCGTCTGTATAAGAGTCATACCGAGGACCACGCGCGACGAAAAGTCGCGATGTTCAATGATGGCGAAATCGATGTCATGCGTGACGTAAAAATGGGGCCAGTATTTTATGGTTCGACATTGGTGGGATCCGACTGTCCAAATTTGATCTATATGTTAAGCGCCGCTAACCCAGAAGAGCACAAGGTTCATTGGCAAGCTTTTTTAGCCCATCCTAAGTGGGATCAGATGAAAAAGATGGAAATCTACAAAGACACGGTCTCGGGCATCACCAATTGGATGTTGTCACCGACCGATTTTTCGGATCTTTAGGCTCAATTTGCCTTGTTGATCCGAAAGTTGATGGAAAATTGACTCGCATTTTGCCGAAGTGTTGGTCGTCAACTTTTGGGCGATTATGCTGTGGTTACCGCTCTTGGAACCGTATTGAAACGGTTTGAACTTGAGGTTGAAACTCATTTGCTTGATGCGATGACTGATGGCCAGCAAGTTGGAGATCGTTCTTCAGGTGGCAAACCAAGCGAAAGATTCCTAGCCTAGGAGTTGTGGTTTACCTTTGTGATTGTCAGAAATTTGGGCCGCATTGTTAAGTTGGAATTGACTAGTCCAACGCCTGTCACCATTAGTTGTGTATGTTAGCCGCCATCTTTGGGATTGGTCCCAGGATGTTAATTCTTCCTTGTTTCGAAGTGTCTTGAATCGATGAGAATGCCAATGGAATCGAGAGCGACGGGCTGCAATGACAGTATCGTTCGGATTTGTTTAAAGTTGTTCGCGGTGTCATGGTTATTGCTTGGTCTGGTGCCAAGCTTAGCTTGGGCGCAATACGTGGACGAAAGTAAGCAGGAAGATGGCCTGCACAGTCATAGGCCGCAGCGGTTTGCGATCACTGGTGCCCGGATTATTCCATCGATTGGTGCGGAGATCGCCCAGGGCGCGATGGTGATTGATCAAGGTAAAATCATTGCGATCGGTGAAGTCGCGAAGGTTGCGATCCCTCAGGGAGTGCCAACTTACGACTTAACGGGCAAGACCATCTATCCAGGATTTATCGACGCCTACCATGATGTGGCCGTCGAGTCTGAGGCTGGAAAGCAAGCCTATTGGAACAGTCGAGTTCGACCTGAGTTGGACATCGTCGATTACTTGACGGCCGAGATGACCGATGACTCGGTACGGCGCCAGCAGGGCATCGTCGCGATGATGTATGCTCCCAAGGGTGCAATCATCGATGGAACCGGAGCGGTTGCCTCGGTGGGCGGTTCGGAAAATCCAGCCCGACGAATTATCAAAGAAGGTATTGGTCAGCAGGCGGAGTTGACTGTGTCTCGCGGTTCACGCGGCGGTGGCTACCCCAGCTCTCCAATGGGCGCGGTAGCGCTGGCGCGGCAGGCATTTTATGATGCCAAGTGGTATCAAGAGGCTTGGAAGGTGGTCAATGCGAATCCATCAGTTGAACGACCTGAGGTTAACACTTCGTTGGCGATTTTAGGCGAAGTGGTTGCCGGCGACCGCTCATTATTCGTGGAAACTTCCAACGAATTGTTCGTGTTACGCGCGGATCGATTTGCGAGGGAATTCGGTGTGGGTTTGGTGGTCTTGGGTTCGGGCAGAGAGTACCGACGTTTGGATGAGGTGGCGGCGACGGGTCGAGCGATTATTTGCCCATTAGATTTCCCAAAGGCTCCGAATGTGGCTTCTTTGTCCGAGGCCCGTTCTGTGTCGTTAGAAACCTTGATGCATTGGGACCATGCGCCTGAAAATCCAGGTCGTTTGGCGGCTGCTGGCGTGAAGTTGGCATTCACGACTCGTGGGCTGGAGAGTCCTGGTTCGTTCTTGAAGCAAGTTCGAACCGCTGTCGAACGCGGCTTGTCCCCTACGGATGCGCTGCGAGCACTGACGGTTGGAGCGGCTGAGATTCTTGGCGTTCAAGACCAATTGGGAACTCTGGAAAGAGGGAAATTGGCCAGTTTCGTTGTGACCGATGGGGAATTATTTGATTCTAAAAGCAAGGTTACTGAAACGTGGGTTGCGGGTGTTCGCTACGAATCCAAGCCAGAACCAGCGTCCAAAATTGACGCTAAATGGAATCTGATCGTAGCTGCTAGTGGTGAAAAGTCAGAACTGAATTTGAATGTCGAAGTTAAATCTCTTGGTGGTAAGTACTCAATTGAATTGGTGACCCAAGAGAAAGACGACGCTTCGAAAGAAACCGAAGCTGCTCAGCCAGACGCCGAAAAATCTGATTTCCCCGCAGAATCGGAGAGTGCTGATTCAGACACTACTGACCCAGGAACTGCAAAGGACGAGGGAACGACAGACGATTTGGTTGAGGAAACTGAGCAACCATCAAAAGCGGGCACCGACAATCCAGCCAAGCGAGGGTCGGGACGAGGCAGCAAGTCGAAATCTCCAGCAAAGTTTGACAACATCAAACTTGATGGCGTAGTGCTTTCGGGTACGGTGCAGGGCAAATCGTTGAACGAAAAAGGGGTTGCCCGTTGGAGCTTGATCATTGATTCAGTCGAAGGGGACTCGATTTTGGGTCGTTTTGTTTGGCCTGATGGTACCGCGACGGGTTTAACCTTAAATCGCATGAAAGCCGAAGTAGAAACTAGCCCAGAAACCGCTCCGAGCGACGAAGCGAAACCGGCAGAGGGAGAAGTTGAGACCGAAGAAGCAGATGCAGCAAAACCGGAACCTGAAAAGCCAAAGAAGATTGAAGGTAAATCGAAGCAGGCTTCGTTTGCGGTCAATTATCCGTTAGGCGCGTTCGGCCAAACGGAATTGCCCAAAGCAGAAGAACTGGTTTTGTTTAGTAATTTTACCGTTTGGACGAGTGGATCCGATGGAATCATTCAGGGCGGTTCGGTTCTAATTGGCAATGGCATGATCAAGGCTGTTTACAAGGCAGGTGAAGAATTTCAAATTGCTGAAGGGACCATGGTCGTCCAAGGCGATGGTCGACACCTATCGCCAGGGATCATCGATTGTCATTCGCACATGGCGACTGACAGTGGAGTGAACGAAAGTTCGCAAGCGATCACCGCCGAGGTTCGCATTGGCGATTTGGTGGACTGTAACGACATGACCATTTATCGACAATTGGCTGGTGGCACAACCTCCGCCAACATTCTGCACGGTTCGGCAAATCCAATTGGCGGCCAGAATCAAGTGATCAAACTTCGTTGGGGTTCCGGGGACGAGGCGATGAAGTTCGCCCAGGCGCCACAAGGAATTAAGTTTGCCTTGGGTGAGAATGTCAAACGCAGTAACGGCAGCCAAGCTCAGACTCGCTACCCTGGTAGCCGGATGGGCGTTGAACAGATTATTCGCGATGCATTCTACAGTGCGAATGAATACCGCTTGCAACATCGACAGTGGGAAACTCAGCGAACCGGTCTGCCACCACGAATTGATTTGGAATTGAAAGCGTTGGCAGAAATTGTGGAAGGGACCCGTTGGGTACATTGTCACAGCTATCGTCAGGATGAAATCTTGGCGTTGATTCGCACGCTGGATGATTTTGGAATTCAGATTGGTACCTTCCAACACATTCTTGAAGGTTACAAAGTTGCCGACGCGATGAAGAAGCACGGTGCGATGGCAAGTGCGTTTGCCGATTGGTGGGCCTACAAGATCGAAGTGGCTGATGCGATCCCGTATGCAGGATCTTTGATGCACGAACAAGGTGTGATCGTTAGCTTCAATTCTGACGATCCGGAACTGGGTCGACGCTTGAATCATGAAGCTGCAAAAGCGGTCAAGTATGGTGGGGTTGAACCTGATGAAGCGTTAAAGTTTGTGACCTTGAATCCTGCGCGACAACTTCGAGTTGACCAATATGTAGGATCGATCGAAGTCGGGAAGCACGCTGACGTGGTCGTTTGGACAGGATCGCCGTTGTCCACACTTTCACGAGTGGATCAAACTTGGATCGATGGCGGCAAATATTTTGATCGCCAGGTCGAAGCCACGACTCGCACTCAAATGCAAGCCGCTCGGCAAACCTTGATTCAAAAGATCTTGGATACGGGTTCGGAAATGGCCGCACCAGGTGAAGATACGGATACAGATCCTTCTCGGTTTTGGCCTCGATACGATGAATTTTGCAATGCGAAAGGACACTAACAATGAGTTGCTTTTTTCGAAGTGTAAGTTCATTAAATCAAACTATAAGACGAGATAAATTCATGATAAGAAGTGTTGATCAATGTCATTCGAAACGCAAACCTAGCTTCGGCGTTCAAAGTTTAGGTCGAATCGGACTACTGTTCGCTGGCGTGGTACTGACTTTGTGTGTTTGGGGAGCGAACGTATCTGCGGATGAAATTCCATCGGCGGCACCGCAGGCAAAACCGATTGCGTTGGTAGGCGGGACGATCCATCCAGTTAGCGGACCTGACATCGAAGAAGGGATGATTCTTTTCGCCGATGGCAAGATTGTTGCAATCGGCAAGGATCTGTCGCTGCCTCAGGACGCTCAGGTCATCGATGTGGAAGGCAAGCATGTTTACCCGGGAATGTTTGAGGGTCATTCGCAGTTGGGCCTGACTGAATTCAGTTCGACTCGTGCAACGGTTGACTCTTCAGAGGTTGGTTCGATCAATCCGAATGTGAAGGCCAATCTGGCAGTGAATCCCGATAGTGCCTTAATTCCCGTGACTCGGGCCAACGGTGTTCTACTGGCTTTGACCGCACCAGTGGGTGGTCGCATCGCTGGACAAGCATCGGTTATGCAAATGGATGGTTGGACTTATGAAGACATGACGGTGAAACCAAACGTGGGCATGGTATTCAGCTGGCCAAGCGGACAACGATTTGGTCGGCGGCGCGGTGGGGAGGCAGTAGCATCAGCTGATCCATTGAAAGAAATCAAGGATCTTTTGGACGAATCCAAGCAGTATGCATCGCTTCGAGAGGCCGACCCCGACAAACAACCGGTCGATCTTCGGCTGGATGCATTGGTGAAGGTGGCCAGTGGTCAGATGCCAATTATTGCAGTAGCTGATTCGATCGGCCAAATTGAGTCAGCAGTCGGTTTTGCGGCTCGCGAAAATCTAAAACTGATCATTCTGGGTGGTTACGATGCCGAAGACTGTGCAGAGTTGTTGAAGAAGCATGACGTTCCGGTCGTGATTGCGGCGACCCATCGATTGCCGCAGTATCGCAGTGATCAATACGATGCCAGTTACACACTACCCGCAAGATTGCAAAAGGCAGGAGTTCGATTTTGTATTTCTGGAACCGGTCGTAGCGAAACTTGGAACAGTCGAAATTTGCCTTATCATGCGGCGACTGCAGTTGCATTTGGATTAGAAATTCCGCAGGCGATTCGTTCGATTACGCTTTCGCCGGCAGAAATTTACGGTGTTGCTGATCGTGTTGGTTCGCTGGACGTGAATAAGGATGCCACCTTGATCGTAACCGATGGAAATCCATTAGAAATTCAGTCGAAAGTGGAGATGGCGTTTATCCAAGGACGCACCATCGACTTATCCAGTAAGCATGTTCGGCTTTGGGAAAAATACAAAGCGAAGTACCAGCAATTGAAAGACGCCCAAAAAGAAGAAGAATAGTGCCTGGAACGGTATGGTGACATGCGAACGCGGTCCAACCAGAAAGGACGCGCCTGGATCCAGGCTGCGTCCTTTTTTATGACACGAATTTAGCATGCGTCTTTTGGGACCAGTAGTGTTTGCATCTTTGAAGACAATGTTGGCGTTTAATTCTTGGCAAAGCCGGGTGGGTAGGGCTGGACGGCAGAATCGTGGTAGATCTGTCCACTGCGATAAGCTTGTTCACCTAAACGGCGGTGTGTTGACCCGGTGGGCGCTGGCGAGGTTCATGGCCTGTTTTGCTTTGAGGCGGATTTAGACATTTTGGCCGCTTCAAGAAGACTGGTTTCGATTTGCTGGTCGCGTCCATTGCAATCAATTGGGTTCCAAACGACTGAAATGTCAGGTTGCACCGGCTTTCCTTCCAACTGAATACCATCAACGATGACGTCCCGTACCGCCAAGTACAAAAGATCTCCGTTGCTGATGGGGAATGGGCTACCCGCTAACACGGCGCCTGCGGTTGGTCCGCCGACGATTTTTGCGTAACCGAACTTCTTTGCACCATACGCGAAAACTTCCTTGCCGCTGCGACTGGTCGGATCGACCAAGAGGACGGCGGGTTTTCTCCACTGAGGATCAATGACCGTTTGGTTCCCTTTTGGATCGATCATGATTAACTTGGGAATATTCTGATTAAAGATATTTAGATACTTTGTGTCAGCCCCACCTGGGCCGAATCGCAAGTCGATCACCAAAGCGTCGGCGTCCTTCAACACTCCCCATGCAATGGATTCTTCAAGAGCGTTTTGATATTCGATGCCTGCGTAAGAGTAGATGTGGACGTAACCGATCTTGCGACCTTCAATTTTGTGAATCTTAATGCTTGAATTCATCGCATCCAAAAGTTCCTGCTTGGGGCGCACAAGTTTGGGCACGATTGTCAGCGTCATTGCGGTGCCACTGCGTTTGATTTGGAATTGCGTTGGGTGGTCAATACGGGATCTAAGCGAAGCAACTGGACTGAACGGCAGATTGCCGGTCACTCGCAATACGTCACCCACTTGAAGAAGACCGTCACTTGGTCCATCTGGCAAGACCGACACCACCACCCATTGATCTTGAATCCATTGGGTCACCACCCCAATTGTAGGATAGGTGACGTGCTGTTCTTTAAGCATCGCTTGCACCGCGGGAACCTTTTCAAAGATTGCCGCTAGATGGTAATATTCCACTTCTTCTGGAGTCAAATAGTAAGTGTGTGACGCCTTTAATGATGCCAGGCACCTATTCATCGATGTGGCGAATTCCTGACGGTTCTGGCACGTTTGAGCCACGTCCAACAGTTGTTGTTTGGCCAATTGGTAGGCCTGATTGAACTTGTCCGTTGAATAGAAGTTGTCTTCCACGATTCTGATTACCTGTTGGGCAATGACTAGGTAATCTTGATTGTTCGCACCCTGGGCACGGTTAGTTGGACTGCTGGACTCATTAGCGAGTGAATCAGCGAGGTTCTGTCCGCTGGACTCTTGCACCACGGGCGACCCTTGCACGCAGACAGCATCGGCCAGCAGAACTGCAAGAATCAAAGCGGGCATAAGTTGCCTCAAGCTAATTGGAGTCATAATTGCCTCGGTTTTGGGGATAACTTTGCACCGGCGTCGGTGATTCATTGCCGTTGGACCAAGATAATCCTACACTCTACGTTGGGCTTGGGTCACAAGCGGTGTCATTAACGGTCTGGCTGTAACTGAAATGGCTCGCCGCGAAACGATGAATCAAGCAACGGTAGTGGACGGACGAGTTCCCCCATTTGGGCCGCTTGAAAAATGGTATACTAAATTGCCTGGGCCGTTTCGCGAATCTTGTTGCAACTTTGGTTCGCCTGCCTGCCCCACCCCACCCCACGCTTTTTGATTATCGACATGGATGCAACCGCGTTCTTTGCAATGATCAAAAGGTTGAACATGTGCTGCATTACTGAAGCGTAAACATGCCTACCCCAGCGAATCGCAATCGAGTTTGGACGAACACTCGAGTGTCTGCGTTTACCGTCACACCCACTTATTTCACACCCACTTATCTCACACCCACTTATCTCACACCCACTTATCTCACACTGTTCCTTGGGATGTTAGTAGGTGGGTCGTTCCTGGTGTCATGCACTAATACGGTCTTTAGCGCGCCACAGGAGCCGTCTCAGACACGTAATCGAGTATCGGACGAAACGAAGGCGCCCGATTTTTCAGCGTCGCAATTGGAATTCTTTGAAACCGAAGTTCGACCGATACTGGTTGAACGTTGCTTTGAGTGCCATGGTCCTGACAGTCAGGAACTGGCCGGTGGGTTAAGTCTGGCGTCTCGCAAAGACATTTTGATTGGCGGCGATTCAGGTGCGGCGATCGAGCCCGGGGATACGACTCGAAGCCTGTTGATCGAAGCGGTTCGCTATGGTGACCGAGTGCAAATGCCGCCCGACCAAAAAATGTCCCTGGATGAAATTGCGACATTGATGCGTTGGGTTGATGATCAAGCACCCTGGCCATTGGAGGATGACGTCAGGCGAAAAGCTGATACTGAATTTGACTTGCAGGGTCGCCGGGATTCGCACTGGGCTTGGCAAGCGATTGACAACCCGTCATTACCAAAAGTTAATGCGACCGATTGGCAGCGACAGCCGCTAGATCGATTCATCCTGGCCAAGCTAGAGGACAAGAAGTTAAGTCCAGCCGCGGATGCCGATCTTACGACTTGGTTGCGACGTGTGACGTTTGACTTGTCCGGGCTACCTCCGACGGCCCAGCAGGTCCAGATGTTCGTCAAGGATATGGAAGACGCTGCCGCAGTTTCGAATGGGTCGCAGGCATTGCAAGCTACGATTCGATCAAAGGTAGTTGATCGTCTCTTGGCTTCGCCTACTTTCGGGGAACGCTGGGCTCGGCATTGGATGGACCTGGTGCGTTATGCAGAAACGGCGGGTCACGAATTTGATTATCCGTTACTTAATGCCAGTGAATATCGTGATTACGTGATCCGAGCGTTCAATTCGGACGTGGGTTACGATCGATTTGTGGCGGAACATATTGCCGGTGATCTTTTGCCCGATCCACGTGAAAATCCGGAGCACCATTTTAATGAATCGCAGATTGCCACAGCATTTTGGTACCTTGGTGAAGCGAATCATGCGCCGGTTGATGTTTTGGGCGATGAGGCGAATCGAATCGACAACCAGATCGATGTTTTTGGGAAAACTTTCCTGGGAATGACGATTGCTTGTGCTCGTTGTCATGACCACAAGTTCGATGCGATAAGCGCTCAGGACTACTATTCCTTGGCTGGGATCTTGCAAAGTACCAGGCGAGATATCGGGGTGTTGGATGAAGACAAAAAGGTAGAAGCCAACTTTCGCAGCACGGTTGATTTGAACCAAGTCGCAGCACAATTGCTACTGGAACAGCGACAAAGTTGGCAGGATTCCCCGCTAGGCAGCGACGATTTCCTGGGTCTGTTAAATGCGATCGATGAAGAACACTCGCACAAGGTTGCCAATGCTAGAAGGTTGGATTCGTTGCAAGAATTGGTCACATCGGACGATTCCAATGATGCACGGCAAGAAACTGGCGAAGAGGTGGACGCAGATGATAAGCCTGTATTGCCAGACCACCTAGAGGAAGGTCCAACCGGTCGCTTTGATCGTTTCGTGCAGAAGGAACTGAGTACCGATAAATTGGCGTTAGATCAGAAGAGTCCTTTGCGACTCCTGCGTTCCTACGCCAGCCGGTCACCTGAGGTTTCTGTGCAACAATGGTGGAATCAGTTTCGCCAGGAAATTCTGGAAGAGGTGAAGCAGGCGGAAGTATTTCGGTCGCAAGCGATTTTGGTTTCTGATTTTTCACGAAACTCGGCCAATGATTGGAAGGATACCGGATGGGCTTTTCGGAGGGCGGTGGGTTCGATTAGCACATTCAGCCTTCAAGATAACGCATGGGCTGTCAATAATCCGGAAACAGTGGACAGCGGATTTTTGGGTCCGAATTTTGTTGGGCATTTGCGGTCGCCGACCTTTGAAATAACCGCTCCGCGTCTTCATTTTCGGATGAAAGGTAACGACGCAAAGGTTCGGTTAGTGATCGACAGTTTCCGAATGAATCAATTCAATGGGTTGTTGTTTGGCGATTGCATGGTGACGCATAACAGTGCTGGGTACACTTGGCGAACGCTAAGTGGTGACATTGGAAAGTATTTGGGGCATCGAGCGTTTATTGAATTGATTGACGATGGCGGTGGTCAGATCGCGGTCGATGAAATCTGGATGGGAGGCGAAAATCCAGCCACGGCGCCCAGTCCTTTGTTGACTGAAATTTGTCGCCAACGTGAGACCTTAGATTCTACCCAGGCACTGGCCGAGATATTGTTGGCGGTTAGCGGTGCGTATGATTCTGACACAATTGGAATTCCTAGCTTTCGACCCACCGCTGTTCAAGACTCACAAGAAGGCCAGGGAAACGCGGATGAGCCAAATCCTACGATCCGTCAGCGTTCTTTTCGTGAATCGATTTCGGGCAACCTTGGTGTGGTGAAGCTTGTCGATGTAAACGGTGCCGATCGGGCTGCGATCCAGCAATGGATTAGGGAACTGCGATCAGAACTTTCTCCGACCGATCCTGGTGCAATTGAGCGGAACGAGCGGTTATTTTCCATCGCCAACGATGTCGCAATATTCCAAAAACAAGTGTTTCCGACGCGAACGTTTTACGCAACCACAGCGGGAACGCCAGAAGACCAGGCAATCTACATTCGCGGCAATCACAAGAATTTGGGGACTCTGGCACCCCGCGGGTTGATTACTGCGTTGAAACCGGCTGAGGATTCGGAATCAAGCGTGGTGCCATGGCTGAATAGGGACGATGTGCAAGGCGATGAGTCGGGGCGGTTGCGTTTGGCAAACCAAGTGGTGTCGAGTTCGAATCCGCTTACCAGCCGAGTGCTGGTGAATCGGGTTTGGCACGTGCTGTTGGGGAAAGGAATTGTTACTTCGCCCGACAATTTTGGTGTTTTAGGTGACTTGCCGACTCATCCCGAATTGTTGGACCATTTGGCGACCAAGTTTATGCAGGATCAGTGGTCGATCAAGGGATTGGTCAGGCAAATTGTCTTGTCCAGAACCTACGCCATGAGTAGCCAATCTCCCGACCTGTCCTGGCAGGTGGATCCCAAGAATTCTTTGCTTCATTGTGCTTCAGTTCGGCGGCTTGAAGGCGAAGCCATTCGAGATACGATGCTTTGGGTAAGTGGGCGATTGGACTTAAAGATGTATGGCCCCAGTGTCCCCACGTTTGTGAGCGATTTCATGCAAGGTCGAGGTCGGCCCGAAAGTGGGCCCTTGGATGGTGACAATCGTCGCAGTGTGTACTTGGAAGTGCGACGAAACTTCCTAAATCCGTTTATGTTGACCTTTGATACGCCGATTCCATTTTCGACCATCGGACGCCGCAACCAGTCGAATGTCCCGGCTCAATCTCTGACGATGCTGAATGATCCGTTTGTTGGGTTGATGGCACAGGCCTGGGCTGAACGGGTGATTTCTAAAGAAGGGTCGGACCAGCAGCGACTTGGCCAAATGTATTGGGACGCGCTTGGGCGGCCAATAAGTGAGGAGGAATTAAACCGGTTCTTGGACTTCTTGCAGTCGACCAACGACCCGACAAACGGCGAAATCAATGAGACTCAAAAATGGGTCGCAGTTGCCCAGGCGATTTTCAACTTGAAGGAATTCACTTATTTGCGGTGACTCACAGTCACGTCATTTCAGGATGTTTTTGTGTTCAAGATGTTTGTGCCGGGCGGGCTAGGCAAAGCCCAGGTCAAGACCAACTTCTCTGGCACGTTTGGGTTGTTGCGGCTGAGGGTGAGTGCAGCAAAGCGGGTGAACATTGGGTTTGGGGTCGACTTGTGTATCCCAACGAACGGGCTTAATCAAAGGGAGCTAAGGGACCGTTCGCAAATAAACTACCGAAGTTTACTTTTGTCTCGGCGCGATCTCATAGTTCCAGTCACCCTGAAATGCATTACGTTTGATTTTGATTTCCGCCATTTTGGCGTCGCTGATCTTGCGGCCTTTGAGGTAATCATTTTCATCTAGTTGGCAATGAACTTCTAGCCCTGCATCGGTGCGAGTAGAGCTGACAAGACTGACGACAACCTGATGGCTTTCTAGCGGAACGCCTCGCCAGTTGCGAGTGATATGACAGAATAGTCGATGTTCAATTTTATTCCATTTGCTCGTGCCCGGTGGATAGTGGCAAACCTCGATGATCATTCCAGTCTGATTGGCTAGGCGTTGCAGCTCATATTTCCAAAGTCGATTTCGGTGTCCATTGCTTCCGCCGCTATCTGCGGTGATTAGTAGGCGCTTCGGTTTCTTATATCGCTTCTTGCCCATCAGACGCCACCAGCGCCGGATTGCTTCGACGGCAAACTCGCCGGTATCCCGACTGATCCCGACCGACACCCAAGCTTCGTTTGAATCAATATCGTAGACACCGTACGGAATCGCTTTACCAAGTTCTTTGTCGGGAAAGTCATGGGTGTCAACCTCTAGCGGCTCGCCTTTGGGACGGTATTCCTTCCCGACATTTGCCTTCTTTCCTAGCGTTTCCTTCTTTTTAATGTCGACCGAGACAGCCGGGCGTCCTTCTCCCCGCTGACACGCGCGAACACGACGGGCGATGTGTTCAAACTGCGCATTGCGGTCGGGATGATCTGTGCCTTCTCGCGTTTTTCGATTGCCCTGCAGCGAGTACCCCAAAGACCCGAGCACTTTGGAGATTTTCGTGCGTCCGACGTTATGACCTTTCGAGGCAAGCTCACGCTGCAGGTTGCTCAAGCTTTTGCATGTCCACCGCAGCGGAGACTGCGGGTCGCCACGCTCGGTCGGCTCTACGAGACGATCAATTGCGTCAACTAAATCAAGCTGAGTCTCCTCCAGACGTTTTCGCCCACCGCCTCCTCGTCGTTGCCGACCACTTGGCAAGGGATTGTCACTCTGAAGTTCCTTAATGCCGTTGCGAATGGTGCGATCCGAAAGCCCTGTGGCTTGCGCGACTGCTGTAACCCCGCCGTACCCGAGCGCCATAGCTTCGGTAGCTGCCCAACGTCGTCGCCCTCGCTCATCAAGATCCCCAATGAGCGAATTGAACTTAAGTTCCAATCCATCTATAACTTGTGCGTCGTGCATCGGGACATTGTCCCCGATCCACCAACAATCTTCCTATAGCAGTTCGGTAGTTTATTTGCGGACGGTCCCTAACGTCTTATTTGCGATCAATTCCTGCACCGTATTTTCTATTTCGCTACGCACGAAGTCTAGTGTCAAATGGTGCTTTGTGGCAATCGATTGGCAGTCATCGTATTCCACACAGAAGGTCAATCGTTGCTTGGGACGTTGAACGAACTTGACCCAAACATCGCCCCATAGGGTAGTGACCTGGATGATTTCCCTAGGCAAGATCGAACGAAAAACTCTGTGTCGTCTGATACCAATGGTGGGGGTGTGAGTAAATAAGAGGTGTTCGACTGTGGACAAGTGCGTATCGTCGCAAAGAACGGTTAACAGACTGGCAGGTCGATTCTTTTTCATTTGGATCGCGGTTACAAAGCAATCGTTGACGCCCGCATCGAATAACTGCTTTTGACAAAATGCAATTTGTTGACCTGTTGCATCGTCGATGTTGCAATCAAGTTGCCACAACTGATCTTGAGGAAAAGTGTTACCCGAATCAGCGGCGGAAGATTCGTTGGTTGGATTGAGAGTTTGCGACGCATCTTGTTCAGGCCAAACTAGCTTTTGTCCGGATTGGATCCTTGCCTGCCCCAGGTAAGCCCGAACGACATTAGGGCGATCAGGTAAATCTTTGGTGCCTGCACCCATTCCCACCGCTAGAATTTTCATTTCGGGAAGGCCTAGCACAGGATTGGCAAACGCCGCGAGGACCGCCGCACCCGTCGGAGTCGCAAGTTCCCCTTGTGCGGCACCTGCCAGAGTAGGAATCCCTTGCAGAAGCAGTGCGGTTGCAGGCGCGGGAACGCTGACGGTTCCATGGGCGATCGTAATCGAACCAAAGCCTGTGGTCACAGCGGAACAAAAAACTTGCTGAATATTCAGTGTATCAAGGGCAATCGCAATGCCGGCAATGTCGATGATAGAATCTACCGCGCCGACCTCATGGAAGTGAACTTTCTTCAGTTCGCTTCCATGAACCGTTGCCTCGGCCTGACCCAGCGTCACAAATATCCGCTTCGCCAGAGCGATCGCACGTTCACCAATCTGGCTGGCATCCAGGATTTTTTCGACATCACTTAGGTGACGATGGGCGTGTTGCGGCGGGAAAGCCACGTCAAATTTCTTCGCCGCAAAGCCCTTCTTCTTGACCGCCTGCAAAGAAATTTCGACATCACCCAACGGCAATGAAAGCAGTTTCTCCTGCAGAGCGTTGAAGTCCAGCCCCAGGTCCACAAAAGCGCCAATCAACATATCGCCAGCGATTCCGCTTGCGCAATCCAAAAACAAAATCTTCTGGTCGTCCGAGGCAATCATTGGAAATCCAATTGCGGGCCAATTTTGGTTTCTGCAGATAGTGGTTGATTGACGCACCGCCTTCGAAAGTCGCTGCCTTCGAAAGTCACCGCCTTCGAATATCAATCGTCTTCGTCTTCGTCCACATCTTCCATGGCTTCTTCGTAGACGATTCCTAAAGACGATAGATCAAATTCTGCCGGATCAAAGTCATCCGTCCCCGGATCATTAGGATCCACCGAATCGAACGAAAATTCCTCGGCTTCGACCAAATCGTCTTCTTCCTCGTCGGTCCAATACTGATCAAAATTGTCAGGATCGGCTGGCTTCTTGACCTTGGGTTTGACGACTGGTTTTTCTCTTGATTTGCGACCATCCAACTTGCTCTGTGCCTCGACCCATTGTTGGATGCCATCGGAAGCGACATCAAGTAAGTCGTTCTCCATCAAGTCTTTATCCGTAGAAATCTTGTTGGCAAGATTTGTATCCGACGAACGCGGCGTCGAATGGGAATCGCGTTTCTCAAGGAACATGCGAATCGGAACCTCACCGAACTTCAATTGATCGCGGAGGACTCCCAGCAGGTACCTACGATAGGTTCTGGGGAACGCGTCGGGTTCATTACACTTGACGACAATCGTTGGCGGCTGTGAAGCCACTTGCGTCGCAAAGTAAATGCGAGGACGACGGGGGCCAATTACTGGTGGTGGATGAAGCAACATCGCCTGCCGCAAGAGACGATTCAAGGTACCAGTGGAAACTCGCCACTGAGCCTGCTTGTATAGCATTTGAGCGTGATTCAACAACTTCCGAACGTTCTTACCTTCAATGCCCGAAATGAATGCGATCGGAGCGTACCACATTGTCGTGAAGATCTCTTGCAGATAATCTGCCCACTTTTCGGTTACGATTTTGTCGGCGACCAGATCCCACTTGTTAACAACAAACAGCACCGGTTTGTGATTGGCCTCGATATAGTTGACCAACTGCCGATCAACTTTGCTGATCTCGTCCGAGGCATCGAAAAACATTAACACTAGATCAGCGTAACGAATACTGCGTTGGGCGCGATGCGTGGAATAATACTCGATATCGGTTCGAACACTCTTTCGCCGTCGGAAACCAGGTGTGTCTATCAAAATGATGGTCTTGCCATCGATTTCAATCCGGACATCGATACTGTCTCGCGTGGTACCAGCCACTTCCGAAACAATCATTCGATCGGACTGGGTCAATGAATTGACGAAGGTACTTTTGCCAACGTTACGTTTTCCAACAATGGCTATCCGAAATTCTGGATCGGCGGTCGCTTGGTCGACCTCGTTCCGATCGGCGACTGGCAACTGCTTGACCACTTCATCCAGCAGTTCACTCTTGCCGCGATAGTTTTGAGCGCTAATGCAAATCGGTTGTCCGAAACCTAATGATAGAAATTCCGACGCTTGCCAACTGAACTGTTCTTCATCAGATTTGTTGGCTGCAAAAATTACCGGTTTACCCAGTGTGTGTAATCGCTTGGCAACGACGCTATCCAGCGGAGCCAAGCCTTGACGAATGTCAACGACAAACAAAATAATCTGAGCCGAACGGATGGCTGCATCGATTTGTTGATCAATTTCCGCGCTCAAGTCGTCGATGTCGTTGATGCCGACGCCTCCGGTGTCGATGATCTCGAAGTAGGACCCTTCATGTTCGACCACGCGGATCATTCGATCCCGAGTCACACCTGCAACACTGTCAACGATTGCAAGTCGACGACCGACCAACCAATTAAAGACACTAGATTTTCCAACGTTTGGGCGACCAACGATGGCAACGGTCGGCAGAGACATTTTAATACGGCTTTAGGTGGACGATGTTGGTGACCTGTATCGGGCAACTTGAGTATTGGCACGTCAAGTTCAACTGGCCGAGTGAGTCCTGTATGATAACGCTTGGCCAATATTCTGGTTAGAGCCAACGGTTAATTTCTGCACGCTTTTTTTCGCACTTTGTGAAAGTGGGCTAGGTTGATCAAAGAATCGGGCTGTCTGGGCTGCAATTGTTTTCCCGCAGACATTGGGCCGTTTCTGCTCGCTCGTAGGCTGACCTGTCAAGGTATAGGCGTCCCCAACGGCAGAACCGAGGGCAGAACCAACGGCAGAACCGAGGGCAGAACCGAGGGCCTTCGGCTAAGATGTTTGCGTCAAGATGCAGTGTTTGCTTCAAGATGCAGTGTTTGCTTGAAGATACAGTGTTTGCTTGAAGATACGGTGTTTGCTTGAAGATACGGTGCTGGGGGCATTCCCTTGGTTGAATCTATGTGGGGTACCAAGTGGCCAACCTCGCCTAGGCAGCACTTGGGCGGGGACCAATGGGTGGATCCCAAAAGTATTTTGGATCGCAAAAATTACGTGCCGAAGAATTTCGTTGGCTTAGAAGCTGGTTAATTGAACTCATGACGAACCAAAATGCAGACAATTCGGACAGCCAAGGACCATCGTTAAATCACCAAGGGCGATCTTCCGCAATGAAGGATTCGGAAAGGGCTGCGACGGTGGAACCGATTTCACTGGCGGATGCGGTCACTTCGGGTCGACAATGGCTGCGAATGTACGCTCACGCAGGCTTAACCTTTGTGCCGGACGTTTCAAGTGATTTGAATGTCCGCGAGTCCTCTGGCGTCGGCCGAGTTTCCGACTTCTTGGGCGACGTGATCCAAGTCGAGGGCGAAACCGAGGCAGAATCGGTGGCAGAATCGGAGGTCGCGATGGTCAAAGCGACGACGGGTCAGCAGAGCAGGTCAGCGGCTGACACCCAGGCCACCCTCCCAAAGGGAACCGCCGTTCCAATTGCTGAAAGTAATGTAGGTACCAGTCAGCCGGTCTTGAATGCCAAGGCGAACCAAAAAGGTGCGGGGGCGAACAGTTCCAGCTTGGGTGCGTCTCAAGGTTTGACTAAGCCATTGAGTGCGTTAAAAGACTCGGGGGTCGCAATCGATGACGGCGTCGAAATCAAATTATTGCCGGATTTGGACGATCAGCAGCGTCAATCTCAGTTATCGATTTTGAATCAACAGGTTCAATCCTGCATCAAATGCCCTGATTTGGTTTCGTTTCGAACGAACCCCGTGTTCGGATCCGGCAATTTCCGACCTCGTTTGGTTCTAATGGGTGAAGCGCCCAAGCCGGACGAAGATCGACTAGGGCAGCCAATGGTGGGCCAAGAGGGCGAATTGTTGGACAAGATCATCGCGGCGATGAAATTGAGACGAGAAGACGTCTACATTATGAATACCGTTAAATGCCGGCCTCCGCAGAATCGGAATCCTTCGCAGGATGAATGCCTGAATTGCAGGCCTTATTGGCGGCAACAACTCGAGATATTGCAGCCACAGTGCATTGTATGCATGGGCGCGGTTGCATCGAAAATTTTGCTGCAAACTGCCTTACCGGTAGGTCGGCTTCGGGGAAGTTTTCACAATTATCGTGGAATTTCTGTCGCCGTTACCTATCATCCGGCCTATCTTTTACGAACAGAATCGGCGAAGCGTCAGACTTGGGAAGATATGAAAATGGTCATGAAATTGCTGGGAATCGAAGCCTAACATCTGTTTGGTTTCGGTTGGCCAGCGCCAGATTGTTCCGATTAAGTCAACTTTGGCGTTTGTTTTCGTTTGATCCCATGGCTTTGGTTGTGTATTTTGCCTATTTTGTTGTCGTTTCGGCTCTTGGCAATTACCATACCAGGGTGACGAAGTTCGTTTTTCGAAGCGCCTACCGGAAGTTGAAGCTTGGTAGGTGAAGGCTGGCCGCATTTTTAGTGGTCGCAAAACGCCGTTGGTCGAAATTTCGGAATCGTTGACTGAATGTTAAATCTTATCCCAAGCAGTAATCAACTCATATACAACGGCGTGGTTCAAGGAGATTGTTCACTATGAAGTGGTCATTGGTGAAGTTATTGTTAGTCGTAGCAGCCTGTGTGGCATCCTTCGGCTTCTCGACTTCGGCTCAAGGTATGCAAGCCGGTATCATTGTCGATGCAGAAGGCGTCCTTCGCAACCGTTCGGTTGCCGATCCATCGGGACAGCTTAATCGGCAACGTGCGGGGCAAGCGGTTGCGTCGTTGAATCAAGACTTGGCGAAGGTCAGTCCCCTTCGCAAGGTATCGTTGGGTCGGCTGCAAGCCGAGATCAAACGATTAAAGGACAGCGGACAGTCGGTCCCCGAAGATATCAATTTTTTGGCGGGTTTGACCGGTATCACACATGTTTTCTGCTACCCAGAATCGGGTGATATTGTTTTGGCAGGTCCAGCCGAAGGATATTTCGCCGATGTAAACGGTCACGTTCGAGGCGTGCAATCGGGCGAAGCAACAGTACAACTTCAAGACTTGGTTGCGGCCCTACGAGCCTTTCCAAAGCAAGGCCAAAGCAAGACATTTATTGGTTGTTCGATCGACCCAACCCAAGAGGGTTTGGCTCGGATGCAGAACTATGTCAGCAGCGTAGTCAGAAGCGTAAATTTAACCTCGCCTAATCAAGTGAATCAAATCGCTGAAGGCGTTCGCCAATCCCTTGGCATGCAAACGGTTCGCGTTGACGGCGTTGCTGCCAACACTCACATGGCTCATGTTTTGGTCGAAGCTGACTATCGTATGAAGCTGATGGGACTTGGTTTGGCTCGCGTCGAAGGCGTTACCGCTTACATTGACAAGATTCGTGGTGGTTCAAGCAATGGATTGGTACGATGGTTTTTTGCCCCTAAGTATGATTGCGTCAAGGTTTCGCAGAACGAATTGGCAATGACCCTGGAAGGCAGTGCTGTTGAACTGTTGACCGAAAATGAAATCGTTGATCAATTAGGCAATCGTCAAGAGACCGAAGGTGAAGGGAATATTCCCAGCCTAGCGTTCTGTCGTTCGTTTACCAAGAACTACAAGAAGATTGCAACGGTTGATCCAGTATTTAGCGAACTAAGCAACGTTATGGATTTGACCATTGTTGCGGCGTTCATTCAAGCGAAAGACTTTTACTCGGTCAGTGGGTTGTCGCTAGAACTGTTAGGTGATGAGGATCAGTTTCCAATCGCCACATTCCAAACGATTCGCCAAGTTGAATCAGTGGTAACCGCTGTGTTCAAGGGTGGACGTTTGATTACACCCGTTAGCGGTGGTGTTAGCATTTCGCCTCGAAATGCATTGAAAGAATCGGTAATCGCAACCGATGAAACCGGTCAGACCGACAAGTTGCGTGACACCATTACCCTGGAAAACTTGGGTGAAAACCAATGGTGGTGGGACTAACGTTTAGCCGCTACATTGAAATGAATTGATAACGAAAAGGGCCAATGCTTTTAAATGCATTGGCCCTTTTTATTTTCTTGCATCAGGACGAACTGAATCGGCTGCGATAGAAAAAATAGCAAGCGATAGGCACGCGGCAAGCGATTGTTCCTATACCGAACGAACTAATTTACCGCAGCAGTCGCTTGCATGATCTTTCCAAGATAAGTTGCGCGCTCTGCCTTGAATTCCTCGCGGTTTTGGGCTGTCCTGAACAGAACAATTGCGGGTTGACCTGGCTTCACTTCACAAAATACTCCGAAGCGACGTAACCCTTGAATCATCTGTCCGTTGCTGACGAAATCTACGGGATCGAAACCCGCCAAAAGTGGGCTTAGTCGATCAGGTTCAGTTAAGAACTGGTCTAAGGCTGCCTGGCTGCCAAACAGGTAAAGTTGGCCACGGTGATAACAGCCAAATCGCTGATCGCCTTTCGCCCATTTCTGCTCCGTCAGTAATGTGACCGGGCAGTATCCATCTAACGCGGCTTCTGTCTGTGGTTTAGCTATAGCAGCTTCAGTACTGACCTGCTGATTGACCGGCCTTTTGGATTCTTGGACGTTCGCAGGAATCAATGCATTTGAAATCGGAGCATTTGGCAAAACACGAGGCATTGGCGATCCCCGAGTCATGCTTGGCGAAGGAAGTGCGGGTGGTGGAAGCATCTTGGAAGGATCGTAGGTGCCAGATGCTTTTGCGGTGCCAGGCGTGGCATTTGACACACCATTTTGCATCAGAACGTTAGACAATCCAGGAACTGCCGCGTTTGGCAATGCTTGTGGGTTTGGGATTGTAATGTTGTGGTGTTGGTCTTTGGGAAACATATTTGGAAGGGTAGGCAGGCCGGCAGCAGGTGTGAATGTGGGTTCTGGGAACGACTTCTGTTCAATGGTGTGAGTTGGAAAACTCTCTGCAGCAACGTCGTGGTTGGCGAAAGTCTGTGGTGCGGTCGCCTGAGTCTGCCGAACGGTGGCCTTAGGCAGCGTAGTTTGCGCGATAGGATTCGAAACTTGCGACCCAAATTTGTCTCTGGCATTTCCAGCTTCTGCTGCGACTTCACCCAAAAACGGCGAGCGAGCTTGGTCGTCAGCGCGTTGCTTGCCGATTGTTGACATCGCTTCCAACGCCTCGCGTGACTGCTTGGTACCCTGGGCGGCAATCTTAACCGCGGCGTCCAGCATGTTGTTGTAGTTACTGCTACTGCTTGGGCTGATCCGCCGGAAAAGGACTTGCCCCGAAGGATCAATAAATACGTCTTGAGGGATCTTGGAGATCGAATAAGCTTTTGCGATTTCCGGATTATCTTGAGTGTTGACCTTAACAGGTATAACTTTTTCATTGATTTTCGCAGCGACTAACGAATTGCGAAAAACATACGCGTCCAAGTCTCGGCAAGGTGAACAGTGAGACGCCCAAAAGTGTATCAAAACCACTTTGTTTTCGGCGGCCGCGACCCGCTGTGCGTCCTGGATGGTCGCTTGCCAATTAACATCATCTGCGTGAACACTGAGCCCCCCGTTTAGCAGGGCATGCAGGAAAGCGTAAATGGCAAGACCGAGGCGGGCGATGGTTGATGATTGAATTTTCATAAGAATCGTTTTCTCCACGGCCATTCTCAGACTGGGTGGCATTCTACGGGCAGACCACCCCCTTGGTGATTGCCATCGGCGGTCAGTAATCGTAATCTTCAATCTGATTTTGACGATTGTACGAATTAGTTGGGATTCTGCAGGATAGGTGCTTTGGGTGGCCTCTGCAGTCTGTTGTGGTTGGTTTGGGAGAGGAACAATTATGTGTCCCAATTATGTGTCCCAATCATGTGTCCCAATTATGTGTCCCAATTATGTAATGTTCAGGTCCAGCAGGCATCAACCATGGCGTTCCAGGTCAGGGCGTGGTCATACGGTGCGGCTGTTCCCCGATTCCACGCTTGGACCCAAAGGTGGTTGTCTGATAACCCGGAACCGAAGTCGTTGAGTGATCCTGCATGGTTTTTCGAACTTAATGGCGTTCTTGATCCGCAAAAGAAATTTGATATCACGCGTGAACATTCACTGCAAAGGACTGTCTACTTGGGTGTGATTAAAACGCAGGACCGAGTCAAAAGCTGCTCAACAGTTATGGCTCGCGAAACCTAGTGGAAACCAATCGCGGGTTGATCACACATTGTATTTATGTTCGACGCTTGATTTCCAACCAGGACGTGGCGATTTTCGATGCACTATCAATCAATGACCTTCCGAAATTTTGGGGCGAAAGTTCCGAGAGCCATAGGGTCGCCAGAATTATTGCCGTTGGCTGAGAATGCGAAAGCCAAGTTCGTCCAAAAGACTGCACCGACTACGATTTCGGCTCGACACCTGAACCATTTGATTCATGACTTGCCGTTATCCCAATCGGAATTGGTAGCGATCTACAAACCGACCGAATTGGCAGGAATCCTTCTTCCGCCAACCTGAAACGAACCTGACTTTGGAATAACAGCACTTAAAAAGTGTTATTAAAGGTCCAAGTCCATGGTGACTGGGGCCTTTTTTTTTGGATTTGGAAACATCGTCACCCGGCGTTATTACGGTCGTTGATCCCAGGTCAGGCTGTCTTGTATTTGAGGCGATCTTATGTCCAACCCGATTTGCGATTTATCAATGTGCAGTACGCCAACGGCCTGAGCAATCGGTTTTGGAAATCGATGTTTGTGAGTTCGAATCTCACCTGCACAATTCGACAAATTTACCTATTTCAAAAATGTAAGTCCGAAGTCCACGAAAGGAACTGTAGGAATGACAAATCGATTCACAATCGTATTAGCAAATGGACGTGAGGCCACTTTTGACAACGGTGCCAAATTGGACGCATGGGTCAATTATCAACGCGATTTCGACGCGGTACCTCAGCGAGCCACAAAACCAAAGTCTAAGCGCGAGCAAAGGCCATTCCGCAAGTGTCCGCCCAAGATCGATACCGATCAATCCCAAAAGTCCGTGTCTGCCGCTGATGCCTTTGGTCGAAATTCACCGTCAAGATCCCAGGGCCAAGTATCGTCTACGGCACCTTTGGCTAAGTTTTCGCGTCGGACTAAACGAAACCAAAAAGACAGTCTCTAAGTCAGTAGGATGCATAGCTTTCGATCGACCAGCAGGCATTCTGGGCATCAGTGTTATGGTTTGTCTCGGAATGTTCCATGTTGGGTTGTAAGGACGTCGAAAGTTAATGTGGTTAGCTCAGTTGGTTAGAGCATCAGATTGTTAATCTGACAGTCGCAGGTTCGAATCCTGCACCACAACCGGAGTGCATACTAATGCACTCCACCCACTGAAGTTCCAAGAACTTCGCCTTCGCCTGATAGTGGTTCGCAAACGCGGTTCCATCGTTTTCGCAAGATTCAGATTCGACTATTCCTAGCGGTGGTTTCGGCCATCGCTTATCCGTAAACGGTCTGTGGTCCGAGGAGACGCAAACAGATTGGTAAACACTTTGAAGTGCAAGGATACCGTTTGTATTTGATTTCAGTATAGATATCGGAAGTTGAATTCAGTTCACACTGGGGCTGGAGGAACGATAGTAAGCGACCGACAAAAGGGGAATCAACGCAAGCTGAATTTCACTCCGTGTTTTGAATCTGGGAACTGGATGATTTCGCAAACCGCTTGAAGGCATTTTATACACACTCCCATCATAATCTTCGGCAGCCAGCCGTTCCAGATTAGCACTTCCGAATTGTGATGTTGCAAGGATAGTTAAACAAGGGGATCAATGATGTACCTGTTCAAGACGATTCGAATTCGCAGTTTCGAAGCGGGTCTGCTGTTCCGTGATGGCGAGATTACGTCCATACTAAATGAAGGAAAGTACCGATTCTTTGACCCATGGAATCGAATCAAAATTGACGTTTTATCCAAGCGTGAGCCTTTAATTTCCCACGAGAAATTGGATCTTTTAGTACGCTCGGGTAAGTTGCAAGACATTGCGACAGTTTTCGAATTTAGTCAGTCGCAGCGAGGAATCGTCTGGGTCGATGGGCGTTTGCACAAACTGTTGTCGTCGGGACGATTTGCGGTTTGGAATGACTTTGCTGAGGTTAAGGTTGAACAATATGATATCAACGACGTTCAAGTGAAGCACAATGACCTGCGTGCAATATTGGCGTTGCCTGAATCAAGATCCATGATTGATGTTTTCGATGTGAAACCGGATCACGAAGGTGCGTTGTACATTGATGGCCGACAAACTAGTTTGTTGCCTTCAGGGCGTTATGGATTTTGGAAGGGGAAACGGGAAGCCAAAGTGGTTGAAGTGGACCGTCGGAATGTACTGTTGGATATCGCGTCACAAGAAATTATGACGGTGGATAAGGTGACGTTGCGAGTCAATGCAGTGGTCACTTTCAAGGTGGTCGATTCGGTGAAGGCTCTGTCTTCAACCGAAAGCTACCTGCAGTCGCTGTACCGGGATGCTCAATTGACACTGCGTTCGGTATTGGGTGCTGTGGAATTGGACGCGTTTTTGCAAAGCAAGGAACGGGCCGCCGAGGAAATGAGCGGGTTATTGATTCAACGAGGTCAAGAATATGGTTTGCAAGTGATGTCGATGGGAATTCGAGACGTGATTTTGCCTGGCGAGATGAAGGATTTGATGAACAAAGTGACCGAAGCCAAAAAGGCTGCCGAAGCGAACTTGGTTTCACGCCGCGAGGAAACTGCTGCGATGCGATGTCAAGTTAACACCGCAAAGTTGCTGCTGATAACCCAACACTTATGCGTTTGCGTGAACTGGAAGTCTTGGAGAACATTGCGTCTTCTGGAAAACTGAATGTATTGCTAGGCGATAAACAGATGGGTGGCTTGGGTTTGGCAGACAAGGTGACCAACCTTTTGTAATGTCATCTGATTGTGATGTACTTTATCAGAAACCTAGCGGCATGAATTTGCCGCTAGGGTTTTTTCTTGTGTAGGACTGGCTGTTATTCCAAGACAAGCATCACTTCTAACCATTTGTGTTTGGTGCAGCCAAATGATCAAAGTAATCATTTGGGTCATTCACGCCAATTGTTTGTTCTCGGGTCACGCTTAAAAAAGGTTACTCACTGGGTGTCTTCGACTTGGATTAGCGTTTTTTGACGTTTGGCAAAAGTTGGTTCCAGGGCAGGTTGATTTCTTGGCCGTGTGGTTCAATCGTGTTCAGGATTCGATACAAGGAGTCGTGTGCGGGACATTGTGCCTGAAAAATCGTTACATCGGGTCTAGGTTGCCATGATCGATTGAATATGGTCACGTTTTCATCGGTTTTGCAGCTAGGAAGTACAATTCAACCTAGCCTTCAATATCATTTGCCTTTTTATGTTGTCGAGTGGCGACATGAGGGAATCTTACTCTATGTCACAAGTATTTGTGTCTCGGGAGTGTCGGTGTGGCGGGACTACGATACGAAAACACCGCCGTTAGCGACTGGGCCGTGGCAGCAATGTTGTTGGCTAAATATCGTTTGCAAAATTGCCCGCCTGCCAAAGCAAGAAATTCGTTTTCGATCGATCCATCGGGCTTGGATGATCTTGCACAGCAAACCACTTCCACTTATTTGAATTTGTATTGGAACTAAAAGTGATGCAAGAATTGAGTCAAGCTTCAAGCGTAAAATTTACTGATGATTTAATTTCGATTGCTCCCGCTTCGTTTGCTGATTGCGTGGACATTAGGCCCTTTTCGTTACAGCATAAATTGCCATCGCATCCTCTGTTTCAACTTGAGAATCTGGTTGAACTTGCCAAACGCTTGCCTGCTGGGCAACGCGAGTATGTGTTTGCGAAACAGGAATTTGGGTCACATGATGATCTGAACCAATATCGCCACGCTGCTGAAAATGATGAACTGTCTACCGAGGAATTGATAAACGCCATTGAGCATCAGAACGTTGTTATTGTGTTGCGGAACGTTGAATCAGATCCGGTCTACGGAGAATTTGTCAATGATTGTTTAGATTCATTGGCTAAGTTTGTCGAACCAGCTGCGGGACAAATTTCCGGCAGAGAAAGCTTTATCTTCGTCAGTCCACCAAACGCCTACACGCCCTATCATTGGGATCCCGAACAGAATTTTTTCATGCAAGTTCGTGGTAGAAAGCAAATGGCAGTCTACGATGTAAGTGACCGTTCAATTATTTCCGAAGAAGCCTTAGAGAAATATTACAGCCAGGGTCAGTTGATCACCAAGTGTGACGAACAACTCTTTGACAATTACCAACTCTTTGATATGAACCCAGGCGATGGAGTTTACGTTCCAGTCACCGCTCCGCATTGGGTCAAGACACTTGATGAAGTCTCGGTTTCGGTGAGCATCAATTTCAGGACACCAAGTTCGATTCGGCGTGACCGAGTTTTCCGCTTCAATCAAATGCTAAGGAAGATTGGCCTACGTCCATCGGCCGTCAGCCCTCGAGCCGATCGCTGGACCGAATTGACGAAAGTATCCGTGTTGGAATTACCGGCCAAAATTAAGAAAGTTTTGGGTAAGTAGTCGGGAGCGACGCTAAACCGCGACGTTTGGCCATGGGAATCGCGTTTGATTTAGGCCGATTCGCAAGGTATTCGCCATTTAAAAATGGCGGATGCCCACTTTCCAACCGTTGTAATTTAGCTGTCGGACCTTTATTGGTCGA
>Ga0105050_10001009_pt1 | contig 42870 bp, 42 predicted proteins | sample FRY01_FD_78088 | JGI IMG/M metagenome (GOLD analysis project Ga0105050, IMG submission 78088) | Freshwater microbial communities from Lake Fryxell liftoff mats and glacier meltwater in Antarctica - FRY-01 | ecosystem: Environmental > Aquatic > Freshwater > Ice > Glacier meltwater ...
CTCGGCTATGCTCATGCCGGGCAATACCAGTCCATGCCATTGTTCACTCCATCTCTTCGCAAAGACGGACTGAATCATAACATGCTGGTATTGCTCAACTACTTTCGGATCGGGCTCTTAGTTCTCAATTTCTGGTTAACACCCGTTCACATTCGTGAAAATCTCGACTTGCGATATCCAACGAACTCACCTAATAGAACGCCGACAGAGGCGATAATTTCATTGCCACTTCAGTTTAGAGTTCGAAAAACTCACACGTCGGTCAGCGAGGTTTCGCCCACCGGCGCTTTTTGCGTTGGCCGGAAAATGGACTGTTTGGAAGGAAAGGCGGAAACATGTTTGATAAGTTAAGCGACCGCCTTGGCGGAGTATTCGACAAGCTGCGCGGGCGCGGCGCACTCAGGGAAGAAGATGTTCGCGGCGCGATGCGCGAAGTGCGGATCGCCCTGCTCGAAGCCGATGTCGCGCTCCCGGTCGTCAAGGATTTCGTCGAGAAAGTCACCGAGAAAGCCGTCGGTCAGTCAGTCCTCAAATCGGTAACGCCGGGCCAGCAAGTGGTCAAGATCGTCAATGACGGCCTCACCGAAATGCTCGGTTCCGAGGTCAGCGCGCTTGAACTGTCGGTCACGCCGCCCGCCATCATCATGATGGTCGGTCTGCAGGGGTCGGGTAAAACGACCACGACGGCGAAAATAGCCAAGCGACTGAAAGACAGAGACAATAAAAAGGTCATGATGGCCTCGCTCGACGTCAATCGTCCGGCAGCACAGGAACAATTGGCGGTATTGGGCGAGCAGATAGGCGCCGCCACCTTGCCGATTGTCGTTGGACAGCAGCCGGTCGAGATCGCCAGGCGCGCGCTACAGGCGGCAAAATTGCAGGGCTTCGATGTCCTGATGCTGGATACCGCCGGGCGGCTGCATGTCGATCAGCAGTTGATGGACGAGATGAAGGCTGTCGCCGATATCTCCAAACCACAGGAAATTCTGCTGGTTGCCGATGCGCTGACCGGTCAGGACGCCGTCAATGTCGCGCAGAATTTCTCCGATCAGGTCGATCTGACCGGTATCGTCCTCACCCGGATGGATGGTGATGCACGCGGTGGCGCAGCGCTTTCGATGCGTGCGGTGACCGGCAAGCCGATCAAATTCGTCGGCGTAGGCGAGAAGATCGATGCCCTGGAAGAATTCCATCCGGAACGCGTTGCGGGCCGGATATTGGGAATGGGCGATGTCGTCAGTCTGGTCGAAAAAGCCGCTCAGGTCGTCGACAAGGAAGAATCCGAAGCGCTCGCCGAGAAAATGCTCAAGGGGCAGTTCGATCTCAACGATCTTCGGTCTCAATTGCGGCAAATGACCCAAATGGGCGGCCTGGGCGCGCTCGCTTCGATGATGCCGGGCATGAAGAAAGCCAAGGCGGCGATGGCCGGCGGCGCGATGGACGACAAGGTTCTGGTCCGCATGGATGCCATCATTGGCTCGATGACCAGGGAAGAACGGGTACGGCCCGGCCTTTTGAACGCCAAGCGCAAGCGGCGGGTTGCCATTGGCTCCGGCACAACCGTGCAGGACGTCAACAAGCTGCTCAAAATGCACCAGGAAATGGCCAAGGCGATGAAGCGCATCAAGAAGATGGGTGGAATCAAGGGGCTGATGTCGATGTTTGGCGGTGGCGGCGGAGCCGCTGGCGCTGGAATGGGCGGTCAGGGCGGCGGCATGTCCGGCATGCCCGGGCTTCCCGACATGTCTCCCGGCGGTCTTCCGCCTGATCTGGCAAGTTTATTGAACAAGAAGAAATGAAGCAACAATTTGAATTTTCGTATTTTTAGAAAGGTTTATTATTATGGCAGTAGCAATCAGAATGTCCCGCGGCGGTTCCAAGAAACGCCCTTATTATAAAATCGTCGTCGCTGACGTCCGTGCACCACGCGATGGCAAGTTCATCGAACGCGTCGGCAGCTACAACCCGCTGCTCGCAAAGGATGACGAAAAGCGCGTAGTTCTCGACGCCGAACGTGCGAAACATTGGCTCGACCAGGGCGCAAAGCCTTCGGATCGTGTTGCCCGCTTCCTTGATGCTGCCGGTTTGCTGAAACGCGAAGCGCGCAACAACCCGAACAAGGGCAAGCCCGGTGAAAAGGCTACCGAGCGCGTTGAAGAGAAAGCTGAAAAAGCTGCTGCTGCTGAAGAAGCCGCCAAGGAAGCCGCTGCAGCTCCTGCGCCGGTAGAAGAAGCACCGGCTGAAGAAGCTGCTGCCGAAACGCCAGCGGAAGAAACACCTGCTGCTGAAGCGGCTCCTGCAGAAGAAGCGCCAGCTGCTGACGTCAAAGCAGAAGAAGCTCCTGCTGCCGAAAAGGCCGAAGGTTAATGCTCAAGCCCCTCCTCTTCAGAGGAGGGGTTGGGGTGGTGGCGATGCGTCAGCATCGCTCGCGCAGCGAAGCCTTGACTTCGCCAAATCCCACCCCAACCCCTCCCTTGAAAGGGAGGGGCTTTAGTGCCTGATCCAGCCACGATGAACCCCGACAAACCGGTCCCGCTCGCCGTCATCATCGGCGCGCACGGGATCACCGGCGAAGTCCGGCTCAAGCTATTCTGTGACAGTCTCGATAGCCTGACCATGCACAAAAATTTCAACGATGGCGCATTGACGCTGAAATCGGTCAAGCCCCATAAAATGGGCGCGATTGCACGGATCGCGGAAATCACCGATCGCAACGGCGCTGAAGCCGCACGCGGCACCGAACTGACCGTCCCGCGCTCCGCCTTGCCGGAGCTGGACGAGGACGAATTTTACCATATCGACATCATCGGCCTGCGCTGCGTCTCCGACGCGGGCGAGGAACTCGGTAAAATATTCGCCATCTACGAATTTGGCGCCGGCGACGTCATCGAGATCGAACGCGCCAACGGCAAGAAATTCATGGTGCCGGTAATCGCGATCGATATGCGGAATGATCCGGCAATCGTACAGGCCGATTTTGTCGAACCGGCTTGATTGACCGCACATTCGCTTTGGCGTATATACATGATGTATATACGGAGGATCGCATGGCCAGTGAGATAGGTAAACCCAAATTGGGTGACAATCCCCGGTTCAAGCGTATCTTAGGTTCCGTCCCCTGGATGGAGGTGCCCAAAAAGGAGCATTTTCGCACCAAGGTCTTTCAATCAGGCAATTCGATCGCCGTGCGCATCCCGGCGGGTACCAAGTTGGAAGCGGGTATGGAGATGGACTTGACCGTGGAAGATGGTGAATTCCTGTCACTGGAGCCAGTCGACAGGCCGAAGCGCAAGTTCAACATTGCCAAGGTCGCCGGATCGGCATCGAGTTTGAAGCTGATTGGCGATGACGCCCGACAGTTCGAGGAGCGTTCGCTCGACTGGCCGGATCGCCCGGCATGAAATATATGCTCGACAGCAACATCATCGTCTATTTGACCATGAATGCGAACGAATACGTGGTGCGGCGAGCCGCCGAGTGCGACGAGGGAGATCTCGTGACATCTGCAATAGCCTATGCCGAGGTTGCGTTCGGATCATTGAACGAACAGCCGCCCGTCATCGAACAGCTGAGAGCGTTTGTTGAAGAAGTGCCAGTGCTGAATTTCGATTACAAGGCTGCTCTGGCTTATGCCTCTCTGCCCTTCAAACGCGGAAGTTTCGACCGCTTGATTGCGGCGCATGCCTTATCGCATGATTTGATCATGGTTACCCATAATGAAAAGCATTTCGCCGATGTGCCGGGTTTGAAAATCGAAAATTGGACGGTTGCTGCATGACCAATCTCGCGCCATGATGCTCATCATCATCATTATTTTTATCGCGGTCCTTGTCATTTCGATCATCGAGATTGCCAAACGCCTCAACCCGGAAATAAGTCTCGCTTGGCTGCCGTTTCTGGCCAGCCTTCCGACACCCGGATTATTTGTAATCTACTGGCTGTTCAGTCTCTGGTGGATGCAATCTGACCAGTGCATGGCTGTTCAGACTTGTGGCGATGGCGGGATAGTGGCGATGTCGATCGGCGCCGCTGTCGGCTTCTTCGGCAGTTTCTTTGTCGGCATGACCACCGCCATTCTCTGGATAAATTGGCGCAAAGACAAATGACCTTCACCGCCCAAATCCTCACGCTCTACCCGGACATGTTTCCCGGTCCACTCGGTACGTCGCTGGCGGGCAGGGCGCTGGCGGAGGGGAAGTGGGCTTGCGACACCATCAACCCCCGCGATTTCGCCACCGACAAGCATCGCAGCGTCGATGACGCGCCGGCGGGCGGCGGTGCCGGCATGGTGCTGCGGGCGGATATCATGGCCGCAGCAGTGGACCATGCGGTGGAACGGATGGCCGAGCAAATCCGTTCGTCTCGAGCGCAGTCGAGAGACAGCGTGGCTGGGAACGATGTCTCGACTTCGCTCGACACGAACGGGGAGGACCCGCTAGCTGCCGTTAGTAGTGAGCCTGTCGAACCACGCCTCTCGGACGGGAGGCGCCCTTCGACAAGCTCAGGGCTAACGGATGCCCCGCCAACCGCCCCCATCCTCGCCATGACCCCGCGCGGAAAACCGCTGTCTCAAGCCCGCGTGCGCGAAATTGCGTCCGGTCCCGGCGTCACCATAATCTGCGGCCGTTTCGAAGGATTTGACGAGCGCCTGTTCGATGCCCGCGATATTGAAGAAGTGTCGATCGGCGACTATATCCTGTCCGGCGGAGAAATGGGCGCGCTGGTGCTTTTAGACGCTTGCATTCGGCTGCTTCCCGGGGTAATGGGCGCGTCTTCTAGCGGAGATGACGAGAGTTTCGAGAACGTTATTCTGGAATATCCGCAATATACCCGACCTCAAATATGGGAAGGGCGCATAATCCCTGAAGTCTTGCGATCGGGGGATCATGCGAAAATAGCTGCTTGGCGGAAACAAAGGGCAGAGGAAGATACACGGCTAAGGCGGCCGGATTTATGGGAGCGTCACAGGGATGCTCCGGATCAGTCGCCCTCTGGTGCGCAGGAAAAAGATAAAGATAAGGAATAGGTCATGAACCTGATTCAAACATTGGAAAAAGAAGCCGTAGACGCATTTATCGCGTCCAAGGAAATCCCCGAATTTCGCGCTGGTGATACGCTGCGCGTCGGTGTTCGCGTCGTCGAAGGCGAACGCGTTCGTACCCAGAATTTCGAAGGTGTGTGCATCGCACGGACCAATCGCGGCATGGGCTCCAACTTCACCGTACGCAAAATGTCGTTCGGCGAAGGCGTTGAGCGTGTGTTCCCGCTCTACTCCCCCAATATTGACAGCATCACCGTGGTTCGCCGCGGTATCGTGCGTCGTGCGAAACTTTACTATCTGCGCGGCCGTACTGGTAAGCGGGCCCGTATTGCGGAACGCCGTTTGAACCAGCCTACGAAAGGCACAGAAGCAAAATAATCATCGCTTCATAAAAGTTTCAAACAGCCGGTTCTCCAAATCAGGAAAACCGGCTGTTTTACTATCAGCCACAGGAAAAGTTTCATGGGTTACAAAATTGTAGTTGTCGGTGCCACGGGCAATGTCGGGCGCGAAATGCTCAACGTTCTGGCCGAACGCGAATTTCCTTATGACGAGATCGCAGCGGTCGCATCATCGCGCTCGCACGGCAGCGAGATCGAGATTGGCGACACCGGCAAGATGCTCAAGGTGCAGAATATCGAGCATTTCGATTTTGCTGGCTGGGACATGGCTTTATTTGCTGCCGGTTCCGCCGCGACCAAGATATATGCACCCAAGGCCGCAGCCGCTGGCTGTGTGGTGATCGACAACAGCTCGCTCTACCGGATGGATCCGGATGTGCCGTTGATCGTGCCCGAAGTGAACCCCGAGGCGATCAGCGGCTATACCAAGCGCAATATCATCGCCAATCCCAATTGCTCGACCGCACAGATGGTTGTGGCCCTGAAACCGCTGCACGATGCCGCCAAGATCAAGCGCGTGGTTGTCTCCACCTATCAGTCGGTGTCCGGCGCCGGCAAAGGCGGCATGGATGAGCTGTTTGAACAGTCTCGCGCCATTTTCGTCGGTGATCCCAAGGAAAATCACGTCTTCACCAAGCAGATCGCGTTCAACGTGATCCCGCATATCGACGTGTTTCTCGACGATGGTTCGACCAAGGAAGAATGGAAAATGGTCGTCGAGACCAAGAAAATCCTCGATCCCAAGATCAAGGTCACCGCGACCTGCGTCCGCGTGCCGGTCTTTGTCGGCCATAGCGAATCGATCAACATCCAATTCGAAAACGAATTGTCCGCCTCGGATGCGCAGAAAATCCTGCGCGATGCGCCCGGCATCATGCTGATCGATAAGCGCGAAGACGAAGGCTATGTCACCCCGGTCGAATGTGTCGGCGATGGCGCGACCTTCATCAGCCGCGTCCGCGAAGACCCGACCGTCGAAAATGGCCTGAACATCTGGTGCGTCAGCGACAATCTCCGCAAGGGAGCGGCGCTCAATGCCGTGCAGATCGCAGAATTATTGGGTCGGAAGCATTTGAAAAAAGGCTAGTCACTCCATCAAAGGTCCTGCTTGCGCCCCCGGCTTGGGTTTCTGCAACAGCAATACCAGCGGGATGACGGCCAGCGCGACCCACATCATCGCCCAGAAATCATCGAGATAGGCGATCATCGCAGCCTGTTTGTTGATCAGCGCGTTGGCCATCACCATCGCCTGATCGCCAAGGCCCTGGAACCGGTCTGCGGTGCTGGCATCGATATTGTTGATCGTCGAGCCGGTGATGTGGGACGCTAGGTCACTGTGACTGGTCTGGATATTCTTGCCCAGCAGCGCCGATGCGATCGAGATGCCGACAGACGCGCCGATACTGCGAAACAGGTTAAGCAGGCTCGAGCCATCGGTGCGCAAGTGCGGTGGCAAGGAAGCGAACGCCAGAGTGTTGAGCGGAATGAACACCAGCCCCATGCCCATCCCCTGAACCAGGCCGCTGACCATGAAGGGTCGCCAGTCCATCTCCATCGACCATTGGGTCATTTGCCACATGGAAAGGGCGACTGTGGAAAATCCGGCACCGACGAGCAGGCGGGCGTCTACCTTCCCCAGCAGTCGGCCTGCCACAGCCATGCTGAGCAATATTCCGACACCGCGCGGCGCCAAAAGAAGGCCGGTATCGATGACTGGATAGCCATATAGATTTTGCATCATTGGGGGCAATAATGCCATGTTGGCGAACATCACGATGCCAATGACGATCATGAAGAACAGGCTCGTGGCAAAACTCCGGTTTAACAGCATTTCTCTTGCAAATAATGCGGTTTTCGACGTTGCCATTTGCACCGCAAAAATCCAGAATGCTGCAATAGCGATCGCGGCTTCAATGCGGATCTCCCAGCTGTCAAACCAGTCCAGCTGGGTACCCCGATCAAGCAGCAGCTGCAGACTTCCCAGGCCGACCGCAAGCGCCCAAAAGCCGAGATGATCGAATTTCCGTCGGAACACCGGCTTCTCTGGCAGCAGCACCCACAATGCGGCAATGGTTGCTATGCCGATCGGGACATTGACGTAAAAGCACCAGCGCCAGCTGTAATTTTCCGTCAGCCAGCCGCCCATAATGGGCCCCATGATCGGCCCCACCATGATCCCCATGCCCCATATCGCCATGGCACGGGCGTGCCGTTCGGGCGGGTTGATATCCAGCATGACGGCCTGGGCCATGGGAGCGATGAACGCGCCGCTGATGCCCTGCAAAACCCGGAACGCAACCATTTCTTCCAGGCTCGTGGCCAGCCCGCAGAGCATCGAAGCAAAAACAAATCCGGTAACCGAAAGCAAGAATAATTGACGTCCGCCGATCCGGTCGGCCAGCCAGCCGGTAATCGGCATCGCAATAGCAGAGGCGATGATATAGCTCGTCAGTACCCAGGTCACGGTGTCGAGCGATGCGCCAAGACTGGTCTGCATGTGCGGAAGCGCAACATTGGCGATGGTTGCGTCCAATATCTGGATGATCGAGGCACCCATTACGGCCACCGTCAAAAGCCCGCGGTTTATCGGAGTGATTTTGAGTACGGATGCGGAACCTGCTGCCGCAGCGGTCGCCATTATTTGCCCTTGGATCGGATGTCGACGGTCACTTCGGATGACAGACCGGCGATCAACGGGCGCGGCGATGCGTCGTCAATGGCAATGCGAACCGGTACGCGCTGCGTGACTTTGACCCAGTTGCCGGTTGCATTTTGCGCCGGCAATACCGAAAATTCGCTGCCGGTACCGGCACCGATGCTCTCGACATGGCCTTTCAGCCTTATGTCCGGATAGGCGTCAAATCTGAGTTCTGCCCGCTGGCCGACTTGCATTTTTGCCAGATCGGTTTCCTTGAAATTGGCTTCCACCCAGGTTTTTCTGTCCGAAACAATGGTCAGGGCAGGGAGACCGCTGACCATCATCTGTCCGATCTGCAAACGGTCTGCCTGGGCAACCCGTCCGGAAGATGGCGCCCGCACGATCGTGCGGGACAGGTTCAACTGGGCCTGCTCCCGCTGCACTTTCGCAGCGGCGATTGCCGGATTCTCACCCGGCATTGAACGGGCATTGGCGGCGAAACTATGCGCTTCGGCAGCATCAGCCTGTGCCTGGCGCAGCTTCTCGCGCGCCTGTTCGACCGCATGCTGGGCGGCGTCAAAGTCGGCCTTGGTGGTGAAACCGCGTTGCATCAGTGCCTGTTGCCGCTCGAACGTGGCCTGGGCAAAGGCGATATCCTCGCGGGCGGCAGATATATCCACGCTGGTCCCCGCAGCGGTGGTGCGCAAGGCCTGGACCTGCACTTCCGCGCCTGCAATCGCGGCATTGGCCTGTGCCAGCGCGATTTCAAACGGAGCGGGATCTATCCTGAACAGGATGTCGCCTTCCTTTACCAGGTCATTTGCACCGACATTGACTTCGATGATCCGGCCACCGACTTCGGCGGCAACCGAAACCCGGTCCTGCTGGACATAGGCATTGTCGGTGGACACGCTTTGCCCGCTGGTCAGCCAGAGATATCCCCCGAGCGCAATCAGGGCCAGTGGTACAATCGCCATGACGATCCAGCGACCCCAGCGACGCTTGGGCTTGGCGGATGCGCTGTTGTCGGCATTTTTTATATCCTGATCATCTTCGGCCAGGCTATCCGACGAATCATATTGTTCGGATATATCTTTGGATTTTAGCATGTCCATCAGGCCGCCTGTTCCGGTTGTTTTGCATCAGATGCCTTGCGCGACAAATTCTGACGCATGCGTTCGACGAGATTTGCCAGCTGCTCTCGTTCATCGGCGTTCAGGCCTTCCTGGGCAGAATCGGCGAGTAGCGCCGAAGCGGCTCTCATTTCATCAATCAATGGCCATGATTTCGCTTCGAGATAGAGGCACCAGGCCCGCCGGTCGTCCGGATCGCGGCGACGACTGAGCATTCCTGCATCGGCAAGCCGGTCGATCATCCGCGACAGGGTGATTGGTTCGACCTCGAGAAATTCCGCCAGTTTGATCTGGTTGGTTCCCTCGTTGCGGGCCAGATAGGCCAGCAGCCGCCATTGCAGCGCCGTCACGCCGCTGTGCCGCATCCGCTCGTTCAGTTCTCGCCGAAACAGCCTTGCTGTGTCGTGGATCAGAAACCCGATATTCTCGCTCATAAGTGGACATATAATAGCAATGCTTACTAATCACAATCACTATGTGCTTGCGAAGATTGCAATCGGAGTTACGATATAGAAATGACATTACAAGCAGACGTCTATTGGTCCTTCCGTTCTCCCTACAGCTATCTGGCGACACGTCGCTATGTCGCGCTGACGCAGAAATATGATCTGCGGATCAATCAGCGCTTCGTTTATCCGCTGGCGATCCGGGAACCGGACTTTTTCGAAAAAAACCATCCCAATTGGCTCGGCTATACGTTCCGCGACATGTTTCGCGTGGCGCAACATATGGGCATCCCGATGGCACCGCCCAATCCCGATCCGATCGTGCAGGATATGAATACCCGCAAGATTGCCGATGAACAGCCCTATATTTTCGAACTGACCCGAATGGGACAGGCGGCTTCGCGGCGCGGCAAGGGGCTGGAATTTGCCAATGAAGTGTCGCAACTGATTTGGGGTGGCACCGCTGGTTGGCATGAAGGCGACCATCTTGCCAGTGCAGCGGTCCGGGCGGGATTGAACCTGAAGGAATTGCGCGCCGAGGCCAAATCTCAAGCCGAAGAGCTGGACGCGGAAATTGCCGACAATCAGAAGGCTCTCGAAGCCGCTGGCCACTGGGGCGTGCCGACTCTGGTGTTCGAAGGCGAACCGTTTTTCGGCCAGGACCGGATCGAACTGGCGGTCTGGCGGATGCAGCAAAAGGGTCTTGTCGAGCGCTAGATTTTGAGGCTTTCGTGCACCAGCGAGACACGTTAGGCTGGACTTGATGGTCCGCACTATTGCTTGATCGAAACCAGCCTTTCGAAGCGCCAGAAACGGATGGATATGGTATTCTCCGAAATTGGCCCTGACTTTGACTAACTTTGGATCATGAGAGCCTATTGATGACTTTAAAAAACTGGGACTTTTCATCCTTTGACGGCGTGACCCTCAAAATTCATGAAATGGGTGGGGGCAAAGACGGGCGCCATCCGATCATCCTGCTCCACGGTCTATTCTCCAACGCCCACACCAACTGGATCAAATTTGGTCATGCGCAGTTGCTGGCCGACGCCGGGTTCCGGGTGATCATGCCCGACCTGCGCGCCCATGGTGACAGCGCGGCTCCACATGATCCTGCCGCCTATCCCGATGATGTGCTGGTCAAGGACATTGAGGCGCTGATCGCGCATCTGCAATTGTCCGACTATGACCTGGGCGGTTTCTCGCTCGGCGCCCGGACGACGGCGCGGCTGCTGGTGACCGGCGCCAAGCCGGGCAAGGCGATACTCGCCGGCATGGGGCTGGAAGGCCTGGCCGGATGGCAACGGCGGCAGGAATTTTTCCAGGAGGCGATCCGGCTCAAGGATAGCGCCAGGCGCGGCGACCCTCACTGGCTGGCGATCCAGTTCATGAAGAGCCAGAAGGTCGATCCGGTTGCCGCATCCTGTCTGCTCAGGACATTCTCTGATTTGGAACCGGAGGCATTGGCGGTTATAGACACGCCGACATTGGTGCTCTGCGGATCGGAAGATCGTGATAACGGGGATCCGGTGAAACTGGCTGGACTATTGTCCGGGGGGCGGCATGTCGCGATCCCGGGAACCCATATGAGCAGTGTCACCAAAGCGGAACTGGGTCAGGAAATACTGCGCTTTCTGGTCGGATAGGAGGAACGATGCCGAAACTCTATAGCTGGCGCAATTTCTGGATATTCTGGGGCGGCGGAATGGCGCTGTTTATCTATCTGATAATTTCGGGCGGGGCGCTGGAGACCATCGTCGCTCCCAATGGCATACTCGATCATCAGAGCGCCGCGACGGCGGAAAGGGTCAACGCCATTCAGCAAAGCTGGGCCGCTGCAGGGGTGCTGGACATCGCCCGTTGGGGCATGATCGCAGACCTTGTGTTCATCACCCTCTATATGTCGGGCGGCATCATCGGCGGACGGCTGATCTGGCAGCGAGCGAAATCGCCCGCGCTCAAGAAGCTCGGCCTGCTATGCGTGCTGTCTTATTTCCTCTTTGGCTTGTCCGACTATGTCGAAACCCTCTGTCAGCTGGTCCAGCTCGTCCGCGAACAGGGTAGTGATATATTCGCGGCGACAGCGGCACTGGCGAAACCGGTAAAAACCATCAGCTGGATCGTCGGCAGCGTTGCCATGATCGCCGCGCTTGTCTGGCGATGGCGCGAAGCGCGGGCTTGACCGGCAGGCAATAAAGTTTCAATTTCAACCAAAGTCAAAACAGTTGAGGATCACCATATGAAAACCGCCGCTTCGATCGTCGCAATCGCCACCATGGCTCTGACAACACCGGCATCGGCCAAGCATCATGAAAATGATGCGATGGAAGACACTGCGGCCCCGACAGCGGCAGATGCAAAGCAATTTGTCGATGAAACCGAGCAGCAATTGTTCGACTTCTCGATCGATGCCGGACGGATCTACTGGATCAATTCCAACTTCATCACCGATGATACCGACGCCTTGGCCGCCAAGGTCGGCGCCGAGGGAACGACGATGTCGGTGCAGGCCGCTATTGACGCGGCCCGGTTCAACGATGTTGCCGGGCTCGATGCCGTCACCAGGCGGAAACTGGACAAATTGCGCGGCGGAATCGTGCTCCCGGCACCAACCACAGCGGGTGCTGCGACCGAACTGAACGAAATCGCGACCAAGCTGAACTCGGCGTACGGCAAGGGCAAGGGCACGCTGAACGGCGAGGAAATAAACGGCTCCGACATTGAGGCGGCGATGGGCACCAATCGCAATCCCGACGAACTGTCCGAAATGTGGGAAAGCTGGCACGATAGTGTCGGCGCGCCGATGAAGGACGATTATGCCCGCATGGTCGAGATTGCCAATGAAGGCGCCAGGGAGCTCGGCTTTGCCGATGTCGGCGCGATGTGGCGCTCTGGCTATGACATGCCGGCCGACGATTTCGCCAAACTGACCGACAAATTATGGGCGCAGGTCAAACCGCTTTATGACCAGCTGCATTGCTACACCCGCGAAAAGCTCAACGAAAAATATGGCGACGAAGTGCAGTCTGCGACTGGCCCGATCCGCGCCGACCTGCTCGGCAATATGTGGGCACAGGAATGGGGCAATATCTATGATATCGTCGCACCGGCAGAGGCCGGCGACATCGGCTTCGATACGACCGAACTGCTGACGGCGAAAGATTATGATGCGATGAAGATGGTCAAGGCCGGCGAAGGCTTCTTCTCCTCGCTCGGCTTCGCCCCGCTTCCCGAAACCTTCTGGCAAAGATCCCTGTTCACCAAGCCGGCTGACCGCGAAGTGGTCTGCCACGCCAGCGCCTGGGATATCGACAACAAGGATGATGTCCGGATCAAGATGTGTATCAAGGTCAATGGCGACGATTTCACCACCATCCATCACGAGCTAGGCCACAATTATTATCAGCGCGCCTATAACAAGCAAAGCTATCTGCATCTGGATGGCGCCAATGACGGTTTTCATGAAGCGATTGGCGATGCGATCGCCTTGTCGATCACGCCGGAATATCTGGTGCAGGTCGGCTTGCTCGACGCCGACAAGGTCCCGAGCGCGGACAAGGATGTTGGCCTGTTGCTGCGTCAGGCGATGGACAAGGTGGCGTTCCTGCCCTTCAGCCTGCTGGTCGACAAATGGCGCTGGGGTGTTTTCAAAGGCGATATCAAGCCGGCGGACTATACGACCGCGTGGCATGACCTGAAGCTGCAATATCAGGGCATCACGCCGCCGGTTGAGCGGCCCGCCGATGCTTTTGACCCCGGCGCAAAATATCACATCCCGGGCAACACGCCTTATTCGCGCTATTTCCTCGCCCGGATATTGCAATTCCAGTTCTACAAGGCCGCCTGCGATGCCGCCGGCTGGAAGGGACCGCTGCACCGCTGTTCCTTCTATGGCAACAAGCAGGTCGGCGCGAAGCTGAACGCGATGCTGGAAATGGGCGCTTCCAAACCCTGGCCCGACGCATTGGAAGCCTTTACCGGCACGCGTGAAATGGATGGCTCGGCGATGATCAGCTATTTTGCGCCACTGATGGACTGGCTGAAGGAAGAAAATAAGGGCAAGTCCTGCGGATGGTAGCTACTAAAAAGCCGGCGGAACACTGGGTTTCCGCCGGCCTTTATTCTTTGGATTTGGATTAAAGCTGGTCGAGCATATATTCCGCAGCACTGACCTTGAAATCGCCCGGTGCTTCGACGTTCAATTCTTCAACAACGCCGTCATTGACGATCATCGAGAAACGCTGGCCACGTGTTCCTAGGCCAAAGCCGGAACCATCCATGGTCAGGCCAACTGCCTGGGCAAATTCGCCATTGCCGTCAGCCAGCATCGTGACATCTTCCGAACCGGATGCATCGTTCCATGCACCCATGACGAACGCGTCATTGACGGCGGTGCAGGCAATTTCATCAACGCCCTTGGCCTTGAGTTCGGCGGCTTTTTCGACATAGCCGGGGAGATGTTTCGCCGAGCAGGTCGGTGTAAAAGCACCGGGAACGGAAAAGAGCGCCACTTTCTTGCCGGCGAAATATTCGCTGGAGCTGACTTGCTCTGGGCCTGCTGCGGTCGCCTTGACCAGTTTCACTTCGGGAATCTTGTCGCCTTTTTTAATCATATCTTGCTCCTGGTTTTGATTGGGCTGAGAAAGCTTGCCTCTGTAGCTGATAGTGGTGACGGGCAGATGAAATTGCAAGCTGGCAAAGCTGCCAGGCACAAGACTAGTGAAATTTGCCATGGGCAGTTGATATTTGCATCGCTATTCAGGCGTCTATGCATGATCCCGTTTTCTTCTCCGGACAATTTCTCCTCGCCACCCCAGGAATGGCGGACTCCCGTTTTGCGCGATCGGTGGTGGCAATCTGCTCCCATGACGAAAACGGGGCTTTGGGCATCAACATCGGTAAAACGGTCGACGGAGTCAGTTTCCACGATATTCTCAAACAGTTCGACATCGAACCGACCGATGCGCCCGATTGCGAGGTATTTCTGGGCGGCCCGATGGAAACGCAGCGCGGTTTCATTATCCACAGTCTCGACATCAACATGTCGGATACGCTGCAGGTCGGTGACTGCTGGGGGCTCAGCAGCTCGATCGATATGCTGCGCGCAATTGCCCAGGGTCGCGGCCCGGACAAATGGATCATTGCACTCGGCTATTCTGGATGGGGCGAAGGACAGCTGGAAAGCGAATTGACCCAGAATGGCTGGACCATCGCCAAAGGGGCTCCAGATTGGCTGTACGAAACCGATTCTGGCGACAAATGGCTGATGGCCTGGGAAGCTCTGGGTATCGATCCGAAGAAGCTGTCCAGCGGATTTGGCAGCGCCTGACCTTCTGATTATTACGACCTGCGGCGCACCAGACTCACAAAATTTCAAATATAAAGACATCTTTATATTTGCTTCTAAGACGACAAGCCGCTATTATAAAGTCATGTTGTCGCATCGGATCGCCCGTGCGGCATTTCGTTTTTCAAGGAGACATGAAGTGGCCACCGCAGCGGATACCGCAACCCAAGATTATGTTATCAAGGACATTTCACTCGCCGATTTCGGTCGGAAAGAAATTGAAATAGCTGAAACTGAAATGCCGGGCCTGATGGCTTTGCGAGAAGAATTTGGCGCAGACAAGCCTTTGAAAGGTGCCCGGATCACTGGTTCGCTGCACATGACCATTCAAACGGCTGTGTTGATTGAAACTCTGCTCGACCTTGGCGCGGAAGTGCGTTGGGCATCCTGCAATATTTTCTCGACCCAGGATCATGCCGCAGCGGCTATCGCAGCTGGCGGAACCCCGGTTTTCGCAATCAAGGGCGAAACGCTTGAAGAATATTGGTCTTATGTTGAGCGTATCTTTGACTGGGGCACAGACGAAACCTGCAACCTGATCCTGGACGATGGCGGCGATGCCACCATGTTCGCCCTTTGGGGTGCTCGGGTTGAAGCGGGTGAAGAATTGTTCACACCAGACAATGAAGAAGAAGAAGTCTTCGTCGCTACCCTGACCCGCTTTCTGGCAGAACGGCCTGGTTACCTGACCAAAACTGTTGCCAGCATCAAGGGCGTTTCGGAAGAAACCACCACTGGTGTTCACCGTCTTTACGAACTGGCCAAAATCGGCAAGCTTCCTTTCCCGGCGATCAACGTCAACGACAGTGTGACCAAGTCCAAATTTGACAATCTCTACGGTTGTAAAGAGTCACTGGTCGACGCGATCCGCCGCGCCACCGACGTCATGCTGGCAGGCAAGGTCGCGGTTGTCGCCGGCTTCGGCGATGTCGGCAAGGGCTCGGCACAGTCGCTCCGCAACGGCGGTGCTCGCGTGCTGGTAACCGAAATCGACCCGATTTGCGCGCTCCAGGCAGCCATGGAAGGCTTTGAAGTTGTGACCATGGACGAGGGCACCAAACGGGGCGACATTTTCGTGACCACCACCGGCAACAAGGATGTGATCACCGTTGATCACATGCGCGCCATGAAGGATCGGGCGATTGTCTGTAACATCGGTCACTTTGACAGTGAAATCCAGATCAGCGCACTGAAGAACATGCAATGGACCGAGATCAAGCCGCAGGTTGATGAAGTGAAATTCCCGGACGGCAAGAAGCTGATCATTCTGGCGCAGGGCCGTCTGGTTAACCTCGGCTGTGCAACCGGTCACCCAAGCTTTGTGATGTCCGCAAGTTTCACTAATCAGGTGCTCGCGCAGATCGAATTGTGGTTGCGTCCCGAGCAATATGAAAATGATGTCTATGTTCTGCCGAAGCATCTCGACGAGAAAGTCGCTGAATTGCATCTGGCCAAGCTCGGCGTGAAACTGGACAAGCTGAGCCAGGAACAGGCTGACTATATCGGTGTTCCAACCGAAGGCCCATTCAAGCCGGATCATTATCGCTACTAGGCTGATAAATATTTATGAATAAAAAAGCCGGGCAGTGCACAAAGCACCGCCCGGCTTTTTTACGTCAGCGGTGTCGAGCGTCAGCGCGACGTGAACTGCGTTTTTCTTTTGTCCGGATGCCCTGGAAATTTTGGCCATTGATTTTGCGACAATGCGCGCGCGCTGACCGACTGGATACCGGCCTGTTTTTCATACATCCAGTAGTTGCGCAGGATGATCGAGACATATCCGCGGGTCTCGACATAGGGGATGCTTTCCATGAACAATAGCGGATCGTCATTGTCCTTTATTTCCGTGTTCCAGCGCTGCACGGCACCCGGTCCGGCATTATAGGCTGCTGCGATCTTTGGCAGCTTGCCGCCGGTAATCGATGATTTGTCGAGATATTCGAGATAGGACTGACCATATTCCAGATTGGTCGAAGGGCGGAGCAGATCGGATTCGGTGAAATTCACGCCATTGGCCCTGGCGATATCGCCGGCTGTTCCCGGACGCACCTGCATCAATCCGATCGCGTTCGCCGGGCTCACGACCTGGCTACGAAAGGCGGATTCCTGTAACGTATGCGCATAGATGAGCGCCGGATCGACTCGCCAACCGCCGTCAGGCTTCCATTTTGGCGCTGGAAAACGGGCTTGCACATCCGGTGCCATGCCGCGCGGCGCATTATGGGCGAGCCACAGCTGGGTTCGCGGCAAATCCAGTTCGCGGGCGAGTTTGATCAGGGCAGGGTGATCGCTGCTTTCTCCGATCGTCGCCTGATGCCTAAGCACTTCATCCGCCAGCTGTTCTTCGCCAATTTCAACCAGGGCGATGGCAGCGCGGACATTTTCATGACGCTCGAGCGCGTGCCAATCCGATTTCTCGAATGATTCGGCGGTATCCGATTTGTCCGGCTCCATGCCCAGCGTTTGCGCGGCAAGCATGCCGTAAAAGCTGTCATCGAGACGCGCGGCCGCCTGTAATTTGCCTTGCACTTTTTCCGGTTGGCCACATTTGAGATCAGAACGCGCGCTCCAGTAAAGACCGGCGGCTTGCAGGTCGACATTGGCGGCCGACCGGCCGACTGTCTCAAAAGCGGTGCTGGCAGACTGGCAATCGTTCAGGCGCCAGGCGGCCAGTCCAGCGACCCAATTGGCATGACCAACCCATTCGCCTGCGCCTTTTTGGGCTAGCCGCGCCAGGCGCAAGGCAGAGGCATCGTCATTCTCGATATAATAAGACCAGGCAATCCTTTGCTCCAGTTCCGTACGTCCTTCAGACGTCATGTCCATGACGCTCGCGCTGAGCAATCCTTCTGCGCCTAGCGGATTGTCCGTCTTGATAAATTCAATAATCTGGCCGCGCACGCCATTTGCCGTGCTGTCGGAATCCACATCTTTTGGCTTGGACCGAATCGGCGAGCCGGGCACCCAGGACAGGTTGCGTCGTTGCGGCAGATTGGGCAGCAACTGAGCGCCGCGTTTCTGGGCCAATCGGCCCAATTGGGCGGCTTGCGGTATTTGCGGTGCCTCATTCACCAAAGTCAGCAATGGCCCGAGTTCGGCCCGTGGGCTATTCGCCGCCAGAAAATATTCCGCCTGCGCGATCGATTTGAGCGGCCCGGTCGGTGCCGTGTCCATCAGGTTTTTCGCAACATCCCAATGATTGGTACTCATTGCCGAAAACAGGGCGCGATAATGGTCCGATTGCTGCTGCTTCAGCTGTGACGGCACATATTGAGCGATCGAGGCGCTGTTGTAGAGAACCGCCCCATCATCGGCGAGCGCCGGCGTTGCAACAAGAGCGAGAAGCGATGCGGTGAGTGCAAATTTCAGTTTCACTAGGTAGAAATCCTTGTCAGCATTTGCAGATCTTTCCAAGATTCGGCCTTGAAAAACGGCCGTTCGATCAGAATCCGCGGATGAAATGTTACGATCGCCTCTGTTTTTGATGCACTATGGTTAATAAATTGCTTATTTTTGCGCGCTGTAAGCAGATCCTGCCCAAATATGATTTTTGCAGCCATGTCGCCGAAGCAGATTACGCGTTTCGGACGGACCAGCCCGATGTGATGCAAAAGCCGTTTTTTGAGCGCCGGCCAATGTTGCTCGTCAATCCGGCCATCCACGGGAACCGATACGGTGATGTTCGCCAGGTAGGATTGCCCCGAATCACATCCGATCGCGGCCAACATCTTTTCCAGCAGCTTCTGATTGTCGGTATTGAACAGCTGGACATCGCCATTACGGTCTTTTTCGGGGAGCGCGGAAACAACCATGACCTCCGGTTCCAGATCACCCTGTGGCGATACTCTATGCTTCGACCAGCTGGCTTCGATCAGACCATTATCCTTTGCCAACCAATCGAGAAAATCCGGATAAGCGGCAGGGAGCGGTTCATCCTGTGCCGGAAATTTGGCCTGCTCCAGCACGCGTTCCGTAACGACTGCCGTCGGCGATGCTGCTTTCGCCGGCGCAACAGCTTCAATAGCCAAAAGCGCCGCGGGTTGATCGGCATAATCCAGTTCGACACCAGCCAGCGACCACCAGTCTTGCAGGCTGTGGATCATCGACTCTGCGGATGCTTTTGTCGTCGGAGAGGAAATTAAATTCATTCCTGCATAGAGTCATGAGTTGACGAATAGGTCAATTGGCGGGAAAGCAGGTTTCTGCCCAGCGGGTTGCGGTTTACGACAGACCGAATGTATAAGAGAATAAAAGCAAGAATTGTAGGAAAAACGAGATGAGCGAACGAGAGTCAATGCCGTATGATCTGGTGATAGTCGGGGGTGGTCCCGCCGGTCTCAGCGCAGCGATAAGGTTCAAGCAACTGGCTGACGAAGCAGGCAAGGACCTCTCCGTATGCATATTGGAAAAAGGCTCCGAAATCGGCGCGCATATTCTGTCCGGTGCGGTCATCGATCCCAAGGCTCTCGACGAATTGCTTCCGGCATGGCGGGATGAGGACTGTCCGCTGGCAAAAACGCCGGTGACCGAAAATCATCACTGGATTCTCACGAAAAACAAGAAATTCTCGATACCCCATTTCGTGACTCCTTCGTTCATGCACAACAAGGGAACCTATACCGGCTCGCTTGGCAATCTGTGTCGCTGGCTGGGCGAACGGGCCGAGAATATGGGGATCGAGATATTTCCCGGATTCGCGGCGGCGGAGATTTTGTACAATGAGGACGGATCGGTAAAGGGCGTCGCCACCGGCGATATGGGCGTTGCCCGTGATGGCAGCCACAAGCCGGATTACGAGCCGGGTCTCGAACTGCATGCGAAATACACGTTCTTCGCCGAGGGCGCCCATGGCCATCTCACCAAGATATTGAAAAGGCAGTTTGCGCTGACCGCAGACAGCCAGCCACAAATCTACGGTCTCGGCATCAAGGAGCTTTGGGACATTGACCCTGCCAAGCACAAGCCGGGCCGCGTCATCCACTCGCAAGGCTGGCCGCTCAGCGAAGGCGCCAACGGCGGTGGCTTCATTTACCATCAGGCCGATAATCAGGTTGCGCTCGGCTTTGTCACCTGGCTGAACTATGAAAACCCCTATCTCTCGCCATTCGAAGAAATGCAGCGGTGGAAGCAGCATCCCGAAATTCGCAAGATATTGGAAGGCGGCAAGCGCGTTTCTTATGGTGCGCGAGCGATCAATGACGGCGGTTTTCAGGCCGTACCGAAACTGTTCTTCCCCGGTGGTGCGCTGATCGGCTGTTCTGCCGGTTTCGTGAATGTTCCGCGGATCAAGGGCACGCATACCGCAATGAAAACCGGTATGATGGCGGCAGAAGCCGCGTTTGAGGCGATAGTGGCGGAACGCACAAGCGATGAGCTCAGCGCTTACGGCACCGCTTACGAGAACAGCTGGGTCCGCGAAGAATTGCGCGTGGTTCGCAATGTCCTGCCAGCGGTCGAGAAATATGGTGATTTCCTCGGCACCATTCTCTCCGGAATGAATATGTGGGCAGAGCATCTCAAGATCAAAATGCCGTTCACGATGAAATTGCACCCCGACTGGTCGCGGCTGAAACGGGCGGAACATTGCGAGAAGATCGTATATCCCAAACCGGATGGAAAAATTACTTTTGATCGCCTGTCTTCGGTATTCCTGTCGAACACCAATCATGAAGAAGACCAGCCGGTGCATCTGCAACTGAAAGATCCGAATATTCCGGTTGATGTCAATCTTCCGGTCTTTGCCGGACCTTCGGCACGCTATTGCCCGGCCGGTGTTTACGAATTTATCGAAGACGAAGCGGGCAAACCGAAATTCCAGATCAACGCACAAAATTGCGTTCATTGCAAAACCTGTGATATCAAGGACCCGTCCCAGAATATCAATTGGGTCGTACCGGAAGGTGGCGGAGGTCCAAATTATCCGAATATGTAACATTGGTTTAAGCGCGCTGCTTGTCGCGGGACTGGCCGCTGCACCGGCGCAGGCCAACCGCGGCGACAGTGCAGCGGCCCTGAACCGTTTTGTCGAGGCCCGGCTTGCTGAAACATCCGATGAACCGCATGCCGCTGCCACGATCTATGGCGAGCGCCTGAAAGAGCAGCCGGACAATGAGATGCTGGCGGGGAAAGCTTATGTCAGCGCCATTGAGGTTGGTGATTTTGATCTGGCGGTGACAGCCGCCCGGATCATGCTGCTGCGCGGCAAGGCGGATCCGGAAATGCCGCTGCTGCTCTATGCCTCTGCTTTTGCGCAGCGCGACTGGAACGGCGCCGATCTGGCGATTGTCGAACTGGAAGCGCTGAAGAATTTCGCCTTCCTGCAACCGTTCCTGGAGGCTTGGCTGGCAACCGCCAAAGGTCGGGATGCCACCGCCGCCCTTTCGCAGGCACAGACCAGTGCGACCGCAAAATATTATCTGGAAGAGCATCTGATATTGAACCTGCTGGCGAACCGGCAGGAAAGTGAAGCGCTCGTTCTGCTGACCGGGCTTGTCGAGCGCAACGAACCCCGCATGGCGCCGTTACGCATATTGGCGGCTCAGCATTTCTGGGCGAAGAATGACGCGGAAACGGCAAGGCAAATCTTGAAGTTTCAGTCGTCGGGAGCAGAGCAAAGATTGCATCAGCAGATTGACGCTGATCAGCAACAGGGCGTTGGGCAAAAGGTCACACCATCCATCGGGCTGGCATTTCTGTTTCAAAGATTGTCGAGCGATGTCGCGGTGCAACGGGCCGAACTTCTGTCCCAGGTCCTGGCGCAGGCCAGCACGCGGATCGCCGACAAATCAGATTATGCGCATCTGACGCTTGGACGAGCCTATGCAAATGCTGACAGCCATGATCTGGCGGTGGCGGAATATGCTCGGATCGGTCGTGAAAGCCCATATTATCTGATCGGGCTGAGTTCGGAGATCGCCAGTCTTGTCGCCAATAGTCACTATGATCAGGCGATTGCGCGGCTGGACACGGCCTTGGAATATAATCCGGATGCTCCCAAACTATACATATTGAAGGGCCAGTCGCTGCAAGCGCAGGGCGAAAATGCAGCCGCCGCCAGCGCTTTTGAATCGGCCGTTAAACTGGGCGAAAAGCTCGAGCGCCCAGACGCACTGATGGCCAATTACTGGCTCGCACTGGGCGGTGCTCAGGAACAGGCAGGGATATGGCCGGCAGGCCTGCAATCGCTGCAAAAAGCCAATGCATTGCTGCCCAATTCGCCGATCATCTTGAACTATCTTGGCTACGCCCAGCTCGAACGCCGGGAAAATGAAATAGAAGCCGTCGCCGCGATCAAGCAGGCGCATGAACTGCGGTCAAACTCGCCGGCCATCACCGATTCCCTCGGCTGGGCCTATTTCATCACCGGCGAGCATCAGCGTGCCGTGACCTTTTTGGAAAGCGCTCTTGAAGGCCAGCCACAGGATCCGACGATCAATGAACATCTGGGTGATGCCTATTGGACCGTTGGCCGTCTCTATGAAGCACGCTATGCTTGGAAATCGGCAAAATTATTCGCAGAGGGTGAGGATATGCAGCGTCTCGCCAGTAAAATAGACCTGGGTCTCCGACCCGACCTTATATCGCCCTGATGTCCGATCCAGTTTTGGGCGCGACCGACAGCGAAATCGCCTATGCAAAATTGAATCTGGCGCTCCATGTCCGCAAGCGACTGCCAAACGGTTATCATGATATTGAAACAATATTCGCCTTTGTCGATTCTGGCGATCTGATTTCGGTTCAGCCGGGTGATGACGTGACTATGGCAATAAGCGGTCCCTTTGCGGAAGGACTCAGCAACACCGACAATCTTGTGCTGCAGGCGGCCAAACGGCTTGCCGACATATCCAATGTGAAGCTTGGTGCCCGCCTCCAACTGGACAAGCGACTGCCGGTCGCATCGGGCATTGGCGGAGGCTCGGCCGATGCGGCGACGACGTTGCGCTTGCTCAACCGGTTCTGGGGGTTGGATCTTTCGATTGCCGAACTGGCGGATATCGCAAGGCCGCTGGGCGCCGATGTTCCCGCCTGTGTGGTCAGCCAGACCTGTCGCGGCACCGGCATTGGTCATGATCTGACCCGCATTCCCGATGATGATTTGCGCGGCTGCACCGCACTGCTGATCAATCCGCAGGTTCCGGTGTCAACCGCGGACATATTCGCCGCCTGGGATGGTGTCGATCGCGGCGCTCTGGCAAGCGGGCCGGTCATCCCGGCGGCCCAAAATGGCAGAAACGATCTGCAGAAACCGGCCATCGCGCTGGTACCGTTATTGACCGATCTGCTGCAGTTGCTGGAAGATCGCCAGCCGATCATCGCCCGGATGTCCGGGTCTGGCGCGACCTGTTTTGCCTTGTTTGACAGTCTAGCGGCGGCGGAAGACGCCGAGCAGCACTGTCTGCGGGCAATGGACGGGATATGGACGTTTATAGGAAAAATTCGATGACCGAAGCTTTTGAAATATCCGGTATTCCCTCGGCAGGCGGCGTGCTGATCGTGGTCGATCATGCCTCCAGCCATGTGCCTGACGATATCGATCTGGGCATTTCGCCGCAATATCGGGAGGATCATATCGCCTTTGATCCGGGCATTGCGCCAATTGCCCGGCTGATGACGGAGAAAAGCGGCTATCTGGCGATTCTCAGCACAAATTCCCGGCTGATTGTTGATCTCAACCGCTATCCCGATGAAGCCGCGGTTATCGTCGAACGCAGCGACGGCGTCGAAATTCCGGGCAATCATCTGTCCGCCGAGGACCGGCAAGCGAGGCTGGATCGTTTCTTTACCCCCTATCACGACCGGGTCGCGGCATTGATTGCGGACTTGAAGCCAGCCCTGGTTGCTTCGCTGCACAGCTTTTCCCCGACGCTCCGTTCCAACCCGCAGCTGGAACGACCGTGGGATATGGGCATCATGTATAATGAATATCAGACGGCCTCCCGCATGGCGCTCCAGTTTCTGGGCGAAGAGGCGGAATTGCGTGTCGGTGATCAGCAGCCCTATTCGGGCAAGGATCTGAACGCGACGATGAACCGCCAGTGCGAAGCGATCGGCCAGCCCTATATCGGTGTCGAGGTCCGGCAGGATCTGATCCGGACAGAGGCAGGACAACGGCATTTTGCTGATATTTTATTGCGTAGTTGCGATAAAATAAGAACGGCTCTTGCTTAACCGCCCGAGTTTTGGAAGGATGATCCGGAAATTGCGATATTGGAACCCAGAATGAGTGATAGATTTGACAAGTCCCGTTTGCCGAGCCGCCACGTCAGTGTCGGACCGGAGCGCGCGCCCCAGCGCAGCTATTATTATGCGATGGGAATGACCGAAGAGGATATCGCAAAACCCTTCGTCGGCATTGCCTCGGCGGGCAATGACAGCGCGCCTTGCAACACCTTGCTTGATGGCCAGGCCGATATGGCGCGTGAAGGCGTGATCGAGGCCGGCGGCACGCCGCGTCGGTTCAACACGATCACGGTCACCGACGGCATTGCCATGGGTCATCAGGGCATGAAAGCCTCGCTGGTGTCGCGTGAAGTCATCGCCGACAGCGTCGAACTGAGCGTCCGTGGTCACTGTTATGACGCGGTCATCGGCTATGCCGGCTGCGACAAGAGCCTGCCCGGCATGATGATGGCGATGCTGCGGCTCAATGTGCCGTCGATCTTCGTCTATGGCGGCTCGATTCTTCCGGGTCGGTTCCACGGCAAGGACGTAACCGTTGTTGACGTGTTCGAGGCGGTCGGTCAGCATAGCGCCGGCAATTGCCCGTTGCAGGAACTGATCGAACTGGAAAAAGTCGCCTGTCCGGGCCACGGCGCCTGCGGCGGTCAATTTACCGCCAATACCATGGCCTGTGTCGCCGAAGCGATTGGCCTGTCGCTGCCGAACAGCAATATGGCGCCAGCGCCTTATGAAACCCGTGATGACATGGCCCGGGCAGCCGGCCGTCAGATCATGAACCTGATCGAGCTCAATTTGCGGCCGCGCGATATCTGCACCAGAGACGCGTTCATCAACGCCGCACGGGTGGTCGCGGCCACCGGCGGATCGACCAACGCCGCCCTGCATCTGCCAGCGATGGCCAGCGAAGCCGGGATCGAATTCGATCTGTTTGATGTCGCCGAAATTTTCAAGACCACGCCTTATCTGGCGGATCTCAAACCGGGCGGCAAATATGTCGCCAAGGACATGCATGACGCCGGCGGCGTCTATATGCTGATGAAGACGATGATGGATAACGGCCTGATCAAGGGTGACTGTATCACCGTGACCGGCAAAACCCTGGGCGAGAATATCGATGAAGTCGTCTGGAACCCGGATCAGAAGGTCATCTATGATGTCCAGCATGCGATTACCCCGACCGGCGGTGTTGTCGGTCTGCGCGGCTCGCTGGCGCCAGAGGGTGCGATCGTCAAAGTGGCCGGCATGGCCCGCCTGCAATTTCGCGGCCCGGCGCAGGTGTTTGAATGCGAGGAAGATGCCTTTGCTGCCGTCGAAAAGCGCCAGATCAAGGAAGGCGCGGTCGTCGTCATTCGCAACGAAGGACCAAAGGGCGGTCCCGGCATGCGGGAAATGCTGGCAACCACCGCTGCGCTCTACGGTCAGGGCATGGGGGAAAAGGTCGCGCTGATCACCGACGGCCGTTTCTCCGGTGCTACCCGGGGATTCTGTATCGGTCATGTTGGTCCGGAAGCCGCCGATGGCGGGCCGATCGGTCTGATCGAAGAAGGCGACATGATCAATATCGATGCCGAAGCGGGCATCATTGATCTGGAAGTCGATGAAACCGTGCTGGCAGAGCGCCGGAAAAAATTCGTACAACGCGAAACCGATTATGGTTCCGGGGCGTTGTGGCGCTATGCGCAAAATGTCGGACCGGCCTATCAGGGGGCGGTCACCCATCACGGAGCCAAGGCAGAAAAACATGTCTATGCGGATATCTAAAATTGTCGGCCTGACCCTGTTGCTGACCGCCTGCGAGAACCGGCCGGACAATGCCGTGCTTGCGGAAGCGGAACAGCGGGCAGCGAATCAGGCGGGCGATGACGGGCAAATAAAATGTGCGATCAATGGCGATAGCGACTTCACCCGGGACTGTTTCACCGAACGGTTGAGCGGCGAGGGCAGGGAGACGATGATCATCCGGCACCCCGATGGCGGCTTTCGCCGGTTCAACGTGCTGACCGACGGCCGTGGCCTGGAAGCTGCCGATGGTTTTGACCAGGCGAAAATATCGATCGTCGAGGATGGCCAGATTTTGGTCAGCGTTGGTCCCGACAGATATCTGCTGCCAGCGCAGATCAAACCCGACGCGAAAGCCGAAATTGCTCCCGCAGCCAGCAAAGACCCGGCGCAAGCCGGAAACTAGAGGCGCGCTTGCTCAACCAGGGCCATATATTGACCGCCGCTGAAATGCAGCTGGCGGAACAGGCTTTGATCGACAAGGGCGTGTCGGTTCAGGAATTGATGCGTCTGGCCGGACAGGGCGCCGCGCAAATGATCTGGCGGATTGCCTCCGATCTGCCGACACTGGTGCTGTGCGGTCCGGGCAATAATGGCGGGGATGGCTATGTCATCGCCCAGTGGCTGCTCGAAAAGGGCGTCGATGTCTGTGTCGCGGCACCGCTCGAACCGAAGACCGAGGCAGCGCAACATGCAAAGTCTTTGTGGCGCGGAAAAACAGTGACACTGGCCGATGCGCAGCCCGCAGCGCAATTTGTCGATTGTCTCTTTGGCACCGGACTGGCCCGCGCGGTTGGCGACGACTGGTTCGGTCATTTTTTACGCCTGTCAGCGGGCGCAAAGCGGCGGGTGGCGATCGATCTGCCGAGCGGCGTTGAATCCGATCACGGAATCTGTCTCAACGATATTCCCGGATTTGACATGACCATCGCGCTGGGGGCCTTCAAACCATCCCATTTCCTGCAACCGGCGCGATCGAAAATGGGACATCTGGTCGGGATCGATATCGGCATCAGGGCGGATAGCAATCTGGGGATTCTCCCGAAACCCCGGCTTTCCGGCCCGACATCGCAAGACCATAAATATAGCCGGGGTCTGGTTGCCATAGTGGCTGGCGCGATGCATGGCGCGGCGCAACTCACGGCGATGGCGGCGCAGAAATCGGGCGCAGGCTATGTCAAAATCTTTGCCTCGCCGGGCTTTGCAGCGCCGCATCCCAGTATCGTGGTGGAGACGGTGCACGACGATGCCGAGCTCCAGCAAAAACTGGCAGACAGCCCCATTTCGGCCATTGTCATTGGTCCCGGCCTGGGTCGCGATGACCGGGCGAAAGACTTGTTGACCGCTGCGCTTGCCGCCAATGCACCGCTGCTACTGGACGCTGATGCGCTCACGGTTGCGGGACCGCAATTTACCGATCTTCTGAAATCACGCTCTGCAGAGACGATTGCAACGCCGCATGCCGGAGAATTTGCCGGCCTGATGCCGGGCGCTTTGCAATATAGACTCGATGACGGCCACCAACTGGCCGAGCAATCGCAATGCAATATTCTGCTGAAAGGCTCAGATACCATCATCGTCCGCCCCGACGGCAAGGCATCGATATCGGCGCTATCCTGTCCATGGCTGTCGACAGCAGGTACCGGTGACATATTGGCCGGGATCATCGCAAGTCGCTTGGCAACGGGCATCAGTGGTTATAAGGCGGCGTGCGAGGGCCAATGGCTGCACAGCCGGGCCGCACATCTGGCTGGCCCCGCTTTCACGCCGGAAATGCTTATCGACCAGCTCCCCGCCACATTGCAGGAATGTTTATGACCGCGACTCCCGATCCCGACCTGATCATTCGCGTGGCTGCGAAGGGCGATGGTGTGACCTCGGATGGTCGCCATGTCGCCTTTTCCGCCCCGCTGGACCGGCTCAATGAAGACGGCGGCTTGATCAACGGGCCGCATCATGTTGAGGCTCCCTGCCAGCATTTCCAGTCTTGCGGCGGCTGCAGCCTGCAGCATCTCGACGCAGAGAGCTATACCCAGTTTCTCACCGACCGGGTCGCCTATGCACTGGAAGGCCAGGGGCTGGCGGCAGAATTGCTGCACCCGCCTCAGGTCTCCCAGCCAAAAACCCGAATCCGCGCCAGTTTGCGCGCGGCCAAGCTCGGCGATCAATTCCGGCTCGGGTTCAGCAGCGCCGGCAGCCACCGGATCGTCGATCTCCAGCAATGCGAGATCATGGCACCCGAACTGTTCGATCTTCTGGCACCCTTGCGGGCCTTTCTGAAAAAGACGTCTCGCCGCAAGCATGACATGAATATTGAAATGACGCTGGTCGATCAGGGGATTGACCTGTTGATCAGCAATTATGAGCCAGAGGGGCTGGAGCAGCGCGAGGCCTTGTCCACCTTTGCCAAGGCTAATGGCCTGGCGCGACTGTCTGTCGATGGCGGCTATGGCCCGGAAACCCAGTGGGAACCCGAACCGCTGACGGTCACTTTTAGCGGCACTACAGTCGCTTTCCCGCATAGCGCCTTTTTGCAACCGACACGCGATGGCCAGCAGGTGCTGGTATCAGCGATGCTGGAAGCCGTTGGCGACGCGCGGCTTGTCGCGGATCTGTTTGCCGGACTGGGAACATTCACCCTGGCGCTTGGCGAGGATCAGAAAGTCTATGCTGCGGAAGGCGCCCGCGACACCATGGGCGCGCTGCAAATTGCGGCCAATCATTCCACCCGGCAGATATTCTGCGAGCATCGCGATCTTTTCCGGCGGCCCCTGAGCGTCGAGGAACTCAACCGTTTTGATGCCGTGATTCTCGATCCACCCCGGGCCGGCGCGCGCGAACAGATCCTGCAGCTGGCGCAATCCGATGTCGCAAAAATCTGCTATATCAGCTGCAATCCCGCCAGTTTTGCACGGGATGCAAAGCAGCTTTGTGACGCCGGATACAAGCTCCGGCAAGTCTGGCCGGTTGGGCAGTTTCTTTGGTCTACCCACGTCGAGCTTGTTTCCAGCTTCACCCGTTAGTCAGGCGCCGACGCCGAATATATTCAGCGTCAGGCGCCCCGTGACTAATGGAATACCGCCAGCGCCGCGTGGATCGCCAAGGCGATAATGCACAGGCTCGACAGCGCAAAAACCGCAAACCGGAAGAGCACGCGGTTGACCGTGACCTGGATCAGGCTGTGCAGGACTCGCAAGCCGACATAGATCCAGGCGATGGTCACGTTCAGACCAAAATCTTGCCCGGAAAAGATCAAAACGACACAAATCGCGTAAAAAAGTGTTGGTTCGGTCAACAAATGGTTATAATTATGCGCCTTCCACTGCACTTGCGGCGGCAGCAATTCATCGAGATTGCCGCCTGTGCCGCCGACCAGATTGGCAGTGTCGATTTTGGCCTTGTTCATCGCCGGAATCCGCGTGACATACATCCACAGCCAGATCAGCATGGTCCACAAGATCAGCGCAACCATCGGCTGCAGCATTGGACTATTTTCCATATTTATTTCTCCCCCCATATTATTGTAAACTTGGTAAATTATGCTGCTAGAAAAGCGTGGCCCACAGGGCGTTGATCGCCATGATCAACAGGCAGATGGTCGAGGCGATGAACAGCAGAAAGCGGACATTGACCATGTTGACGGTTGCCTGCCAGATGCTGTGAATGATCCGGATGATCGCATAGGCCCATGCGAGATAGAGGTTGAGTCCATGACCGGCATCGGCAAGCGCCAGAATCACCACTGTGGCGTAAAACAGCGTCGGCTGTTCCATCAAATGGGTATAATTATGCGATTTCCAGGCGACTTTGTCGGGCACTTGCGCATCGAAGTCCGGGCCGCGACCGCCGGGCTTTTCACCAATGTCGATGCCCATCTTCTTCGCAGCGGGAAGCCGTGTTCCTGCCATCCAGAACAGCATGATGAGCGACCAGATGACCAGTACAGATGCTGGTGCCAATATTGCAGTATTCATGATCGTGTTTCTCCCAAAACTCGGGAGGGAAACTGCGTCAACTGTAAACGATTGTCAATTGCAACCGAAACGGAGGGTCAAACGCGGGGGAAAGACACCACATTGTCGCGATCGGACCGATCCAGATTGTCGCCGACATAGAGGCTGGCCATCGGTTCGTCGGTGACACCATATTCGTGGCTGCTGCCATAGCCGTTGAATTTCGTCCGCATCGCCGAGCCATAAGCGCCAATCATGCCGATCTCGATATAATCGTCGGCCTTGATGCTGTCGGGCAGGTTAAACGGACCAGCCATGAAATCCATGTCATCACAGGTTGGGCCGTAGAAACTATATCCGGTGGTGGTTCCGCTTTCGCTATCCGCACCAATCTGACGCACCGGAAAACGCCAACCGATATGGGCGGCATCAAACAGGGTGCCATAGGCGCCGTCGTTGATGAACAATTCGGTACCGCGGCGGCGTTCCACCTTGACCACCAGCGAGCTATATTCGGCCGACAAGGCGCGGCCCGGCTCACACCAGAGTTCAGCGGAATAGCTGATCGGCAGATCCTCGAACGTGCGGTCGATGGCGGTGAAATAATGATTGAGCGAAACCGGCTCAAGATCCGGGTAAATCGACGGAAAACCGCCGCCGACATTGACGATGTCAACGGTCACCGACGCGCCGACAATGGCTGTGCGAACGCGTTCCAGCGCATGGACAAAGGCCAGCGGGGTCATCGCCTGGCTGCCGACATGGAAACAAATACCCAGATTTTCGGCGGTTTGCCGGGTGCGTTGCAGCAATTCTACCGAATCATCGACCTCAATTCCGAATTTCGAAGCAAGGCTGATTTCTGCAAATTCCGAAGCAACCCGGATCCGCACGCAAAGCGTCAGGTCTTCCGCCTGTTCCGTTCCCCGTTCGATTTTTTCCAGTTCCTCGAGACTGTCGAGGGAAAAAATCCGCACGCCATGATCGTGATAGGCTTCGCGGATCGAAGACAGCTGCTTGACCGGATTCATGTAGCAGAGCGTCGCGTCGGGCAATGCCGCGCGCACCTGACGAACCTCGTCGATCGACGCCACGTCGAAATGGGTAACGCCTTCTTCCCACAATAGCTGCAACAATGCGGGCGATGGATTCGCCTTCACCGCATAAAGCGATTTGCCGGGAAATTGATCGACGAAATAACGCGCCGCGCGACGGGCTGCGTGTGGCCGATTCAACAAAACTGGAATTTCTGGGCTTAGAGCCTTCGTCAGCTCCTCAGCATCATGGTAAATGTGCAACTCAAGGGACCCCCTTATAGGCTAAGATCGATTGAGCTGCCTTGCGGATACGCAAGCGGCCATGGGGCAGCAAGGCGCGGCTATATGGCCGCGTTTCTATTCTGTAAAGACCTGCAGTTAGAGAAAATGTAGCAATCGGTCAATTTTCTAGCTCAATCGGTCCCGAAATGTCGTCCAATCGAAGCTTTTGGCACATTTTAGGTCATCATTTTCGCTGTTCCAGAGCCAGATGGAGGGCAAAGCTACGCCATTGAATGTGTTGGTCTTGACCATCGAATAATGCGCCTGATCGAGAAAGGCGATCCGCTGACCGACAAAAGGGTCTTCGGGCAGCCGATAATCGCCGATAATATCGCCAGCAAGGCAGCTGGGGCCGCCGAGTCGGATAGTTAGGCCTTCATCACGTTCCCCCAGCATCGCCGGGCGATAGGGCGCTTCGATAACGTCGGGCATATGGCAGGTGGCCGAAATATCGGTGATACCGACCGCCATGCCATTGTCGAACACATCCAGAATCTCACCCACCAATATGCCGGCATCCAGCGCTACCGCTTCTCCGGGTTCCAGATAGATGTCACACCCGGATCTGGCTTTCAGCGCTTTCAGAAAATCAACCAGCGCCTCGCGATCATAATCATCGCGGGTAATATGATGACCGCCGCCAAGATTGATCCAGTTGAGCGAGCCAAAATGTGGCGCAATGATTGGCTCTACTTTCTCCCAGGTCCGCTGCAGCGCATCAAAACCCTGTTCGCAGAGATTGTGGAAGTGGATGCCGGACAGATGCTGGAAATGTTCCGGTGCGAGCTGGCTGATCGGAAAGCCCAGCCGGCTGTGCGGTTGGCTCGGATCATATTTCTCCGTCTCACCCAGCGCGATTTCCGGATTAATTCTTAGGCCTAGTTCGCAACTATCAAGTTCAAGATTTTGATTAGAATCACTTTTCCATCGATCAATCTGTGTTGGATTATTGAAGATTATATGCCTGGATATCCGGGACAGCTCGACCAGATCGTCCGCTTTATATGCCGGTGAATAGCTACTGATCGGCCCGCTATAATGCTCCTTGGCAAGCCGCGCCTCCCACAGGCCCGACGCGCAATAGCCGTCGAGATATTCGTCGATCAATGGCGCCAGCGACCACATCGAAAAGGCCTTCAAGGCCAGCAATATCCTGGCCCCGGAGCGCTGCTTGATATCCGCCAGAATCGCCAGATTCCGGCGCACTGCAACCTCATCGACGACAAAGGCAGGCGAGGGCACGCGCGCCAAATCAAAATGCGCAAAAGCGCCGGGATCACCTGCCTTGGTCTCCATCTCAGAACGCCAAAGGTGCTTCCAATTCTTCCACTGTCCATGGCAAGCCATGCTGGTTCAGCATCTCCATGAACGGATCAGGATCGAACTGCTCCATGTTGAACACGCCCTTGCCCTGCCACTGGCCGGACAGCACCAAGGCCGCGCCGATCATTGCCGGAACGCCGGTGGTATAGCTGACACCCTGATTGCCGGTTTCCTCGAAAGCGGCTTCATGGCTGCAGATATTCTTCACATAGAGCGTCTTCTGCACGCCATCTTTCACACCGGTTGCGATCACGCCGATATTGGTATTGCCCTTGGTCGTCTCGCCGAGGCTGGCCGGTTCCGGCAAGACCGCTTTCAGGAACTGCAGCGGAATGATCTCCCGCCCCTCATACATCACCGGATCAATCCGCGTCATGCCGACATTCTGCAGCACTTCGAGATGGGTCAGATAAGCGTCGCCAAAGGTCATCCAGAAGCGAATCCGCTGGATTTCCGGGATATGGGTTTTCAGCGATTCAATTTCCTCATGATACATCAGATACATGTTCTTCGGGCCGACCGCTTCGAAATCAAATTCCTGTTTATGCGTCAGCGGCGGTCCTTCGACCCAGTCGCCATTTTCCCAATGCCGCGAATTGGCCGTCACTTCGCGGATATTGATCTCGGGATTGAAATTGGTGGCGAAATGCTGGCCATGGTCGCCGCCATTGCAATCAAGAATGTCGAGCGTGTCGATCCGGTCGAAATGATGCTTCTTCAGCCAGCAGGTGAATATGCTGGTCACGCCGGGATCAAAGCCGGAGCCGAGCAGCGCCATGATCCCCGCATCCTTGAACCGGTCCTGATAATCCCACTGCCACTTATATTCGAACTTCGCTTCGTCGCGCGGTTCGTAATTGGCGGTGTCGAGATAGTCGGTCTTGGTCGCCAGGCAGGCATCCATGATTGGCAGGTCCTGATAGGGCAGCGCGAGATTGACCACTAGCTCGGGCTTTTCCCGCTCGATCAACGCGGTCAGCGCCGGAACATCATCGGCATCAATCTGCGCTGTCCTGATGTCCACACCGGTGCGCTGTTTTACCGATTCGGCAATCGCTTCGCATTTCGGCAAGGTACGACTGGCCAACAGGATCTCGGTAAAGGGCCCGCTACCCGCCGCTATCAGCTGTACCATTTTATGCACTGCCACCGAACTGACGCCGCCGGCGCCGATCACCAATATTTTGCCCATGATTTCCACTCTAAATGCTGGAGAAATAAAAGCCCCGCATATAGGGAGAGAGTATGACAGAGCAATACCTGATGAACCCTGAGCGGCAACCAACCCTGGTGGGGGTAGAGCGAGCGGCGAAGAAAATCGCGGCGATCCTGCCCGCCACGCCGCTGTTACCGCTCGAAGTCGACGGCGCAACCATCTGGTGCAAGGCGGAATGCCTGCAACCGATTGGCGCGTTCAAGATTCGCGGTGGCTGGCACCGTTTGACCGATCTGACCGACGATCAGCGCACGCGCGGCGTCGTCGCCTTTTCCAGCGGCAATCACGCGCAGGGCGTCGCCTGGGCCGCGCGCAGGCTGGGCGTGCCAGCGACGATCATCATGCCGGAAGACGCCCCTAGGGCGAAACTGGCGAACACCCGGGCATTGGGCGCTGAAATCATCACCTACGACCGGATGAGTGGTTCTCGTGAGCAATTGGCCGATGATATTGCCTCCAAAACCGGCGCAGTGGTGGTTCCCAGCTTCGATGACCCGTGGATCGTCGAAGGGCAGGGCAGTTGTGGCGTAGAAATTCGCGAGCAGATGCTGGCCCTGACCGGATCGGAACCCGACCAGCTTGTTGTTTGCTGCGGTGGTGGTGGTCTGGCCAGCGGGTCCGCCCTGGCCAATCCCGGGGCGCGCATCATAGTGGTCGAGCCGGAAGGCTGGGACGACATGAAACGGTCGCTCGAAGGTGGTACGATCGTGCCAGTGGAAAAGGATCCGCCTGCAACCGATTGTGATGCGCTGCAAACGCTCCGGGTTGCTCCGATCACATTTGATATATTGAAGGCTCGCAAGGCTATAGGAATCGCCGTGTCACCCGCTGAAGTGCATCATGCGATGCGCGTCGCGTTCGAGAAATTGCGTCTGGTCGTGGAGCCTGGTGGCGCGGTCGCTCTGGCGGCCATTCTGGCAGGTAAGGTTCCGCTTTCCGATCGCACGGCGATCACCCTGTCCGGCGGCAATGTCGACAATCAACTATATGCGAAAATAATCACCGGCCACTAAGCCGCGATAGCCCGTTCCATGTCCATCCGGCTCCAGATTTCCACCAGCGCCTTGGTCAAGTCGACCATCATCGCTTCGCTATGCGCCGGGCCGGGGGTGAACCGCAGCCGTTCGGTGCCGCGCGGCACGGTTGGATAGTTGATCGGCTGCACATAGACGCCATATTCGGCGAGCAATATATCACTGACCTTCTTGGCTTTGATCGGATCGCCGACCAGCAGCGGTACGATATGGGTCGATGAGTCCATCACCGGCAGGCCCGCATTTGCAAACAGGTCCTTGAGCGTCTGCGCCGCAGCCTGCTGACCATCGCGCTCGGCGGTCGACTGTTTCAGATGGCGAATGCTGGCCAGAGCGCCGGCAACAAGCACCGGCGACAGGCTGGTGGTGAAGATGAAACCGGGAGCATAAGACCGGATCACGTCGATGATTTTCTGGTCAGCGGCAATATAGCCACCCATGACACCGACGGCTTTGGCCAATGTCCCCTCAACGATCGTCAATCTGTGTGCGGCCGCATCGCGCTCGGAAATGCCGCCGCCGCGTTTTCCGTACATGCCGACGGCGTGCACTTCATCACAATAGGTGAGCGCGTTATATTTGTCGGCCAGATCGCAGATAGCGTGCAGCGGCGCGATATCGCCATCCATCGAATAGATGCTTTCAAAGGCGATCAGCTTGGGCACTTCCGGATCTTCGGCGGCCAGCAATTCTTCCAGATGTTCCAGATCATTATGCCGGAAAACCCGTTTTTCACAGCCGCTGTTCTTGATCCCGGCAATCATCGATGCATGGTTCAGCTCGTCGGAAAAGATAATGCAGCCCGGCAGGATCTTGGTCAGCGTCGACAGGGTTGCTTCGTTCGACACATAGCCGGATGTGAACAGCAAAGCGCCGGATTTTCCGTGCCAGTCAGCCAGTTCCCGCTCCAATTGGATGTGATAATGCGTGTTGCCGCCAATATTGCGCGTTCCGCCGGAGCCGGCGCCGACATCGTGCAATGCCTCTTCCATCGCGGCGATCACATCGGGATGCTGCCCCATCGCCAGATAATCGTTCGAGCACCAGACGGTAACAGGCTGCGGCCCGTTATGATGCGCGAAACAACGGGCGTTTGGAAACGAGCCCTTGTTGCGCAAAATGTCGATGAATACCCGATAGCGTCCTTCGGCATGAAGCCGGTCAATCGCTTGCGAAAAAATTTTATCGTAGTCCACTATGCACCAAATCCTGCGTCAAATCTGTTCTTGCGGTCTTGTTGGAATGGCCCTTAGCGGCCTTTTTCCTGAATTTCCAGCGCTAACCACTCGCAATAAGATTTGTTCCCGTAGACTTACAGTTTCTCAAACCGGCTTATGCCATATTTTGCGAAGGCAGATCGGTAGGGCGCGATATCGGCGAGGTCACCGGTTGTCACAAATATCCCTTCCCGGCTTTCGGCGGGCCAGGACATGTCCTTGGTCAGATAGGCGATCCGGCGGGCAATGCCCTTGGCGCCATCGATAAATTGAATCGGCCGTTGCGCTGCTTCGGCCAGTTCGTCGCGCAACAGCGGGAAATGGGTGCAGGCAAGAATGACCGTGTCTATTCGGTCTCCTCCGGTCTGATTGAGCAACCCGGACATTGCGTCCCGGATAATATTTGGATCCAGTTTTTCGCCGCGCAGCTTGGCCTCTGCGGCATAGACAAGTTCGGGTGCGGCATGACGCAGCAAGAGCTTGTCGGAGGCAAAATCGGCGGCGAGTCGGTCAACATAGGGCTGCCGAATGGTTGCCCGCGTGCCCAGCAGCCCGATCACCCCGCTCTTGGTAAGCTCGCTGGCCGGCTTGATCGCGGGCACTGTGCCGACGACCGGGATATCCAAAGCCGAACGGACGTGATCGAGCGCAATTGTCGAGGCGGTGTTGCAGGCAATGGTTGCCAGTGCCGGCCTGTAGCGCTCGACCAGACGACCGAGCAGCGCCGGAACCCGCGCTGCCAGTTCCGCTTCGGACTTCATGCCATAAGGCAGGCCGGCATAATCTGCGGCATAGACAATCGGCGCACGGGGCAGCAATTTTATCACTTCGCCCAAAACCGAAAGCCCGCCGACGCCGGTATCGAAAAATAACAAGGGAGGGCGTTCGCCAATCTGCGCTTCGGTCATGTTTTTCCCATAGCCAGAATAGCATAGCAACGGCAACTGCTTCGGTTCGTCTGACAGGCGTTTGGCCTTGGCCGTTTTTTGCGACGAGATACTTGCTCATCATCGACGGTGAATATAGCGCGGATAGAACAAGGGGTATTTTCAGTGCAGTCTATGTGGTCAGAACCAATATTGGCGTTGTTGCTCGGCTATTTGCTCGGCTCGGTCCCTTTTGGACTTGTCCTGACACGACTCTCCGGCGGCGGTGATCTGCGCAAAACCGGTTCTGGCAATATTGGCGCAACCAATGTTTTGCGCACCGGCAACAAGCCAATCGCTGCCCTGACCCTGTTGCTCGATATCGGCAAGGGCTATGCTGCGGTTTTTATCGCCTTGCAGATTTCCGATGGACTGGCTGTTTTGGCTGGACTCGGAGCCTTTCTTGGCCATCTCTACCCCGTCTGGCTCAGATTTAACGGTGGCAAGGGTGTTGCGACTTTGCTGGGTGTCGTTTCTGCCCTGATTCCCGTCGCTGGGTTGATATTTGCGGTCACCTGGCTCGGTTCGCTTGCGCTTTGGCGCTATTCGTCAGTAGGAGGGATGCTTGCCGCCATATCAGTGCCGATCGCGGCCTTCGCCTTGGGAGAATATGCCATTATGCCCATGTTCATCGGTCTGGCCCTGCTGGTTCTGTGGAAACACCGCTCCAATATCAAACGGCTGATCGCAGGCGAAGAACCGAAGATCGGGGCATCCAAAAAGGCTTGAACAAAAAGGCTTGAAGTGAATGGGAGAAAGCCAGGAAGCGTATGACCGGCTTCGGCTTATCCGATCAGAGAATATCGGCCCTGTCACCTACCGGCAATTGATCAAAAGATATGGTTCTGCAGCGCGCGCGCTGGAGGCTATTCCCGAGCTGGCAGCGCGGGGTGGCGGACGATCGCCACGGATTGCCGACGCGAAGCAAATCGACTCCGAAATGAACGCAATCCGGAGTCTCGGCGCCGGATTGCTGTTTCTGGGCGACCCCGCCTATCCGGCCCTGTTGGCCGAACTCGGCAATTCACCCCCACTTTTGCTCTGGCAAGGCAGGCTGGAGCTGCTGGAGCTGCTGGACCGGCCGACGGTCGCGATCGTCGGCGCCCGAAAAGCCTCTGCCGCAGCCTGTCGCTTTGCCCATAATCTGGCCAACGGTCTGGCGGAGGCGGGTGTCTCCATTGTGTCGGGGCTGGCGAAAGGTATCGATACCGCGGCCCATCAAGGTTCGATCGGAACGGCGACCATTGCCGTCATTGCCGGCGGATTGGATGTCTTCTATCCGCCGGAAAACGAAGATATCCAGCGAGCGATAGCCGAGCAAGGATTGCTGCTGGCAGAGCAACCTCCCGGAACCGAACCGCGCGCGCGGCATTTTCCCTATCGCAACCGGATCATCGCCGGACTGGCCAGAGGCACAGTGGTGATCGAGGCTGCACCGCGTTCCGGATCGCTGATCACGGCAAGATTGGCAGCGGAAGCCGGCAGGCAGGTCATGGCTGTCCCTGGCTCTCCGCTCGATCCAAGATCGAGGGGTTGCAATATGCTGATCCGCGAAGGGGCCACCCTGGTCCAGTCGGTCGACGATATACTGGAATTGATTCGTCATTTTGATGATCGGGCAGAATCTGCGAATCGTGGTCATGAATTAAGGGCCGATCGGGAAAGCGCGCTCATTTGCGAAACCGGGCACACGGATATCGGCGGTTCAGAACGAGCGCCCGTCATAAACCTGCTCAGCGTCACACCCGTCACCGTCGATGAACTCGTCAGGCAATCGGGCCTACCGCCGCCTGCGGTGCAATTGGCGCTGCTCGAGCTGGAACTCGTCGGACGGCTGACCCGCCATGCCGGTGCCCGGGTGAGCCTGTTGAACTGAGGTCTCGTCGACCGGCTAATTTTTCATCACCATTGACAAAAAACTACAATCAGGGCCTTGACCTAAGCCCAATCCTTGTCACAGCCTCGCGCGTATACGTGAGAACAAAGAAAATCGGAACATATGCAGCTAGTTATCGTCGAGTCACCCGCCAAAGCCAAAACCATTGAAAAATATCTGGGATCGGATTTCAAGGTATTGGCGTCCTACGGCCATATTCGCGACCTTCCGCCCAAGGACGGTTCGGTCGATCCGGACGATGGCTTTGCCATGACCTGGCAGAACTATCCCGACAAGGCAAAGCAGCTCAAAGAGATTACCGCCGAATCGAAAAAAGCCACGCGTCTGATCCTCGCGACCGACCCTGACCGCGAAGGGGAAGCGATTAGCTGGCATGTTCAGGAAGTGTTGCGCAATAAAAAGGCGCTGCCGGACAAGGTCGATCGGGTGACGTTCAATGCGATTACCAAGGCCGCCGTGACCGAAGCCATGGCCCATCCGCGGGCGCTGGATGAAGACCTGATCGACGCCTATCGTGCACGCCGGGCGCTCGACTATCTGGTCGGCTTTACCTTGTCGCCGGTCTTGTGGCGCAAGCTTCCGGGCGCGAAATCCGCAGGCCGTGTGCAATCGGTCTCGCTCCGGCTGATCGTCGAGCGGGAACGGGAAATCGAAGCGTTCAAGCCGCAGGAATATTGGTCGGTCACCGCACAAATGGAGCAGGGCGGCCAGGCTTTTGAAGCCCGACTGACGATCCATGACGGCAAGAAGCTTGGCAAGATGGATCTAACCAATGAAAGCCAGGCCATGCTGGCCAAGACCGCTGTCGAAAACGGCCTGTTCACGATTGAATCGATCGAAACAAAACCGCTTACCCGCAATCCGCCGCCCCCATTTACGACCTCGACCCTGCAGCAGGAAGCGGCGCGCAAGCTCGGCTATTCCGCCAGTCACACCATGCGGATTGCCCAGCAGCTTTATGAAGATGGCGCGATCACCTATATGCGGACCGACGGCGTGCAGATGGATGGCAGCGCTATTTCGGAGGCACGCAAGGCGATCTCGGATCGCTATGATGCGAGCTATGTTCCGGACAGCCCACGCATCTACAAATCCAAGGCTAAAAATGCGCAGGAAGCGCATGAAGCGATCCGCCCGACCAGTTTCACCAAGAAAACCGCCGGTAGCGGTGACCATGCAAAACTCTATGATCTTGTCCTGAAGCGGGCGATGGCCAGCCAGATGGCTTCCGCCCGGCTCGAACGCACGACCGTCGAAATGCTTGACGGTACCGGTAAAACCGGTCTGCGAGCGAACGGGCAGGTCGTGAAATTCCCCGGGTTTCTGGCGCTTTACGAAGAGGGCCGGGATGACGACAAGGATGAGGACGGCGGGTTGCTGCCGGCTATGTCCAAAGGAGACAGTCCGGCCAAGAAAGCCGTCGACGCGATACAGCATTTCACCCAGCCACCGCCGCGCTACAGCGAAGCCAGTCTCGTCAAGAAAATGGAAGAATTGGGCATCGGACGCCCATCGACCTATGCTTCGATCATCAAGACGCTCAAAGACCGGGCCTATGTCCGGATCGAGAAGAACCGCTTCTTTGCTGAGGAAAGCGGGCGGCTGCTGACCGGATTTCTTGAGCGCTTTTTTGATCGTTACGTTGCCTATGATTATACGTCCGCTCTCGAAGACGAACTGGACGAAGTCAGCGGCGGCCGCGCCCAATGGCAGGCCATTCTCGAAGCCTTCTGGCATGATTTCAAGCCGAAGACCGTTGAAGTGATGGAAAAAATGCCATCAGAAGTGACGGCAGAGCTCGACATATTCCTCGGGGATTACCTGTTCCCGGAAAAGGAAGATGGGACAGATCCCCGGCTTTGCCCTCGCTGTAACGAAGGCAAGCTCGCGTTGCGCGGCGGACGCTTTGGTGCGTTCGTCGCCTGCTCCAACTATCCCGAATGCAAATTCACCCGGCGTTTCGCGCAGGGCGGTGGCGCCAATGCGGACGAGGATGAAGGACCGCAGGAACTGGGTGTCGATCCGGACAGTGATGAAAAAATCACCAAAAAAGTGGGCCGCTTCGGACCCTATGTCGAAAAAGGCGAGGGCAAGGAAGCCAAGCGATCTTCTATCCCCAAGGATATTCCGGCGGAAGATTTCGGGCTCGAATGGGCCGTGAAGCTATTGTCCCTTCCCCGCGAAGTTGGCCCCCACCCGGAGACCAGCGAACCCGTGATGGCACAAATTGGCCGCTATGGTCCCTATCTGAGTCACAATGGCAGTTCGGCCCGGCTCGAAAATACGCAGGAAGTTTTCGAAATCGGCATGAACGCTGCGGTTGCCAAACTGGCGGATGCCGCGAAAAGCGGTGGCGGCGGTCGGGGTCGCGGCAAGATGGAGCCGCTCAAGATCATGGGCAATCATCCGCGCACCGAGATCGAGATCAAGCTGATGGATGGCCGCTATGGTCCTTATGTGACCGACGGCACGACCAATGCATCCTTGCCAAAGACACTCGACAAGGACCAGCTGACCCTGGAAGAAGCGGCGCAACTCATCGATGACCGCGCTGCCAAAGGTCCTGCGAAGAAACGCGCCAAAAAAGCGGCACCGAAGAAGAAACCTGCCGCAAAGAAAAAGCCTGCGGCGAAGAAAAAGCCAGCGGCGAAAAAGAAACCTGCGGCCAAGACAGCACCGGCAAAGGCCAAACCCGAATAAGGGGCCGATTGATCCACTTGGCGAGGGCGAAGTAGATTATTGTGGTGGAAACTCGGAGCAGAGCCTGGGTTGCTCAAGGGTTTCCTGTGCCATTGCTTAGCGGATAGACCGGGCCTGTTTTGGCCTCTGCAAGCAAGGCTTGACCGGGCTATTCGGAGATTTTCACAATCTCTTCCTCCAGCACGGCCACTCTCATGCCCAGTTTCCTGACCGCCATGATGTTCGATGCCGACTGTCCATCCGCGCCTAGAAAAATATATTGATCAACCGGAAAGCCGCCATCCATGGTGAAGCTTATATGCATCCGGTTGCCGTCCACCGTGATTGTTACCGGACCCTTGGCATCGGTCAACGATCCGCGATATATATTGCTGCCGATGCGGTGAATGCGCCAGCTGCGTTTGCGGGGAGGCTTGCCACCTTCTAGCACCTCCTGATCCAGAGTGAGGATTCCCTCTTCGTCGACAAGACCGTGGCCATGAACGGTCACTGGTGTCGGAGAGGACAGGATTTTTTTCAAATTTCCGCGACCTTCGGTCCGGCCGGCAAATAATATCAGCGGATCAAAAACCGGCGATGTCCCAATCGCCGGTTGCTGACCAGGCATGGAGACGCAGCCAGGCAGCGCCTGAATCAGCTGGCACATGGCAATGAATTGAAGCCGGCGACCGGCTGCACCCGCACCAGATGAGCGCCTGATTTTGGGTGCAAAAATGAGTTTATTGGCGAACCAGAATCTGCAGGCGAAGCCAACCGTCATTGCGGCCGATGGCCAGTGATTGGCATCGTGCCTGTCCGAAAATCTTGCAGACCGACATTGTTCAACGGGCGCAGGTAGCAAATATCATTGCCACCTGCGCCATATAGCATTCAAGCCGCCTTGGCTTTGGAAATCATGGCAGCGACCTCGTCCAGAATGTGCAGGCGCTGCTTTTTGAGCCTCTCACTCCGTTCGTCGGAAGCGGCTTCCACTTCCGCTTCAATGCGGTGAATTTCCTTGTTCACGTCGTGATAGCGGTCCGAAACTGTCCGGAAATCGCGGTTTGAAACTTTCAGTTCATGGAGAGTATCGCCGTCATCCGGAAATTCGGTGTGAAGATCATGTAAAACGTGGCTCATTGATATTCCTTCGTTCTGATTGAACTATTGCTGCAAATATGCGCTGAGTAAGGCTTGATCTGTCGGACCGCCCAATCAAACCTTAGAGCCCGATCCGAAAGTAGTTGAGCAATACCAGCATGTTATGATTCAGTCCGTCTTTGCGAAGAGATGGAGTGAACAATGGCATGGACTGGTATTGCCCGGCATGAGCATAGCCGA
>Ga0105050_10001013_pt1 | contig 42816 bp, 41 predicted proteins | sample FRY01_FD_78088 | JGI IMG/M metagenome (GOLD analysis project Ga0105050, IMG submission 78088) | Freshwater microbial communities from Lake Fryxell liftoff mats and glacier meltwater in Antarctica - FRY-01 | ecosystem: Environmental > Aquatic > Freshwater > Ice > Glacier meltwater ...
GATCGTCGGGGTGCATGGTCCGGAGTTTGCACGCAATCTGTTCGGGAGACCAGCGCTTGTGGATCAGTTTGCCCCGCACAAAGTCATGAAGCCACCCACCCTTGACCAGCTTGCGCCGCCGTCCGCAACGCTTGCGGCCCGCCCGGTACCGGTCCGCACCAAGATGCGCACAATACGGCTGGGCGGGCTCTCCCTCCGGACGGCCCCGCCGCAGTTCCCGCCCGATCGTCGAGGCGCTGCGTTCTAGCAACGCCCCGATCGCCCCAAGGCTCGCCCCGCGCCGATGCTCCGCCAAAATCGCGCCACGTTCCTCGCCATTGAGGTGCTTGTATCGTTTGTCCATCGCAACATCCTATGCCCTCCGGGCGCTGGGTGTTGAACTTGAAACGTGAGCCTAAGGACTATCCCGCCACTTCCGTGGCAAACCTTTTGCACTGCCGTTCTCACCAGTTTCAGGAACAGCGATCCCTTCCCCTGGACGCGCCAGATTTCAAATGTATTGGGCTGAACGCGAAAGAGACCAGCAGTCTCCCTTGTTGACAAAAGGTCACCCGCTTCAAACGCATTGGACATACTGAAACGAAAGCGTTGCCCAAGCCGCAGTTTAGCGGTGTTGGGCAGGTCAAGCTGTGATCGTCAGCATCAGAGGAACACAGCTTGACAGAATGTCCGCGACCTGGGGGATTCTCACGCGTCGGCTCACGGCTTCACGGACTTCCTTCGTGGGCATGCGCCGTGCGGCACGGCCTCTAATTTAAAGGCTGGTATGCAGCCGCGATATACGCGGCGGTCATCAGATCAAGGTGCGCGCCACCGCCATTCTTGGCGATGGTAATTTCGGCGTCGGAATGGCGGGCGAATGTGCCGCTGGCCATGTCATAGAAATCGGCCAGCACAGCGGATTCCGCGATGACGCCACGCGCGATGGGGTCTTTCAGCTCTCCAATGTGGTGGATCGTGGTGGCGCGCGCATCGACGAACAGGCGGGCCCGGCGCAGGGCTTCGTCGTCGGCTTCGCGCATGTCGGGGCGGTAAGCACCGATCAGATCAAGGTGAGTGCCGGGTTGCAGCCAGGCGCCGTGGATCAGCGGCTCGTGGCTCATCGTTGCGGTACAGATGATGTCTGCGGCGCGGACGGCGGCTTCCAGATCAATTGTGGCGGTGACGCGCGGGCCGGTCATCGCTTGTGCGGCCGCGGGAGAGCGGTTCCAGACGGTGAATTGCGCATCAGGAAAGTGGCTGGAATAGGCAGAGATCATGTTGCGCGCCACGGTGCCGGCACCCACGAGAAGAATATTGCGGCTGTCGGGCCGGGCGAGGCGTTTCGCCGAAAGCAGGCTGTCACCGGCGGTTTTCCACTTGGTGACCAGATGGAAATCGACCAAAGCCGCAAGCGTCCCGTCAACATCGGAATAGAGGTTCACCGCGCCATTGACCGTTGGCAGGCCATGCCCCGCGTTGCCTGGAAAGATCGTGGCGGTTTTGACCAGCTGGCCCAGACCGTCGATCCACGCGGCGCGTGACAGCAGCGTGTCCCTGGCCCGGTAAAGCAGGGTATCGCCGATCTCGGCCCTTGGCAGGCGGTGGCCCGCTTCCAGTGCGTCGGTCAGTCCCGCCCACGAAATATACGCTTCGGCCTCGATGCCGATGATGTCAAAGCTCATGGCCCCGCCTCCGCTTCAGTCAGCAGCCCGGCGGATACCAGCCTGCGCGCCCAGCCTGCCGGGCCGTCAAACAAATGCACCTGCCAGCCACGCGCCTTCGCCACCGCGATATTGTCGGCGCGGTCATCGGTGAAGATCAGGCGTTCGGGGGCGATGCCGCAATCGGCCTCTGCCAGCCGAAAAATCTCGGGGTCGGGTTTGATCACGCCCATGTGGCCCGAGACGTAAGTCCGGTCAAATTCGTTCAGGAAATCGTATTGGGTGCGGGCATAGGCAAAGCTGTGGATGCCAAAGTTGGTGAGCGCGAAAACCGGCACGTCCCTGGCCCTCAAGGTGCGCAACAAAGCGATGGAATGGTCGATCCGCGGCGAGGCCATCTCGATCCAGTGGTCATGCCACCAGCGGATCTCCGTGGCCCAGTCCGGCGTCTGATCCGCCAGTTCATAGATTGTTTCGCGGAACAGAGCGCCCGCATCGATGCGGTCATTCATGCCGTGCAGATCGACGGCTGCGAACAGCGCACGCCGCCGCGCCTCACCCAGACGGGAATCATAGAACCGATCGGGGTTCCATTCGATCAGCACATTGCCGATGTCGAACACGACGGCTTCGGGCGTCATGCCATCCTCTCTTTCCGGCGCGCGGTTTCGCGCCATGCGGTATAAAGCCCGGCCCCGCAGATCAGCGCAATACCAAAGGCGGCGGTCAGGTCCGGCCATTCACCGAAGATGACCACGCCCCAGAAGATCGCCAGCGGCATGGCGGTATATTCAAACGGCGCGATGACAGCGGCCTCCACCGTGCGATACGCCTGCGACACCAGCAAGCCACCGACAGCCACAGATGCGCCCGTCGCCAGAAACGCGGGCCAGTCCGACAACGGCGGCCACATCCATTCCCGGAACAGGAACGCAAGCGAGGCGTCCCCCGAACCCGCCATGCTGCCGTCACCTACCACCAGCCCCATGCAGCTGCTGACGATGATAAAGCCGATCTGCACATAGAAGTTCAGCGCAAAGGCGCTTTCGGTGCCGCGCATGTGACGCGTCATCATGTTTCCCGCCGCATAGGTCAGCGCCGATACCAGCACGAGGATCGCCGCCGGTTGAATGGCCCCCGCTCCCGGTCGCAGCATGATCAGCACGCCCAGCAAACCCACCGCGACCGCGGCCCACCGGCGGGAGCCGACTTTTTCGTGCAGAAAGATCACCGAAAGCCCGGTGACCAGCAGCGGGCTTATAAAGGCAATCGCCACTGCATCTGCCAGCGGCAGCGCGGCAAGCCCCAGAAAAAAGGTGACATTCGACACCAGCACGAAAGAAACGCGCAGCAGATGGGGCCGCAGCCGCCGGGTCCGCAACTGCGCAAATCCGGTGCCGCTGACCCGGATGATCAAAGCAAGGAAAGTCAGGCTGATGAAGGAACGCGTCAGAATCACCTGATGAAGGGCGTAGTCCGACGACAATGCCTTGATCGCCAGATCGTTGATGGAAAACACGGCGGACCCTGCGACAGCGCAGAGGATGCCAATAAGGGCGGTGCGGTTTGGACTGGGTATCATGCGCCCAGATCACCCTGCACGGTGCTGGAAATCTGTTCTGCGCGCGACATCAGCGCGTCTTCGCCGTCCGCACTGCACGGTCCAGCGATTCCAGAAAACGCGAGCGGTCAGCCTTGGAAAACGGCCGCCCGCCACCCTGCCGGAACGGGTCTGCCGACCGAAGATCCTGCATCAGATCACGGGTGGCCAGCGCGTTGCCGATGTTGGCGGCGGTCAGCATCTCGCCGTTGTGCTTGACCACAAGCGCCCCCGCCGCCACGCATTTCGCGGCCAGCGGAATATCCCCCGTCACCACCACATCGCCCGTACTTGCCCGGTCGGCGATCCACATATCGGCCACATCCGGGCCGTCCGCCACAAACACGCTTTCCACCAGCGGATGCAGCGACGGACGGATACCACCATTCGAGACAACGAACATCCGGACCCCGTGCCGCACCGCCACACGTTCGGCTTCCGCCTTTACCGGGCAGGCGTCGGCGTCGATATAGATCGCACCGGGTTGTCCTGCCTCAGCCATACAGCGCCGAAGCGTGGAACCCGATGTGGTCCTCCATGAAGGTCGAGACGAAGAAATAGCTGTGGTCATAGCCTTTCTGCATCCGCACCGCGCCGTTCTGCCGCCGTGCCATCATCGCTTCGGCCAGCGACTCGGGTTTCAGCAGGTCAAGAAACTGATCCGCTGCGCCCTGATCGACCAGGATCGGCCCGTCAAAGCCGCGTTTTCGCATCAGAAGCGTCGCGTCATGCGGCGCCCATTTCGCCTCGTCTGCGCCCAGATAGGCGGTGAATTGCTTGCGGCCCCAGTCGCTTGCCGTCGGGTTGGCAATCGGCGCAAAGGCGGACACCGACCGGAAGCGGCCCGGAAAGCTCATCGCGATCGTCAGCGCGCCGTGGCCGCCCATGGAATGCCCGGTAATCGCCTGCCGCGCCTCATCGACAGGAAAGGCGCTGAACAGCAGGCCCGGCAACTCGTCCGTCACATAATCCCACATGCGAAAGTGCGGTGCCCAGGGCGTTTCGGTGGCGTTCACATAAAAGCCGGCGCCCTGCCCCAGATCATAGGCCCCGTCATTCGCCACGCCGTCACCGCGCGGCGACGTATCGGGGAACACCAAAGCCACGCCTTCCGCCGCCGCCCATTTCTGCGCGCCCGCCTTCACCATGGCATTTTCATGCGTGCAGGTCAGGCCCGACAGATACCACACCACCGGCACGGGTTCGCTTTCGGCCTCCTCGGGCAGGAACAGCCCGAAGGTCATGTCACAACCGCAGACGTCAGACGCATGGGAATAGACGCCCTGCACACCGCCGTAAGCGCGGTTCTCGGATATGGTTTTCATCTCTCTCTCCTCCTCAGGCGGTGACCCATGCAATTACCGCCGACACGGTCAGGATGCTGACCGCCGTTGAAATCAATATCGCCGCCGAAACACGCTGCGGCGCGACGCCGTAGTGCTGGGCAAGGATATACACATTCCCCGCCACCGGCAGCGCCGCCGCCGCGATCATGACGCCCGCCGCTTCGCGCTCCACCTTGAACACCACCAGCGCGGCGAAGGCCACAGCCATGGGGTGCAAAATCAACTTGCAGAAGCTGAGCCAGACCGCGACCTGCACCCGCTCGGCGGATTTTGTCGCCAGTGACGCGCCAATGGCAAACAGCGCGCCGGGCGTGGCCGCGGCGCCCAGCAGCGCGAGAAAGTCATTTACCGGAACCGGCACCGCCGCCCCGGTGCCCGACCAGGCAAGACCAGATACCATCGACACGATCATCGGATTTTTCAGCAGCCCGATGCCTAGCACCCGCACGATGCCAAGGCTCATCCGGCCTTCGCGCACCCCGGTGATAATCAGGGTAATCAGACTGGAGAACACGATCAGATCAATCGCAAGCACCATCAGGACCGGCCCCGCCGCCTGCGCCCCCAGCAACACCACAAGCATCGGCACCCCCAGAAACCCAGTGTTGCCGATCACCGCACATTGCGCCTCGACCGCCGCTTCCTCGGTGCTGATGCCGCGCAGGTGCGCCACGGCGATGGCAATCGCGTACACCACAAGACAGCCGCTCAGATAGGCCAGCACAAACCGTGTGGAATAAATCTCGGCCAGCGACAGATTGGCGGCAAAGCGGAACAGCATCGCGGACAACGCGAAGTAAAACACGAATTTCGTCAGATAGGCCGTCGCCTCGGGTGAGAAGAACCGCACGCGCCCGGCCCAGTATCCCAGTCCGATCAGCGCAAAGAACGGAAGCGTTTTCAGAAGGATCGGCAGCATCGGGCGGCTTTCAGCGGGGTACGGCGCAAAGTTTCACGCCCCCGACCCATATGCAAGAGCGCGAGGCGTCCTGCCCTCTTTCCGGACCCAAGTATCCCACGGGGGTCCGGGGGTGTGAAACCCCCGGCGCGGGCAACACCTCAGCCAAACCCGATCAATATCCCCGCCGCCAGCACCAGCGCGCCGCCCAGCACCACCTGCAACGCCGCGCGCAGGAACGGCGTCTCCATAAAGCGGTTCTGGATCCATGCGATCGCCCACAACTCCACAAACACCACGGCGATCGCGATCGTCGTGGCGGTCCAGAAGTCCGAGATCAGGTAAGGCAGCGCGTGACCAAGCCCCCCCAGCGTCGTCATCACCCCCGATGCCAGCCCCCGCTTCCACGGGCTGCCGCGCCCCGAGAGCACGCCGTCATCATGCGCGGCCTCGGTAAAACCCATGGAAATTCCGGCTCCGACAGAGGCCGCAAGCCCGACCAGCAGCGTCGTGCGCGGGTCCTGGGTGGCAAAGGCAGTCGCAAAGATCGGCGCAAGGGTCGATACGGACCCGTCCATCAATCCAGCCAACCCCGGCTGCACCCATGTCAGCACGAACTGCCGCTGCGCCGAACGGTCTTCGCCCGCGCGGCTATCGGCATCCAGATGCTTCGCGGCAAGTTCGCCCGCGCGGCGTTCATGCGCGGCTTCGGCCGCGGCCAGATCCCCCAGCAGTCGGCGGGTCGCAGCATCCTGTGCCACCGCCGCCGCGCGTTCATAGAACTTGCGGGCCTGGGATTCCATCTGCGCCGCCTCGTCGCGGATCCGGTCCAACGGCAGATTCTCCACCAGCCAGATCGGGTTGCGCGTATGATAGCCTGCCACGTGCTCGCGCCGGATCAGGGGTATCATTTCGCCAAAACGGGCGCGGTGCAGGTCGATAAGCCGTTTTCGATGCCCGTCTTCTTCGGCAGCCATCCCATCAAACAGCGCCGCTGACGCCGGATAGGCGGCGCGCAGGTGGCTTGCATAACTGCGGTAAATCCGGGCGTCATCCTCTTCCGAGGAAATGGCGAGCGCCAGCACCTCTTGCTCGGTCAGGTTGGCAAAGCGGCGGCGGGAAGAGAATCCAGGGATCATGCGGCACCCGTGTTAGAATGATTCTAATTTAGCGATGGGCCAGCAGAGATCAACTGCTAAACGGCAAAGATTATGAACTGTTTGGTTTAGTTTGCCTTGAACAACTGAACAGATCGGTTCATATCAGGCTGACTAAACTATCCGGTTCACAAAGGAACATCCGATGAAACTGTTCGCTCCAGCGCTGACTGCGCTTCTTCTGGCCGCTGCTCCCGCTTTGGCGGGCAGTGTGATCATCGACCTGCCACACCTGACCTGGCCCGACAACGGTACGCAAACCGGTACTCCCGACTGCGCGGCGACCACCTTGCCCGCGCCGACCTGCAAAGTCAGTCACTAAGCGGCCTTGCCGGGCCGGGGTGCCCCAACACGACCCCGGCAGGCAGGCTTGCTGTAACTGAACTGTCGGGTTTATAATCCCTTAAAGGGGACACACATGGGCGCCGCGCCGCAACTTATCCGCAAAGGCCGCAAATTCGATCAGGTGCTGGAAGGCGCCCGGTTTGTCTTCATGCGTGACGGGTTTGAAGGGGCCGGTGTGGATGATATCGCGCGCGAAGCCGGGGTGTCAAAAGCCACGCTTTACAGCTACTTCCCCGACAAGCGCCTGTTGTTCATGGAAGTCGCCAAGACCGAATGCTGCCGCCAGGCCTGTGAGGCCGAGGCGCTTATCACCTCCGACTTGCGCCCGCGCGAAGTGCTGACGATTGCCGCCACCCGGATGGTCGGGTTCTTCATGTCCGATTTCGGCCTGCGCGTGTTCCGGATCTGCGTGGCGGAAAGTGACCGTTTCCCCGACCTCGGGCGCGAATTTTACGAAAGCGGCCCGGCGTTGGCGCGGTCGCGTGTTGTGGCCTACCTGCGCGATGCCGTCGGGCGGGGCGAGCTTGCAATTGATGATCTGGAGCTTGCCGCCGACCAGTTCGCCGAATTGTGCAAAGCCGACCTGTTTCACCGCGTGGTCTTTGGTGTCGGCGGCAAGGTCAGCGACGGCGACTGTCAACGCGTGATAGGCGGCGCGGTAGAAATGTTTCTTGCCCGCTATGGCGTCGCACCCTGACCCAGCGCGCCAATTTCCAAAAGGCTTTGGTTGCATCGTGCCATCCCGTGTTTATGCTGTGTCGCAGGATGGGCGAAGAGGTTTGAAATGTCGGAATGGTGGCGCGGATCAGTGACCTATCAGGTCTATCCCCGGTCGTTTCAAGACAGTGACGGCGACGGGATCGGCGACCTGCCTGGCATCACCGCGCGGCTGGATCACATCGCGGCCCTGGGGGTGGATGCGGTCTGGCTGTCACCTGTATTCACCTCACCGCAGGCCGACATGGGTTATGACGTGTCGGAATACACCGACATCGACCCGTTGTTCGGCACGCTTGCCGATTTTGATGTCATGGTGGCGCGGGCGCATGAACTGGGCCTGAAGGTGATCATAGATCAGGTTCTCAGTCATTCGTCTGCCGAACACCCGTTCTTCAGGGAAAGCCGCGCCAGTCAGGACAATCGCCGTGCCGACTGGTATGTCTGGGCAGACCCCAACCCCGATGGCACGCCGCCAAACAACTGGGTGTCCGTGTTTGGCGGGTCGGCGTGGGAATGGAGTTCGCACCGACGGCAATATTACCTGCACAACTTCCTGGCCTCGCAGCCCGATTTCAACTTTCACTGTGTGGCCGTGCAGGACTGGCTGCTGGACACGATGCGCTTCTGGCTGGACCGGGGGGTCGACGGCTTTCGCCTCGACACGGTGAATTACTACTTTCACGACAAGCATTTGCGGTCGAACCCGCCCGAGCCGCGCAACGATGTGCAGCCCGCCGTCAATCCCTATGACATGCAGGACCACCTGTATTCCAAGACCCAACCCGAGAATATCGGCTTTCTGGTGCGGATGCGCCTGCTGCTGGATGAATACGACGGTCGCGTCATGGTGGGCGAGGTCGGCGAAGGCCGTCGCGCCGTGCAGGTGATGGCCGAATACACCACCGGCCCCGACCGTCTGCACATGGCCTACAGCTTTGCGATGCTGGGGCCGCAGTTCACCGCCGCGCATTTCCGCAAAAGCATTGAGGGGTTTTTCGCTGACGCACCGGATGGCTGGCCCTGCTGGGCGTTTTCCAACCATGATGTGATCCGGCATGCGTCCCGGTGGGCCGAACACGGCAACCCGGATGATGTGGCGCGGCTGGCGGCGGCGCTGCTGCTGGCTTTGGAGGGGTCGGTATGTCTGTATCAGGGCGAGGAAGTCGGGCAGTTGGAAACCGCCATCGAATACCACGAATTGACCGACCCGCCGGGGTTCAAATTCTGGCCGGATTACAAGGGCCGCGATGGCTGCCGCACACCGATGATCTGGGATGACAGCGCCGAGGGCGGCTTTACCACGGGCCGCCCCTGGCTGCCGGTAAAAGCGCCGCAACTGGCGCGGAATGTCGCGGGGCAGGCGGGGGTTGCGGGGTCGGTGCTGGAAACCTACCGCGCTTTGCTTGCGTTCCGGCGCTCGACGCCGGTGATGCAAACCGGGCGGACGCGGTTCTGTGATTTGCCGGAACCGGTGCTTGCCTTTGTGCGCGACGCAGAGGGTGCCACGCTGACCTGTGTGTTCAACCTTGGGGCCGCGCCTTTGGTGCTTGCGGTAGAAGGTGTGGCTTCTTTGGCCGGGCCGTCTCAGGCGGCGGTTCTGACGGGCGACAATCTGTCACTCGGGGCGAATGGCTGGGCCTATCTGGCCGGGGCGGCCGGACTTTTATCGGTCCCGACAAGGCACGCCTGACATCGACTAAGGGTCGGGCGGCCTTATGATCGCAAATGCGCGCCTTTCACCGCCCGTGCTTTGTCCAATGCACACCAGCCCCCGGCACCGATACCCCGGCATGGGTCACCGGGTCGGGGTTGTAATTGAACCAGAAGCGCTGCGTTGCGGTATCGCGGCAGCGCAACCCTTCGGGCAGAATGTCGAAGGCAATGCCTTGTTCTGCACAGGTTGCGGCAAGAATACGGGCCAGCGCCGCATCATCCGGCCAGCCTGCCAGATAGCGCATGCGCCCCGCAGCCATGATCGCGGGCCATCCGTCTGTTGTCGCTTCAAGCACTTGCGCCTTGCCTTCGCACTTCTCGCGCCAGTGCAGAAAGTTACCGCCCTCGGCCAGCGGCACAGGCAAATCGGGCGGCAGACTTTCCACCCGCGCCACAGAGCAATCCAGCCCTGGCAGGTTGGGGGGCAACGGCACGGGCGTGGCAAAGTCGGGCGTTTTGGAATTTGTGCGCGGGCCGATCAGCGCGATACCCGGCGCCTGAGCCAGGGCGGCAGTCAAAGCGGGCGACAGCGTGGCAACACCAGGGACCAGCACCACCTTGTAAGCACTGACATCAGCGGTGTCAGGCGGCAGAATATCCACCGACAGACCAAGCCGCCGCAGCCCTTTGTAGACATGGAACACCAGCCGGAAATAATCGAAATCCCGGCCCTGTGGTTGCGTCTGCCAAGCCCACGCGGACGCATAATCGAACACCAGCGCCACCGGGGCCGCCGAATATTCGACGTCCGGCATCGCGGCAAGTTCGCGCGCCACCTCGCCCGCCTGATAATAGGCCGGGGCAGCGACACTATCGGGCCGCAGCAGGCCCGCGTGCATCTGTTCCTGCGCAAACGGGGCCTGCCGCCAGCGGAAATAGCACACAGCTTCGGCCCCATGCGCAAACGCCTCCCACGCCCAAAGGCGGGCCATGCCGGGCAGCGGATCGGGGTTGTAGGGCGCCCAGTTCACCGGGCCGGGCTGCTGTTCCATGATCCACCAACGGCCCCGTCCCACAGCACGGTAAAGATCGTGGTGGAATGCTTGAAAATCCGGATCGCCCTGCCGCGCGAAATGGCGCTTGTGTTCGGGCGAAACCTCCAGCCGGTCGGACAGAAAGCCCAGCGGATAGGCATCCCATGCCGCGATATCAAGATCCGCGCCCACTGCGAAATGATCGAAATCCGTAATGCGGCCCATGTAGTTATGGGCAATCGGGGCATCAGTATGCTGCCGGATAATCTGGGTCTGCACACGGTTGAAGCCGACCACTTCATCCGATGCAAAGCGGCGGAAATCCATGATATGGGCGGGGTTCGCCTCGGTCACCGTCAGGTTGGGCAACCCGATCTCGTCGAACCCGGCGTAATCCATCGACCAGAACACATTGCCCCATGCGCGGTTCAGTGCCTGTGGAGACTGGTATTTCTGCGCCAGCCAGTCACGGAACGATGCCTGCGCCGCATCCGAGTAACTGAGCACGGTATCATGGCAGCCATATTCGTTATCGGTCTGCCACGCGGCCACATGCGGGTTCGCGCCATAGCGTTCGGCCATCAACCCCACGATCCGCGCACATTCTGCGCGGTAGGGCCGGTGGCTGAAGCAATAGTGCCGCCGTGATCCAAATCCGCGCGGGCGGCCTTGGGCATCACGTGCGGTCATGTCGGGGTGCCGGTTCAGCATCCAACGTGGCGGGGTGGCCGTTGGGGTGCCAAGCACTACTTGCAGACCTGCTGTGCCCAGCGTGTCAATCGCGCGGTCCAGCCAGCCCCAGTCCATCCGGCCCGGCTCTGGTTCCATGCGCTGCCACGCAAATTCGCCGATCCGCACCCACGTCAGGCCAAGTCCGGCCATGCGGGCGGCATCTTCCGCCCATTGCGCCTCGGGCCAGTGTTCGGGGTAGTAGCAGACGCCAAGCGTGCGTTTCAAAGTCACAAGATCACCCGATGTTCGCTTTGCCCACGCGCAACGCCGGGCGTGACGAAGGTTTTGCCCGCGTCCGGGAATGCCGCACGGGCCGCACCATCCATGCCTTGCAGCGCGGTGGTGCAGTAAAGCGTCGTCATATCAGCGCCACCAAAGGCGGGGCACGTGCTGTGCGGACCGCCCACTTCGACCGCATAAAGGAATGCACCGTCAGGGGCATAGGCCGCAACCGCGCCGCCGCCCCAATGCGCCAGCCACAACACGCCGGCGCTGTCGATCACCGCGCCATCGGGTTCAAACGTGCGCTTGCTGAAATCCAGGAACTCCCACGGATCACTCTTCGGCCAGCCATCGGCATCCAGCGCGACGCGCATCACCAGCCCCGTGGCGCTGTCGGCAAATTGGGCTGTCTGGCCATCAGGGGTGAAGCAGATTGCATTCGGGATCGAAATCCCGGGGTAAAGACGGCGCAATTCGCCCTTGCAATAACGGTAAATCGCCCCCGCCCCGGTTTCCGCAGCCTTGCCCATCGTGCCGATCCAGAACCCGCCCTGCGGGTCGGCGCGGCCATCGTTGGACCGGGTGGCGGAGTTGTCAGCCTCCAGCGGGCAAAGGTCATCGCGGTCCCCGGTGGTCAGGTTGAAGCGCAACAGCGCGCTTTCCGATGCAATCAACAGGTGGTCATGGTCAATCCAGCCTGCGGCCGACACATTCCCGGTGAAACGCCATTCTTTGGGGCCGTCTGCATCTTGGGTCAGAAGCCGGCCCGCCGTGATGTCGAACCAGAAAAGCTGGCCGCGCTGCGGGTGCCACAGCGGGCCTTCGCCCAATTGGCAGGGGCGGGTGTCGAAGATCATAGCGATGCGTCCCAAGCGGCGACCATTGTGCGGGCACGGACAGAAACATCGGCCGCCGAAAGCCCGGGCGTGTAAAGCGCGGCGCCGATACCGAAACCATTGGCCCCGGCCTTGACCCATTGCGCAAAGTTCGACGGCCCCGCCCCGCCGACGGCATAGACCTGCGTGTCGGACGGCAGCACGGCGCGGATCGCCTTCAACCCATCCGGCCCGATCAGCGACGCGGGAAATATCTTCAGCCCGTCGGCCCTGGCCTTCAGCGCGGCAAAGCACTCGGTCGGGGTCATCACACCGGGCCAGCTTTGCATGCCTGCCGCCTTGGTGGCACGGATCACATCGGTATCGCAGTTCGGCGACACGACCAGCCGCCCGCCTGCATCGGCCAGTTGCAGCACATGACCGGTGGTCAGCACGGTGCCCGCGCCGATCATGGCCCTGTCGCCAAATTCCCGCACCATTGCCGCGATGCTGGCAAAGGGGTCGGGCGAATTCAGCGGCACTTCCAGCGTGGTGATGCCCGCGTCTATCAAAGCCGCGGCCACGGGCAGGGCGTCAGCGGGGGTCAGCCCGCGCAGGATGGCGATCAGCGGGCGGGTCATCGTGTGGCTTCCAACGTGGGGCGGGCGGCGGCAAGGCCCGCGAGGGTGCAGGCAGCGGCGGGCAGGATGCGGGCGGTGACGCCCTGCGCGGCCAAGGCGGCGGCGTAAGCGTCGCAGAGCACGTCGGCCCCGATCAGCGCGACCGGCTGGCCCAACCAATAGGGCCGTGCGGCGGCAAGCTCGATCCCGATCAACAGGCCCGACAGGCGCGACCGGGCTGCCGCAGGCGAAAGCCCGGCAATCAGCCCTTCGGCACGCAGGGCGAACAGACGGGCGGCAATTTTGTCGGGGCGCGAGATGGCATCGGACAGCGCGGCGGCAAAGGCTTCTGCATCCCAGTCCACAGTGGTCATACCGTGCCGCAACACTGAATGTTGTGACAGGAGGGCAAACATCTCGCCTGTCATGAAGGTCTGGAAGCTAACCACCTCGCCCGCCGACACATGCGCCCATTTGGAATGAGTTCCCGGCAGGCACAGGATGCCGTCAAAACCCGGCAGCAGCGCCAAAGCCCCGGCGATCTGGGTTTCCTCGCCACGCATCACATCGGCGGGGGCGGGTTGTTTCAGCCCCGGCACAAGCCGCACGACAAGCCGGGGATCGTGGGTCGGCACCGTCACAAGGCTGGCGGCATCCAGCGGTGTGCAGGGTGTGGTGCGATAGGGGGCTTCCATCCAGCCCTGCCTGCTTCCCACCATACCGCAGGCAATGACCGGCATCGGCCCTGCACCAAGCCACGGCCCGATCAGCCGCAGCAAGGCCGGTTCATAATCATCCCGCGAAAGCTGCCCCATGCCATCCGCCGAAGACGCTTCGGCCAAGACACCCGTAGGCCCCATCGCATAAACGCGCAGATGCGTCGTGCCCCAATCGACGGCAACCCAGTCCGGGTTCATCTGTGCTGTCATCCTGTCACCACCACGCCACCGTCGATCACCAGCACCTGCCCCGTAATCATCTTCGACGCGTTCGACGCCAGAAACAGCACACCTCCGGTGATGTCTTCGGGCGCAAGCGGATCTTTCAGACACTGCCGCGCCAGATGCGCGGCCAGCGATGCAGGCGTAACCCACATGTCGCGCTGCTTCGGCGTCAGCACCCAGCCGGGGGCCAGCGCGTTGACGCGGATGCAGTCAGGGCCAAATTCGCGCGCAAGGCTGCGCGACAGACCGGTAATTCCGGCGTTTGCAGCGATGTAGGGCAGGTAGCCGGTGTCAGCCATCATATAGCTGATCGAGGAAAAGTTGACGATGCTGCCACCTTTGGCTGCTTTCATGCCGGGGATCACGGCTTGCGCGGCAAAGAAATAAGCTTTGAGATTGATGGCCAACTGGTCATCCCAGAACGCCTCGGTTATCTCCAGCGTCGGGTGGCGCTTGTCGTTGGCGGCATTGTTCACCAGCACCGTCACCGGGCCATGCGCCTGCGCAGCACTGGCAACCGCCGCCTGCAAGGCGGGCACATCGGTGATGTCGCAGGGGATGAACAGCGGGCGACGTCCGGTTTCATCTAGCATCCGGTCGCAGAAACCGGTCGCATCCGACCGCTGCACAAAAGCCACCTGCGCGCCCTGACCCAGAAACGCCTTGGTCAGGGCGGCCCCGATGCCGGAACCGCCACCTGTGACAAAGACAGAAGCCCCTTTCAGGTCGGGGAAGATCGGCTGGTCGGTCATGGGCGGGGCCTTTTGGCGGGTTCGGGGGAGGGCGAAAGCGGGCGCAGGATAGGGGCGTTGCTGCGGGCGGCAACCGAAATTGTTACAGACGCGCGCCCTCCACCACCCACAGGGTCGCGGGCCAGGCCACGGGCAGCAAAAGACCCTGCGTCATAAGATATTGCCCGGAAAGCACCAGCGGCCCGGTTTTCAGCGCGTTCGGGCCGCGGCTTTGCGGTGGCGCATCCCCGGGGTTTTTCAGGGTCACGCGGTAGCGGGCGGCGGGGTCCAGCCCCGTCAGACAGATCGCGCGCGGCAGGGTTTGGGTGGACGGCTCTGCCACACCCGCCGTAAGGATAAAGCGCGCGCCGCCGCGTGCCAGCTGCATTTCCGCCGTCACCGCCGGGTCGGCGCTGTCCAGCCGCAGGATATCGGCGTGCATCGTCCAGTCCCGGTTCGCTTTCCACCATGCCGTTACCGCTTGCAACGTCGCGCTTTCATCGTCGGTCAGTTCACGCAGGTCCATCTCGAACCCCATATGTCGCTGTGCCGCGACATGGGCGCGGAACGACATCGGCAATATACGCCCCGAGGTATGCGATTTGCGCGGCCCGACATGCGAACCCGTCACAGACGCGGGCAAGAAAAGCGCCGCGTCATGCTGTATCCGCAGGCGTTCCAATGCATCGTTGCTGTCGGACAACCAGACCCGGTGCGTCCGGGCCAGAATACCCGCGTCAATTCGGCCCCCGCCCGACGCGCAGCTTTCAATCTCGACCCCCGGATGGGCGGCACGCAGCCGGTCAAACAGCGCATAGGCCCCCGTGGTCTGTGCCGCATCCACCACGGGCAACAGGCGGTTGTGATCCCATTTGACATAGTCGATGGGGTATTCGGTCAGGACGGCAGACATCGCGTGGAACAGATGGTCGCGCACCTCGGCCCGCGCCATGTCAAGCACCATCTGATTGCGACCCGTCACCTGATGCTGCGGCCCCAGCATCCAGTCGGGGTGGGCGCGGAACAAGTCACTGTTGGGGTTCACCATTTCAGGCTCGAACCAAAGGCCGAAGGTCATGCCCAAAGACTGCACATGCGCGATCAGGGGGTGCAGGCCATCGGGCCATTTGCGCCGGTCCACCGTCCAGTCACCCAGTGACGTAGTGTCATTGTCCCGCCGCCCGAACCAACCGTCATCCAGCACAAAACGCTCGGCGCCGATGGCTGCGGCACGGTCGGCGATTGCGGTCAGGTCAGGCAGGTGATGGTTGAAATACACCGCTTCCCAGCAGTTGTAATGCACCGGGCGGGGGCGACCGGCATCGGGCCATGGCACCACTTCGTCGCGGATATGGCGCTGGAACGCGGTGGCGATGCCATTCAGACCAGTGGCGCTGAAGGCCGCGTAAAGCGTCGCGGTCGCAAATCGGGTCCCGGGCAGGGTTTCCGCCCCGGAGGCGTGACCGAACTGCACCTGACGGCGGCCATCGGGCAATTCTTCGGCCACCATGCGGTGCCCGCCCGACCAGCCGTAATGCAGGGCAAAGGCGGTGCCTTGGGTGTTGGTGCAGCCGGTTTCGGGCAGGATCAGATAGGGCGGATGTTCATGGCCTGATCGCCCGTTGCGCGCTTCGCGCAAGCGGATGCCGGGGGTCCATGGCACACGGTTCAAATGAAACTCGCGCGTCCAGCGGCCTGAGACATCCAGCATTTCCGTCGCACGCTGTGGGGCAGGCAAGGCCGGCGCGGCCAGCCAGTGCAGACGCACCGGCACATCCGCCAGCAATGTGGTGTGCAACGCAATGAGCCCGCTTTGGGTCACATTTGCCGTGTGGATCAAAGTCAAACCACCGTCGCGGCTGTAAAGCCGCAGATGGCCCGGTCCGGTATCTGCGTGGGCGAAGGCGAAGGCAGGGTGCAGCGGGGTGCCATCGGCGCGGGCCAGAACCAGACCCGGCTGGCCCTGAAAGGCCCGACCGGATTCCGGCGTCAGCGAACAGGCGGGCAGCGCGTCGATCATGCCGCCCGACAGATCGTGGCGGGTGGCGGCAACCAGCGCGCCCATGTCCTCATCCGCTGGCAATCGCGCGCCCCAGTAAACCACTTCGGGCAACGCACCGAAGCTGGCTATCACAAGCGTCTGCGGTCCACAGTCCAGCCGCCACCGGGTCATTTCACTGCTCCAAGCGTCAAGCCGGCGATGAAGTGCCGCTGCATCAGGAAGAACATGATGACCGGCGGCATTGCGGCGATGATCGAACCAGCCGACACCAGGTGCCAAGCCGCGACCCATTGGCCGTTCAGCGCGTAAAGCCCGGCGGTGACAGGCTGCGTTGCGGCCCCCGTGGTCAGAACCGTGGCCCAGAAATAATCGTTCCAAATGAAGGTGAAGATCAGCACCGACAGCGCCGCGATCGCGGGCCGCATCAGCGGCAGGACGATGTACCAGAAGATCCGCAACTCGTTGACGCCCTCCACCCGCGCCGCCTCGATCAGCTCGAACGGCAGCGATTTGATGAAATTGCGCATGAACAGCGTGCAGAACCCGGTCTGGAACGCGATGTGGAACAGCGCGAGGCCCATTGTGGTGTTATACATCCCGAGATCCAGCGTCAGGTCGCGGACCGGCACCATCAGAATCTGAAACGGCACGAAGTTACCCGCGACGAACAGGAAAAAGATCAGCAGGTTGGACCGGAATTTATACACCGCAAGCGCAAAGCCGGTCATGCAGCTAAGCACCAGACAGCCGATCACCGTGGGGATCGTGACCTTGAAGCTGTTCAGGATATACCCGGCAATCGGCGAATTGCGGAATACGGCCGCGTAATTGTCTAACGCCAGATAACTGGGCATTCCGAAATAATTGCCCTGCGCAAGATCGGACGATGGCCGCACGGACGTGACCGCCACCCCGATCAGCGGCAACAGCCACAGGATAAGCACAATGGGCAGCGCGATTTTATAGGCATTGCGGGCGAAGGGCGAGGCTTGCTCGATAGGGCGGGGAAACATCTGTCAGCGCTCCGTCTCGTCGCGCCACATCTTCCAGATGAAGCCCGAGATGAAAATCATCATGATGGCGAACAGCACCACGGCAATCGCCGCGCCATAGCCCATCCGATAGCCGTATTCCGACAGCGCCTTTTCATACATGTAGAAAGACAGCACGCGGGACGTTCCGTAAGGCCCGCCGTCGGTCATGATCGACACAAGGTCAAACGACCGCAGTGCGCCGATCACCGTGACCACCACCGCGATGAACGTGGCCGGGCGCAGTTGTGGCAGGATCACATACCACAGCATCCGCCAGCCCCTAGCTCCGTCCAGCCGGGCGGCCTCTACCTGATCGGGCGCCACGTTGTTCAGGCCGGTCAGATACAGGATCATCACATAGGCAATCTGTGGCCAAAGACCCGCAACGATGATGCCGTAAGTCACGAAACGCTCATCCGCGAGGATGGCAATCTGCGCGCCGGTGGCCCATTCGATCAGCTTGTAGAACAAGCCAAAATCGGGGGCGTAAAACCAGGAAAACATCAGGCCGACGACGACCTGAGAAATGACGAAAGGAAAGAAGAACAGCGATTTATATGCCCGCATTCCCCGCACGTTCTGGTTCAGGAAAATGGCGATCATCAGGCCCGCAGGCAGCGCCAGCATATAAAGCAGAAGCCAGATCACGTTGTTTTTCAACGAGGTATAGAATGCCTCATCGTCGATCAGTTCCACATAATTTGCGGTGCCGATCCACTGTGCGTCACCCAGACCATCCCAGTCGTAAAAGGAAATCGCCATGGACTGGAATATCGGGATCACCACATAAAGCGCGAACATCGCCATGCCGGGGGCAAGGAACAGCCATGGTGCAAGGCTGCGCTGATTGCGTTTCCAGAATGCGGACATCACGGCCTCGGGGATTTGGGGGACAAGTGGCCCGGAGCGCGAACTCCGGGGGCGTCGGGCGCTGCGCGAACGGCGCCCGACAGAAGATCAGTAGACGCGTTGACGCACCTTTTCCAATCGCTCCAGAATGGTATCCAGACGGTCCGGTTTCACCATGAACTCCTGAAACCCTTCCATGCCGGCCTTGGCCATTTCAGCAGGCGCGTCACGGTCAAAGAACTGAGCCAGCGCATAGGCCGACGACAGCATGTCGAACCCTTGCACAAGGAAGGGGTCGTTGGCGTCAACGGCTGCATCCTTGTTGGTGGGCAGTTGCCCCAAAGCGCCGTTCAGCTTGGTCTGCACATCCTTGCTGGCCACAAAGGCAAGGAACAGCTTGGCGTCGGCCACGTTCTTGGCCCCTGCCGGGATGTGGATGGTATCGGTGGGCGCATCTTCCGCACGCGGGATGCCGGGAGTGATTTCCGGGAACGGCATGAAGCCCAGCGTGTCGTTCGTCATGCCGCCGTCCTTGAACGTCGCCACGGCAAAGTTTCCCATGACATAGTTTGCAGCCTTGCCCTGCACCAGCAACGCGGCCGCATCCTGCCAGTCAATCGCGGCATGGTTTGCGGTGATATAGCCCGGATCTACCAGCTTGGCCCATTCGGCAAAGGTCGCCCTCACGCGCGGGTCTGTCCATTCCACTTTGCCAGCGGTCAGATCCATATGGAATTCATAGCCATTGGTGCGCAGGTTCATGTAGTCGAAGATGCCCGCAACCGGCCACAGCGCCTTTGACCTGGTGGTCAGGCAGTCCACGCCCATTTCCTTGAATTTAGCACAGTTGGCGATGAACTGATCCCAGGTGGTCGGCACGTCAACGCCAGCCGCCTTGTAGACGTCCTTGTTGAAATAGATGCCCCACTGATAATAGGTATAGGGCACGCCCCACTGTTTGCCGTCGATGGTCATCGACGCCTTGGCCGAGGCAAGGCTTTCGCTTAGCCCATTGCTTTCCCACACGTCCGATACGTCCTGAAACTGACCGGCGGCAACAAAGGGCGCCATCCGGTTTCCGGCGTACCAATTGGCCAGATCGGGGCTGTCGGCGGTCAGAAAGTTGCGGATCGCGGTTTTATAGCCTTCGTGGTCGAAGTTGTTCACCACCACATCCACATCGGGGTTCGCGGCTTCAAAATCCGCGATGAGCGCCTCGAATGCGGCTTTGGGGGCCGGATCTGTCGTGTCCGTGTTGAAAACAAGCGTGCGCGTTTGCGCAAAGGCCGAGCCTGTCATCAACAGACCCGCCATCAGGGCAAGCGCGCCCTTGTGAAGATGGACCATGGTTTCCTCCCTTTGGTTCCATTATTTGAAACTTAGTCTTGAATATTGAAAACTATGATGCTTCATGATTAAGCTGTCAACGAAAACAATGCGGGGAAAGATGGGCGCGGGGGGCAACAGCGACGGAACGGTGGGCAAGGCGCTGGATGTGCTGGACGCGGTGGCGCTTGCCGGACGGCCTGTGCGTTTCACCGAACTGCTGGCGGGGTCAGCCTATCCCAAGGCCACGCTTTACCGCCTTTTGCAAACCCTGACGCATCAGGGGATGCTGGCCTATGATCGCGACCGGCAAAGCTATTCGCTGGGGATGCGCTTGGTGCGGCTGGCCCATGCGGCCTGGGCGCAAAGCAGCATCGCACCGCTGGCAAGACCCTATATCGACACGCTTTCTGCCGATCTGGGTGAAACGATCCACCTCGCGCAACTGGATGTCGGGCAGGTGCTTTATGTGGACAAGCGCAACGCTACGCGGCCAGTGGAAATGTTCAGCCAGGCGGGCAAGGTTGGCCCCGCCCACTGCACCGGGGTCGGCAAGGCGATGCTCGCCTATCTGACCGACACGGCACTGGACCGGGCGCTGGACAGCCAGTCGTTCCACCGCTTTACCGGGAACACCCTGACCACCCGCACGGCCCTGCTGGCGGAGCTTGCAGTGATTCGCACCCGTGGCTTTGCCTTGGATGCCGAAGAACATGAGCCCGGCATCATCTGCGTGGCCGTGCCGATCCTGACGCGGGCAGAACGCATGATCGGTGCGCTTTCCATCACATCGACCACTGCGCGGGCGTCTTTGCAGACGCTTGGCGCGCTGGCTCCACGGCTTCGACACACGGCGGCGCTGATCGGTGCCGAGGCGGAAAGCTGGCGCTTTCCTGAACAGAACAACGGTTAGGGGGAACTATGTCGGGTGTAACATTGCAGAGGGTCGTCAAGAAATATGGCGACGTGGAAGTGATCCACGGTGTCGATCTTACGGTGGAGGACGGCGAATTTTGCGTGTTCGTAGGCCCCTCTGGCTGCGGCAAATCCACGCTGCTGCGAATGGTTGCAGGGCTGGAAGAAACCACCGGCGGTGCAATCCATATCGGCGCGCGGGATGTGACAAGGGCTGATCCGTCGGAGCGCGGCGTGGCGATGGTGTTCCAGACCTATGCCCTTTATCCGCATATGACAGTGGCAGAAAACATGGGCTTCGGGCTGAAAATGACCGGCCACCCCAAGGCAGAAGTCGCCGCGAAGGTCAAGGAAGCCAGCCGCATCCTGAAGCTGGATGATTATCTGGCGCGCAAACCGAAGGCGCTTTCGGGCGGGCAGCGGCAGCGTGTGGCGATCGGCCGTGCCATCGTGCGCGGGCCCGAAGTGTTCTTGTTCGATGAACCCCTGTCCAACCTCGATGCCGAATTGCGGGTGGAAATGCGGGTGGAAATTGCCCGTCTGCACCGCGAAATAGGCGCGACGATGATCTATGTGACACACGATCAGGTAGAAGCCATGACGCTGGCCGACAAGATTGTGGTTCTGCGCGCGGGCCGGGTGGAACAGGTCGGCGCACCGCTGGAATTGTATCACAATCCCGACAACCGCTTTGTCGCGGGTTTCATCGGTTCACCCGCGATGAACTTCATCGCCGCGAAGGCGGATCGTGGTGTGGTGCATGCGCCGGGGTTGACCGCTGCGCCGGTGCCGACGGGCGTGGCGCTGCCGGGGGCTGGTGCGGCGGTGGTGCTTGGCATCCGCCCGCAGCATTTGGCCCTGACGGAAGGCAGCACGCACCGCGTTGAAATGACCGAGGCTTTGGGCGGCGTGACCTTCATCCACCTGACGGCCGCCACGGGTGAAAAGCTGGTGGTCGAGGCGCATGAAGACCCGCAGGTGCGGCTGGGCGACCGCGTGGGGATCAGCGCGCAAACCGGTCAGGCGCTGATTTTTGCAGCGGACGCGGCGGGCCAGCGCCTGCGTTAGAACGCGCCGGGTTTGCCGGCGCTGCCTGATCGCCCAAATGCGCCGCGCCGCGTGCTGCGGCCAGCCGGATCTGGCGTTGACGTTCGCGGAAGCGGTCTTTGTCGGCATCGGAATATTCCGTGACGCACGCAGGGCAGGACACGCCTTGTTCGTAGCCCGGGCCGGCCTTGGCGTCTGCCGCCAAAGGTCGCCCGCAGGCATGGCACAGTGCAAAATTCCCGGGAATCAAGCCGTGTCCGACCGATACCCGCTGATCGAACACAAAGCATTCGCCCTGCCACAGGCTTTCGGTCTGCGGCACGTCCTCCAGATACTTCAGGATGCCGCCTTTCAGGTGGCAGACATCTACAACCCCTTGCCCGCGCAGGTAATTGGTCGATTTCTCGCAGCGGATACCGCCGGTGCAGAACATGGCAATCCGCTTGCCTGCGAAGCGGTCCTTGTTGGCCTGCCACCATGCCGGAAATTCGCCAAAGGCCGCAGTGTCGGGATCTACCGCACCCGAAAAAGTACCGATCGCCACTTCATAGGCATTTCGCGTGTCGATCACCACGACATCAGGCGCGGAAATCAGCGCGTTCCAGTCTTTCGACGCCACATAATGCCCCGTTCCCGCCAATGGATCAACATCGGGCTGCCCCATGGTCACAATCTCGCGTTTCAGGCGCACTTTCAGGCGGTTGAAGGGCATCACCGCCGCGTGGCTTTCCTTCCATTCCAACCCTGCACAGCCCGGCAGGGCGCGAAGATGCGCCAGCACCGTATCAATTCCGGTGCACGGCCCGGCCACTGTGCCATTGACCCCCTCGCCCGCAATCAGCAGCGACCCCTTCACGCCACCCGTCGTGCAGACGGCCTTCAGCGGCCCGATCAATGCAGCGGGATCGGGAAAACGGGTGAAGTGATACAAGGCGGCAACGGTCAGCATAAGCGCTGATTGGCCCTCCCGCGTGGAAATTGCAAGCCCCGCCCATTGACGCGGCCCCATCGCACACTTACCCAAAGCCATGGACCTGTGACGGAGACGCCCATGCAACCCTCTGACGAAGCTTTGATCGTGGTGGATGTACAGAATGATTTCTGTCCGGGCGGGGCTTTGGCCGTGGCCGGGGGCAATGTCATCACGTCGCGTATCAATACGCTGATGGATTATCACGCGGTCACCGTACTGACGCAGGATTGGCACCCGGCCAATCACCAGTCATTTGCCGCAAACCACAAGGCCGAGCCCTACAGCATGGTGCAGATGCCTTACGGCCCGCAGATCTTGTGGCCAACGCATTGCGTGCAAGGCACCGAAGGTGCCGCCTTCCACCCCAAGCTTCGGATGGAGCCGGTAAACATGATCATCCGCAAAGGGTTTCGTCCCGAGATCGACAGTTACTCCGCATTTTTCGAGAATGACCGCAGCACATCCACCGGGCTTGAGGGCTATCTGCGAAGCCGTGGTATGACGGCGGTCACACTGGTGGGTTTGGCGACTGACTTCTGCGTCTGTTATTCCGCGATCGATGCTGCCCGTCTGGGTTTCACTGTGACAGTGCGTGAAGGTGCATGCCGCGCCATCGATCTGAACGGCAGCCTTGCGGCGGCGCGTGAACAGATGCGCGCGGCGGGCGTCGCGCTGGAAGCGTAGTGCCATACGACAACAGCAGGCACCTGCGGGAGACCACCGATGGCTGATATCGCAACGCGCGTTCACAATCACAAATGGAAGATCAACCCGATCGTCCGCTCGCTGATCGACACCGATTTCTACAAGCTTTTGATGTGCCAGTCGGTGTATCGCAACAAGCCTGATACCAATGTCACCTTCAGCCTGATCAACCGGACGAAAAGCATCCGCCTGGCCGATCTGGTGGATGAATGCGAATTGCGTGAACAACTGGATCATATCCGCACACTGCGCCTGTCGCGGGGGGAATCAACTTTCCTGCGCGGCAACACATTCTACGGCAAACGTCAGATGTTCCGTCCCGATTTCATGGAATGGTTCGAAGGGATGCGACTGCCGCCCTACCATCTGGAAAAGCGCGACGGCCAATATGAACTGACGTTCGAGGGTAAATGGCCAGAGGTGATGCTGTGGGAAATACCTGCACTGGCTGTGCTGATGGAGTTGCGTTCCCGCACCGTGCTGGGACGTCTGGGTCGTTTCGAAATTCAGGTACTTTATGCCCGCGCGATGACCAAACTGTGGGAGAAGATCGAACGGCTGCGAAAGATCGAGGGCCTGAAAATTGCCGATTTTGGCACGCGGCGACGCCATTCCTTCCTGTGGCAGGACTGGTGTGTTCAGGCGATGCAAGAAGGGCTGGAGCTTAAATTTATTGGCACTTCCAATTGCCTGATAGCCATGCGGCGAGAGGTTGAGGCAATCGGAACGAATGCTCATGAACTTCCAATGGTCTATTCGGCTCTGGCGCGCAACGATGCCGAACTGGCACAGGCCCCCTATCAGGTGCTGCACGACTGGCACGATGAGCACGACGGCAACCTGCGAATTATCCTGCCGGATACCTATGGCACCGAAGGTTTCCTGAAGCGCGCACCAGATTGGCTGACGACATGGACCGGTATCCGGATCGACAGCGGCGATCCGGCAGCGGGGGCGGACGCTGCGATTCGTTGGTGGAAAGACCGGGGCGAAGACCCAACAACGAAGCTGGTCATTTTTTCGGATGGGCTGGATGTCGGCAAGATCGAGGAATTGCACCGTCAGTTCCTTGGCAGGGTGAAAGTGTCCTTTGGTTGGGGCACCATGCTGACGAACGATTTCAGGGGCCTGGTGCCGGATGACGGGCTCGCACCGTTCAGCCTTGTGTGCAAAGCCGTGTCGGCCAATGGACGGCCAACAGTGAAATTGTCCGACAACCCCAACAAGGCGATGGGACCGGCTGATGAAATTGCCCGATATAAGCGGGTTTTCGGCGTCGGCGCGCAAGCCTCGGTCGAGGTGGTGGTCTAGATCACCTCAGCCGCATACATCAGCGCACGGTTTATGTGGCTGCGATGAACCGGGTCGCCCTTTGCCAGCCGGGGTTCCGCCCACCCGACTGACGCCAAGGTGCGCAGCAATGTGAACATCGCTACCATATTCGCATCCACTGGGCGCAGGCTTGCGTAACCATCCAGCAACGCGTCACACAACGCGTCGCGCTGCGGCTCGTACAGGTTCTGTGACATGACCGTGCCAAGATCGTAGTGACGAAAGCCGAACCCGCAATCATCGAAGTCGATCAGGGTTAACGAACCATCGTTCACTAACACATTTTCGCGCAGCACGTCGGCATGGATCAGGCCGAAATCACCGCCCGCGTCGAGGTGGCTTTGCAGTCTTTCTCGCAGCGCATCGCGGGCGCGCAACAGGGTCGCAGCCTCATCTGCCGCAAGCGCGTGATGCTTCCAGAATCGCCCCCAGAACGGCGCGTCGCCCAGCAGCCCGTCCTGGTCCCAACGGTGTCGCTGAAAGCCGGGCGGCAGGGTCAACGCATCTGTGGCGCTGTGCATCTGCGCCAATAACCTGCCCAGTGCGCGGTGGTTGGCGCATCGGTCGGGCAGCGACCCAGCCAGCGGCACGCCTGCCGCACCCATCGGCGCGCCATCCGCCCAAGCGATGACGGAAGCAAAACAACCGGAATCAAAGCCCGCCAGGACATCGCCCGCAAGGCTGGGCCAAGGGGTCGGCACCGCCACCCCCGCTGCTGCCAATGCGCCGCACCACCACAACTCCGACCGGATCGCTTGTTCAGTCTGATACCCTTCGCGGTGCAACCGCAAAGCGGCGCGCGTCCCGTCAGCCATTTGCATGGCGTAGACAGCATTTTCGCGCTGTGCCAGCAAACGCAGATCGCGCCCACCCCATGCCGCAGCGGCAACCAAGGCGCGCCCTGCGGTCATGCCATCACCGGCGTTTCCCGCAGTGCCGCCTCAAGGGCGTCGATCAGGGTATCGGCGTTCTCGACAGAAAACGGCATCGGCGGACGTATTTTCAGCGTGTTGCCTGCCCGGCCAATCCGGTTCAGCAAGAAGCCGCGCGCAACCATCGTTTCAACCAATTCAGTGACATAGGCAGAGGCCGGAGACATCGCATCATCCAGCACGAACTCGGCACCAAAGAACATCCCCGCACCGCGAACCTCGGCCAGCAGCGGGTGACGCAAGGCGCGCAGACGTTCCATCACATGCGCCGAAACGGTGGCGGCATGGGCTTGCAAACCGTCTTGCTCGATCACGTCCAAGGTGGCAAGGCAGGCCGCAGCCGACACCGGGTTACCCCCAAAGGTATTGAAATAGCCGAATGCCTCGCGGAACGCAGCCATCACATCGGGGCGCGCAAGCACCGCGGAAACCGGGTGCCCGTTTGCCATCGGCTTGCCTATCGTCACGACATCAGGCGCAAAACCGAGCCAGTCATGCCCCCAGAAATGGCTGCCCACGCGGCCAAAACCGGGCTGCACTTCGTCCGCAATGATCAGCCCGCCCGCCTTGCGGATCACGTCAACCGTAAGGTCCAGAAAGCCGGGCGCAACGGCAGGGATGCCTTCGTTGGCGAATACCGGGCAAAGCATCATGCCGGAAAAGCCGTGGCCCGCAGCCTCCAGTTCCGCAATGGCGCGCGCGACGTTGGCGGCGAAAGCCATTGCCTGCCCCTCACGCGACCCACCCACCGGGCGCAGGCTGTCGGGCGCGGGGACAAGCCGCACATGCGACGGGTAGCCGCCAATCGGCGGACGGCGGGTTGACAGCACCGAGGTGGCAGCGGTGTTGCCGTGATAGGTGTTGTCGGTGGCGATGATACCCGTTTTGCCCGTTACCGCCTGCGCCATTCGCAAGGCAATGTCGTTGGCCTCGGACCCCGTGCAGGCCATGATCGCCTGCGAGATGCCATGGCCCAGATGCTGCGTCAGCCGATCAATGTAATCCAGCACGTTATCATGCAGATAGCGCGTGTGGGTATTCAAAACCGCCGCCTGATCCGCCAGTGCAGCCACGACGCGGGGGTGACAATGACCCACATGCGCGACGTTGTTATAGCAATCGAGATAGCGCCTGCCTCCGGCATCCCACAGCCACACGCCTTCGCCGCGCACAATATGAACGGGCGTTCGGTAAAATGTCGGCACGTTTGGTCCCATCAACCTTGCGCGCCGTTCCAGCATGGTTTCGGTCATTCTTCCTCGCTGATTTTGCCGCGCCCGGCCTTTACCTCGCCACGCACCGCTTTTGCGACAAGGCGGCGGCGCTGGCTGCCAAGAGTGGGTTTTGTGGCGATGCGGCGCTTGGGGGCGACCAACGCCTCGCGGATCATGTCCACCAGCCGTTCGCGCGCCAATTCGCGGTTGCGCATCTGGCTGCGGGTTTCTTCGGCGCGGATCACGATGGCGCCCTCCAGCGTCCAGCGCCGGCCGGCCAGCCGTTTCAGCCTTGTCTTTACCGGACCCGTCAGATGCGGGCTGCGTTCCGCCTCGAATCGCAGTTCAACGGCGGTTTCCACCTTGTTCACATTCTGCCCACCGGGGCCGGAAGAGCGTGAGAAGCTTTCCGTCAGTTCCCAATCGGCAAGGGTGATATGATCGTTGATCTGCAACATTGCTGCACGCTAGCCATTTCGACGGGGAACAGCACCCCCATTTCTGATGCCAAAAAAGAGAAAGGGTCACCACGGCTGGTGACCCTTTCCGAGATCTAAGGAGATGAGCCAGTTAGGTTCAATCCCAATCGGTGGTTTGTTTGCCCAAGGGGTTGCCCCTAGAAAACACGCCCTCCGACTGTCCCGACGCGTCTCTCCAACATCACTCTAGACACTGGATCACCTCCTTTCAATGGGTTGCCGATATGTGAAAGGTGACACAGATTTTGTGTTTGTCAAAAGTTTTTACGCTATCCCTGCGGTCATTTTTCGGACGATCAGACGAAATGGCAAAAGTGCCACCAATGCGAGCAGAAGTTTGACGGACCAGTCGGCAACCGCCAGCGACATCCACAAAGGCGCTTCCGGGCCAATGCCGAGCAGCGGCAACGCCTCATTCGCCCATGTTACATCGTTGGCAGGCTCCAGCCAGATCAGCGCCGTGGAAAACGCCGTGGTAAAGAAAATCATCGTGTCCAGTGTCGATCCGATCAGCGTTGATATCAGCGGCGCGCGCCACCATGCACCGGTGCGAAAGCGGTCGAACACCGACACGTCCAGCAATTGCGCCACCAGAAACGCCATGCCGGACCCGATCGCGATGCGCAGGGTCACCAGCGGGCCAAACTCGCCCATGATCTGCGTCCCGATCAACGAGCAGAACAGGCCGACCGCAAAACCGACCAGCACGACGCGTCGCGCTGCGGCGGGGCCATGGATACGGTTCATCACATCGGTCACCAGAAAGGCAAAGGGGTAGGTAAAGGCACCCCAGGTCAACCACTGGCCAAACAGGAATTGAACGAGGATGTTGGAGGCCACCACAATGGCGGCCATGGCAAGAATGCCGGGAATATGGGTGCGTGTCATGATCTTATCCGTTTTTTACAAGGTCGCGGAGACTTGGCCCCCACCATGGGGACGGCGCGCAATAGCGCCGTTCCGCGCGCGATGTCAATCGGGCAAGCGGTATTCCACAACTTCGGTGCGCTGAAAGAATCGGAAATTGTCATCGGAAATCATGGTCAGGCGAATGGCCCCGCTGCCGTCGCGCCATACCGACAGTCCTTCCAGATTGTCGTGCCGTCCAGACGGGGTTTGCAGCACGGTCTGCTCGTCGGTCAACCCGTCACCGATCAGAGTAAAGCTGCGCACCCGGGACGCGAAGCCCATAATGCCGAGAAACTGGCGTTCCAGCAGGTAGAAGCGCCCGTCAGGCCCGAAATCCGCACCGACAGGCAGAAAGGATCCGCGGCGCGGCAGGGTAAAGGGCTGGTCCCATGCCCCCTTGCGGAAGCGGTACACATGAAAGGGCCGATCCTCGCGGCCCGACCTTTCGGGCAGGGTGTAAAGCGTGCCCTCGGCATCGATCGCAAGCGCCTCCAACGCGGAGTTGCGTTGCAGTTTGCGGAAATCGGGGTGCTGTGGCAGGTTTTCAGCCGATCCGCCAAAACTCGCATAGCGCAACACACGCGCGGCACCTTCGAACGATACATAAATTTCGCCGTCCGCGCCGGTGGCCATGCCTTCGCTGTCACTGCGCCCGACAGACAGCGGCGCCACCTTGTTGCCTTTCAGCAGTTCTATCGGGGCTGCCGCCATCGCCGTGATCACACCCTCCGCGTCGCGCGTGATCTGTCCCCGGGTCCAGGCGCCACGGTCCGACAAAGCGGTGAATGTAAAGCCGTCCGGCGCAACCTCGATCCCGGAAAAGCCGCCGAAACGGGCATCGTCCATCGTCCAGACGAAGCTGCCGATGTAGCCTTCGGCGGCGGGCTGGCTGGCGCTGCCTTCAAGGGCAAGCACCAGCGTCACGCCGGCGATTACCGCGAAGCCAGAACGTCGGTACATTGTGCGGGCAAATCGGCCATGGTGAATTCACGCGCGGTTCTGGCACGCGGCTTGGTGGGTTCTTTCGGTTTTTTGGTGGACTTCGGCGGGTTCAGGTAGTCCGTAACCCAATAGGTCAGTGTAGCGTCGCAGCCATTGCCGCCGTTGGAAAGCTCGGCCACTGTGGGCGTCTGCGTCTTGCAGGCAGTAGCGCCCGCCGGGCATTTCAACCGCACGTGAAAGTGCGTGTCATGGCCCGCTATCGGCCGGATTTTCTGCAACCACGTCTTGTCTTTGCGGGTAGCGGTCTTGCACATCTCGATTTTCACAGCGGCGGCGACGAAAATACGGTCCACCCGGGCGTCCGACGCGGCGGCACGCATCAGGGCGTGGTGGCTTTTGGTCCAGTTAGCCGTGATTGTCCGCTGATCCGCCGACCGCACGGGAATCGAGGAAATATCCTCGCGCTGCTTGCGTGTGAGGTCCACCCGCCGCGGCGGCAGCATCCACACGTCGGCATCCAGCCCGGTCTGGTGGCTGGCATGGCCTGACGTCATCGGCCCGCCACGCGGCTGGCTCATGTCGCCGACATACAGCCCGGCCCAGCCGACCTTTGTGGCTGCCACGCTCAATTGCTGCAAAAAGCCCACAAGTTCCGGGTGGCCCCAGTTGCGGTTGCGCGACAGGCGCATTGCCTGCCACGTCGGCCCGGTTTCCGGAAGTTGCACCATGCCCGCACCGCAGCCCTTGGCATAGCTGCCAATCGGCATCGGCGCTTGCTGCGACGCGGCGTCTTTCGCCCCGAAGAGCGTGTTGGCCAGTTGCTGCGCGTTGGCCTGACCGGCCAGCGACAGGGCCAGAAGGATTGCAAATATACGGATCATCTGTGGGCCTGTTCACCATTCGGTTTGACCCAGACTAGCAGAACAAGGCCGATAAGGAACAGCACGATCAGCGGAGAGATGCCGATACGCTGCGATCCGCTGATCGTCGTGGCCAATGCGATCAATGCAGGTGCGATGAATGACGTCGCTTTGCCCGCAAGTGCGTAAAGACCGAACGCCTCGGTGATGCGGGCGGGGTCGGACTGGCGGATCATCATGGTGCGGCTTGCGGTTTGCAGTGACCCGCCCGCCGCCCCGATCATCGCGCCAAGGATGTAAAACGCGATGTCGGGCAGGCAGCTGTCGGCGGTCACGGCCATGCCGAACACCGCCTCGCGCGATATGAACACGATGCCGAGCGCCACCAGCGTCAATACCACCACCGATGCGACGATCACCGGCTTTGGCCCGAAACGGCTGTCGGCGCGCCCTCCAAGCCAGGCAAACACCGCCCCCGTGATCGCCGCAAGGATACCGAAGATACCCACATCGGTCACCGTCCAGCCCAGCATCCCCACCGCATAGATGCCGCCGAAGGTATACATCCCGTTCAGCGCATCGCGGTAGAACATCGACGACCCGAGATAGGCAAACATGCTGCGCCGGCCAGGCAGGCTGCGCAGCGTGCGCTTCAGTTCCGGCCATGCTGCGGCTGCGGCCTGACGGACCGGCACCGCACCGGGCTTGCGTGGTTCGCGCACCCACAGGAAAAACGGAATCATGAAAAGCGCATACCAGATCGCGGTAAACGGACCAACGGCACGGGTGCCCTCGCGTGCGGCGGGGTCAAGCCCGAACAGCGGCGACAACCCGGTCAACGTCTTGCCATTACTGCCTTCGGCAAAGAACGCCAGCATCAGGATCAGCGCGACCACACCGCCGACATAGCCAAAGGCCCAGCCCGACCCCGAAATTCGCCCCACCTGATCCGGCGTGCCAAGATCGGGCAGCATCGCGTTGGTAAAGGTAGTGGCAAACTCCATCCCGATCAGGCCGATGCCAAAGCACACCATCACGAACCAGACGTTGAAATTTTGTGGGTCGGAATACCAGATCCCCCAAGCCCCCAGCACATACATCAGCGAAAACAGCCAGATGAATGGCATCCGCCCGCCTGCCTTGTCGGCAATCGCCCCGAGCAGCGGCGATGCCACGGCAATCACGAAACCAGCCGCCGCGATGCCGAACCCCCATACCGCCTGCGCCGCCGACCCATCCGCCATGACGGAGCCAACATAGGGGCCAAAAATGAACGTCAGCAGCAGGGTGTTGTAGGGTTGGCTGGCGAAGTCGAAGAAATACCAGCCCCAGATCCTTTGTCGTGCGCTTGCCATCTGCCCCTCGCCTGCGTTTGTGGCGATGAAGCCTGAAATGCCGCTGCCCCGCAAGCATGACCGATGCAGGTTTTGCGCCTTCGATCAAAGATTTATTCGGCGGCGGGCAGCATCGGGGGCCATGGTCGCCCCGCATCGGCGCCGATCCAGCCCTGCACCCATTCGGGCAACGGCGGGCTGACTTGCGCGACCCCCATCGCCGCCAGAACCTGCTGCGGCGGCACTATGCCGGTGCGCGACGTGACCGCCGACCGGATCAGCATATGGCTGGTGCAATCGTCACCTTTCCACATGCTTTGCTCCATATACAAAAACCGCGTGTCCCAGCCAATGCAGCGGCTGACCATCCGCACGCGGTCAAATAATCGCACCCGAAGGCGGTAGCGGGTGGAATTGCCCGCCACCGTCATGCCCCAGCCATTTGCCTTCAGCACCTTGTGCAGCCCGGTCCGCTGCCCCAAAGGGATACGGCCCAGGTCATACAGCGTCAGCGTCCGCCCGTTGTTCAACTCACGCCAGGGGTCTATATCCTGCGGCCAACACCTGTGGTGTGACACATGGCTGCCCAGGATCGGCAGCGCGGGCGCGTTGCGAAACACCCACAGCTCTTTGAACATGCGCAGATAGGGATACATCGACGGCTCCGTGGCAAGGTTGCCGCAACGCGGCGCTTTTGCAAGCCGTGCCTCGTGATGACGCAGACGTCAAGGCGCGACGCGGCGGAACACGGTTGCCCTTTGGCAGGGCCGCCTGTACCTGTGGCGCAACCCCTTGTGCCCGGAGGCGTGACGTGACCTCGATCCTGCAAATTCTGCTGCTGATCCTCAATTTCATGCAGTTCATAATCTTTGCCGATATCATCATGAGCTGGCTGATAAACTTTCAGGTGTTGAACCTGCGCCAGCCGATCGTGGCGCAAATCTGGGACGGGCTGAACCGCGTCCTTGAACCGGTTTACTCGCGCGTGCGGTCGTTCCTGCCGCAAATGGGCGGGCTTGATCTGGCGCCGCTGATCGTGCTGCTGGCGGTTTACGCCTTGCGGATCGTGCTGATGAACAACGCGCAGATGTTCTACTGATCTTCACGCTTTCTTCAGCCTTCCCGGCCAGAACCTCACACCTTGATTAAAATTCGCAGGTCCATGCCCCAAACTCACGACCTTCTCGCCTCGGTCTTCGGCTTTTCCGCCTTCCGTCCGGGGCAGGAGGAGATTGTCGATGCCGTGCTGGCGGGCCGCAACACATTGGCGATCATGCCAACCGGAGGCGGGAAATCGCTGTGTTTCCAGCTACCTGCGTTGTGCCGCGAAGGGGTGACGGTCGTTATCTCGCCCCTTATCGCGCTGATGCGCGATCAGGTGCGCGCACTGCGTGAGGCGGGGGTGGAGGCGGGCGCGCTGACCTCCGGCAATACCGACACCGAAACGGCAGAGGTGTTTCAGGCGCTCGATGATGGCCGGATGCGCCTGCTTTACATGGCCCCCGAACGTCTTGCATCGCCCGGCACGATGCCCCTGCTGCGCCGGATCAACGTGCAGCTTATCGCGGTGGACGAGGCGCATTGCGTGTCGCAGTGGGGGCACGATTTCCGACCCGATTACCTGCGCATCGGTGAATTGCGCCGCAGCCTCGACGTGCCGCTGGCCGCCTTTACCGCCACCGCGGACGAGGAAACCCGGACCGAGATCATCACCCGCCTGTTCGACGGGGTAACGCCCGCGACCTTTCTGCGCGGCTTTGACAGGCCCAATATCCACCTCGCTTTCGCGGTAAAGGACAACCCGCGCAATCAGATCCTCGCCTTTGCCGCTGCCCGCAAAGGCCAGTCCGGTATTGTTTATTGTGCCACCCGCGCCAAAACCGAAACCTTGTCGCAGGCGCTGCGCGAGGCGGGTCATGCCGCCTGCCACTATCACGGCGGGATGGAGGCGGACGAACGCCGCAGGGTTGAGGTGCGGTTTCAACAGGATGATGGCCTGATCGTTGTGGCGACAATTGCCTTTGGCATGGGCATTGACAAGCCGGATATCCGTTGGGTCGCCCATGCCGACCTGCCGAAATCGGTGGAGAGCTACTATCAGGAAATCGGCCGTGGCGGCCGCGATGGTGCCCCCGCCGAAACCATGACGCTGTATGGGCAAGACGACATTCGCCTGCGCCGCAGCCAGATCGACGAAAGCCCTGCCCCCGCCGACCGCCGCGCCGCCGACCATATGCGCCTGAACGCGCTGCTGGGTCTGGCCGAGGCTACCGCGTGTCGGCGGCAGGTGTTGCTGGGCTATTTCGGCGAAACCTCCACCCCCTGCGGCAATTGCGATCTGTGCGATCGCCCCGCGGATGTGTTCGACGCGACAGAATCCGTGCGCAAGGCGCTGTCCGCCATATTGCGCACCGGCGAATGGTTCGGCGCGGGCCACCTTATCGACATCCTGACCGGGACCGCCACCGCCAAGGTCAAGGAACGCGGGCACGACAAGCTTCCTACCTTTGCCGTGGGCCGCGACCTGTCGAAGCCCGCATGGGGCGCCGTGTTCCGGCAAATGATGGGCCGCGACCTCGTGCGTCCCGACCCGGAACGCTATGGCGCCCTGCGAATGACCGATGCCGCCCGCCCGATCCTGCGCGGCGAAGAAAACATCTCGCTCCGCCGCGATACCATCCAGTCCGCAGGCCCCCGTCCTGCCGTCAAATCGCTGGTCAGCGAGGAAGACGCGCCGCTGATGTCGGCGCTGAAAGCCAAGCGCCGCGCATTGGCCGAAGCCGGATCGGTGCCGGCTTATGTCATCTTCACCGACCGTACCCTGATCGAGATGGCCGAACGCCGCCCCCGCACGCTGGACGATATGGCCCATATCACCGGCGTCGGCGCGAAGAAGCTGGAAAGCTACGGCACGGCCTTTCTGGCGGTGATCCATGGCGAGGCCGAGGCACTGCACCCGCAGCGTCGCCGCCTCGCAGGTTCGGATGCCGGCGCGGTGTTCGACCGTCTGGCCGAGGTTCAGGTCACGCTGATGCGCGGCGAAGACGGCACCGGCAAACCGCTGAGCCTGCCGCAGGGCACGTTGCGCAAGATTGCCGAAGCGCGGCCTTCCACACTGTCGGACCTTGACCGGGTGGGCGACCTTGGCCCGCAAAAGATCGCACGCTTCGGCGCGGCGTTTTTATCTGTAATCCGTGAAGGGTAGGCCTTTTCAAGCGTTCGTCGTCGCCTATCTTTGGGAGGAACCATGCTGACTGTCATTTCCCCCGCCAAGAAGCTCGACCTTGCCCCTGCGGCTTTGCCTGACGGGCTGACGGCATCCAACCCGGCCTTTCACGCCGAGGCTGCCTACCTGGCACAGATTGCGCGCCGCCTGTCTGTCGCCGATCTGCGGCGTCTGATGCATATTTCCGAACCGCTGGCCACCCTGAACCGCGACCGTTTCGCGGCTTTCATCGAACATCCCGCAGATGCTGCCATCAAACCCGCCGCCCTCGCCTTTGCAGGCGATACCTACACCGGGCTGGAAGCGAAAACGCTGGACCCGGTCGCTTTGCATTGGGCACAGTCTCATCTGCGCATTCTGTCTGGCCTTTATGGATTGTTGCGCCCGCTGGATAGCATTCAGGCTTACCGCCTTGAAATGGGCAGTCGGCTTGCGACAGACCGGGGGCCGACGCTTTACGACTTCTGGGGCACCACGATCGCTGACGCCCTGAACGCCGCAGCGTCCGCCGTCGGCACCGATACGCTGATAAACTGCGCGTCAACTGAATATTTCGGCGCGGTCAATCTGGCTGCGCTACGCCTGCGCGTTGTGACCCCTGTATTTTTGGAAGACCGCGAAGGCGACGCAAAGATCATCAGCTTCTGGGCCAAGAAAGCGCGCGGCGCGATGGCACGGTTCATCGCGGAACACCAGCTGACCGATGCCTGCGATATTCTTGCCTTCACAGCAGGCGGCTACCGACACTGTGCAGAACGCTCCGGCAACAACCGCCCGGTGTTTACCCGGCCCGGATAAGCCCGCAGCACAACCAGCGCCTGAAAATGCCGCAATCCAGCCTTATTTATGCCGTTCGCGCAGTTCATCTGTGCTATGGGACCGCAAACGCAACGGAGAGACAATGAACACTTCGGGCGACTATACAGTATTGTTCGAGGCGTTTCGTGAAGCACGCTCCGCCTATCGTCGCCTGTCGGAAAAGGGTCATGGCCGTTCGGACCGTGACCTTGCCCGCGACCCCGACTATTTGCAGTTGTATCGTTCGGGTGTTCAGCTTGCGGTGATCGGCGGCGCCGCGGCGATCGAGGGCGCGATTCTGTCGCTGTGCGGGACGCAAACCGATGATGCGGACCAAAGCCGCGAAGAGTTGGAGCGTTACTGGTCTGGCATGGGCAGCTGGCGTCACTGACCAGGCGACGCTGCACGACCCACACGGACTTGCGCCCTCGGCTGCTTTGGCCTGATTGCATGGCGAGTGCATGGTAATTCGCAATTTCAGATGGGTTTCGCGTCATTCCCAGCAGTGCGGCTGCCCGCAGGGTGCTCATGTTCGCGTCCCGTGACACTGTCCGCGGAACATAATCCATCCCCCGCAACGGCGAAAGCGTGAACCGGATGAGGCGCGCAGGTCGTTCGTCAGCCCTGTCGGCTCCAAGGTTCGGCGGACCCGTCTTGCTTGCTTCCGATTTCCGGAGTTGTGTGCGTCTATGGATGAACGCAGCGAAAGATATCGATGACAAACCTTTTAGAACCCGGTCGAAATTGCTGGCGTCTGGAAAAGGCCGAAAAGTTCTCGGTGATCATCGATGCCGAGGACTATTTTTTGGCAGCCCGCGATGCGATGTTACAGGCGAAAAAAAGCATTATCATCGTCGGCTGGGATTTTGATGCCAGGATCCGATTGTGCCACACGGGCGAGGACCGGGACGCACCAGACACGCTTGGCTCCTTTGTGCTTTGGCTGGTGGAACGTGAACCCCAACTGGAAATACGGCTTTTGCAATGGAATTCCGGCAGGTTCCGCAATTTGCTGCGCGGCACGAATGCGTGGTATCTGCTGCAGTGGAAAATGCACCCCCGGATTACGGCGCGTCTGGACAGCATGCACCCGCCGCTTGGCTCGCATCACCAGAAACTGTTGGTGGTCGATGATGACATCGCGTTCTGTGGCGGCATCGACATGACGATGAAGCGGTGGGACACCCGTGCGCACGCCGATGAGCAACCGGCGCGAACGTCGCCTTCGGGCAAACAATTGCAACCATGGCATGATCTGGCCAGCATCTTCGATGGCGATGCCGCGAAAGCCATCGGGGATCTGTGCCGGCTGCGCTGGACGCGCGCCTGTGGCGAAGTGCTGAAACCTGTTGCGGATGGGCAGATCGTGTGGCCCAAAACGGTGACCCCGCTGGCAGGGCCTGCCCGGATCGGCATCGCCCGCAGTCAGCCCAGAATGGCGGATCAGCAACCTGTGCGCGAGATCGAGGCGCTGTATATCGACATGATCGCGTCTGCGAAAACGCTGATCTACGCCGAAAGCCAGTATTTCGCTTCACGCAGGATTGCGGCAGCGCTTGCGCGGCGACTGGAAGAGCCGGACGGGCCCGAAGTGGTGATCATAAACCCGTCTCAGGCCGAAGGCTGGCTGGAACCGCTGGCAATGGATACGGCCCGTGCGCGGCTGATGGCATCGCTGGGGCGGCAAGATCCGCATCACCGGCTGGCCCTTTATCATCCTGTCACCGCAAACGAGCAACCCATCTATGTCCACGCCAAGCTGATGATCGTAGATGACCGTTTGCTGCGGATCGGATCGTCCAATTTCAACAACCGGTCCATGCGGCTGGATACGGAATGCGACGTGGCGCTGGACGCGACGAATGACGCATCGGGTGCTGTGTCGCAAAACCTGCGCAATCTGCGCCACGATCTGCTGGCCGAACATCTGGGCTGCACACTTGAGGACGTCGGGTCCGCATTCACGCGTGAAGGCAGCCTGCTGCGCTGTATCGAGTCGCTGCGCGGACCCGGGCGGTCTCTGGTGCCCTACGCGGTCCCGGATCTGTCAGCCTTGCAGACCTGGCTCGCCGACAATGAAATCCTTGACCCCGATGGGCCGGAAGAAGTGTTTGAACAACTGAGCAAGCGCGGGCTTTTTCGTGGCAGGCTGCGCCAACCGCGCAACTGATCCCTGATACTGCACGACTAAAAGCGGTGTGAAGCCGGAGCGAACATCGCAAGCGCGGGGGGCGGTATGGTCGCTGGAACCCGTTTGTGCTTCATCGACAGCGCATAATCGACGGTTTCCTTGATGTTGCGGGCATCATAGGGCTTCGAAAGCACTCCGATAGCGCCGGGCACGCCATTCTTCAACATGCAAGGGTTGGCTGTCATGAACACCACCGTCACGCCAAATTCGCGGGCCAGCCGCTCACCGATTTCAGGGCCCGTAGGCCCGTCGCGCAGGTTGACGTCTACCAGGGCGACATCCGGGTTCGTCGCGGCAAGGCGATAGGTCCCCGGCATGTCTGCCGCGATGCCAACTGATTCAAAACCGAAGTCCTCCAGCGTCGCCTCCAGATCCATTGCGACGATAATCTCGTCCTCGACGATCATTATGCGGCCAGCCGTTTTTTCAGCCATTCATTATCCTGCTCCTGTCGTTCTTTTTAAACACGACTTTGGCAGCAACGTCTGGCTTGCGTCACAGTTCCCTTATATTTTTTACCTGTGCCCGGTGTGAGCGCCCTGGCGACAGTTTCTCAGACCACCACCGGAACCGGCGTTTTCCGGGCTGTCTGGCGCGATTTTTTCAGTGCTGTAGACGGCGGTTTTGGCGGAAGGTGCTGAAACGCCGCTTCCAGCGCGTCGGCCACGTTGGTTGCGACGAAATCGCTGCCGATTTCCTCGGCTTCGGAAATCTTGTCCTGTGACACTTTGGCAATGTGGAGTTGCAGCGGGTTTTCCTGGTCGATCAATTCCTTCGGCATTTGCCAGATCACGATGCCGACGCGCAGATGCGGTGCAACCCGCTTGATACGGCGCACATGCAGCAGCGAGGCCCGCGACGGTGCCGCGTCGAGGAAATTCAGGATTACGCAATCCGCGTCTGTCGCCAGAACCGTGGCAAAGCGGGTGGCGGTCATGTCCATGTAGGACAGTTCCGTGGCTTCTGCGCCCTCGGCTGCCATGGTTTGCGCCAGCATCGCGGCGGCAACGTCATCCAGCTTGTGACGCCCGCCGATGGACAGGATCTTGAATCCGGTGCCTGTCAGCGCCGCAGTATCAGGTATCGCCACCTTTGGCTCTGCGGCCTGCGGTGCCGCAGGGGCATCAGTCGGTCCCGTTCGAACGGCGGCATCCTCCATGCCTGCCTCCTTCGCCAGCCGCCGCCCTTTCGCGGCATCGTCCAGTTCCTCTGTCACGACCGGCGCAAGATCGGCAACCAGCCGCTTTGCCGCCAGCGCAAGCCGGTCTTCTTGCGCCGTTGTCAACACGCCGCGTTCAAAATCGTTCTGGCCCAGAAGCAGCGCCGGAATACCTACGTCGCGGTAATATTCGGCCAGATACATCTCTTCCATCGCTTCTTCGGCACGGAAGGTTGATTCGATCGGATCCCCCGCCAGCAGGCGCTGATACAAGCGCGAGTGCGGAGCCAGCACAGGTTCATCGCCCAGCAAAATATCGAACACGGCAAATTGTGGTAGATGGCGCCCCAGCACCACAAGACACACAGTCAGCGGCGTGGACAGCACAAGCCCGAGCGGCCCCCAGATCCATGTCCAGAAAATCGCGCAGACAATGATCGCCAGCGGCGACACGCCGGTGCGCGACCCGTAAAGCCACGGCTCGATGACGTTGGAGGTGACAAGTTCCACCATCAGGAACAACGCCGCCGTCCAAAGCACCGCCGACCAATCGGGCGATACCGCAAAAGCAAGAAAAAGTGGAAATGCGGCAGCCAGAAATGACCCGATATAGGGCACAAAGCGCAGCACCAGCGTCAAAAGCCCCCACAGCGGCGCGTTGGGAACGCCGATGAGCCATAACCCCAGCCAGATCGGCGCAGCGTAGATCACGTTCACCAGAAGCTGGATCAGCAGGTAATTGGCAACCCGCCGCCCGGCCTCTTCCAGCATCTGCGTGGTGCGATGCAAATCACGCGCACCCACCAGACGGATGAAACGGTCGCGGATCTCTTCCCGCTCCAGCAGCATGAAGATTACCACAACGATCACCAACCCGGCAGTCGCCACCGGTCTTAGCAGCGGCACGACCAACCCTTTGAGCAGGTCAACCGCGCTCTGCCGCTCGATAACCTCGACGGGCATCGGCCGGTTGGTGGCCTCGGCTACTGCCTGCACCGTTGAATCATCACCCGGTACGGCATTGGATATCTCGGCATTGATGGCCGCGAACATGTTTCCCATCCGCGAAATCAGCCCGGTTTCATCCCCCTCCGCGTTGAATGCGTTCAGCTTTTTCACGATGTTCGCCTGAAACGAAGGCAAATCCTGCACCAGCACGCTGATTTGCAGCGCGGTGATCAGCATGAAAACACCAATCGCGGTGAAGGCCAGGAACACGGCCGCGAGGACAGAAAAGATGTGCGGCAGGCCGCGGTTGCGCAGAAAACTGACGACAGGGGACAACGCAAAGGTCAGCAGAACCGCCATGGCCAGCGGCAAGAATACCTCCTGCCCAAGATGCAGGATCGCCGCCACTGCGACGATCACCATCAGCGTGGTCAGTGTGATGCCGCGCGTCATTACCTCGGCTTCCCCATTCAGGACGGTATGCTCGGGGTCTTGAGGCTTGCCGTGAAACGTGGGGAATTTAGCCACGGTGTTTGTTCCGATCATTCGGTGAGGCTGTGTCTGGGTGTGCAAAGGTTAATGCCAAGCCGCTGAGGATATCCCATTCAACAAGATGTCACGCGGCGGATATATGCCGTGGTCCTCCAGCAGAACACCTTTCACGCCAGATCCGTTCCACTGGGTCAGGTCAGTAAAGCCCGCCGACGCGCCCACGCAGAGAGATCAGGGCAAACACCGTGTCAATGGTGGGGGTGAGGGTTGCAGTCAGACGGCCCAGTTCCTGAACCGATCCGACCAGCGCGTCGATTTCCATCGGGCGGCCGGCGTCAAGGTCTTGCAGCATCGACGTGCGATGCGCTCCGACGGCCGCGCCGCCGTCGATCCGACGCTCCACGTCGACGGGAAATGTCACGCCCAGTTTTTCGGCGATAGTCTGTGCCTCTGCCATCATGCGGCGTGCCACGTCGCGTGTGCCGGGATCGGTGCACAGCACGTCGAGCGTCGCATGGGTGAGCGCCGAAATCGGGTTGAACGAAAGGTTTCCCCACAGCTTGACCCAAATTTCATCGCGCAGGCGCGGCCGGACCGGGGCCTTGAATCCCGCCGATTGCAAAGCTTGCGACAAAGTCACCGCGCGGTCGGATTTCGACCCGTCAGGTTCGCCGAGTGAAAGCCGGTTGCCTTCGATGTGATGAACAGTGCCGGGGGTGCTGACCACGGCTGCCGGATAGACCACGCAGCCAAGCACGCGGTCAGGACCGAAGCCGTCCCACTGCACATTGCCCGGATCGACGCTGTGCAGGCGCGTGCCCTCCATCGGGCCGCCGATCTTGTGGAAATACCACCACGGAAAGCCATTCACTCCGCTGACTATGGTGGTGTGATCCCCAATGAGGGGCTGCATTGCACCGACCACGGCAGGCACGGAATGCGCCTTCAAAGTGACGATCACATAATCCTGCGGGCCGAGGTCGGCGGGATCGGCGCTTGCACGGACCCGCACGGTCGACGGATCGGATCCGCGTTCAACCAGCGTCAGGCCCTTTGTGCGGATCGCGTCCAGATGCGGGCCACGCGCCACAAGACTAACTTCGGCCCCGGCCCGCGCCAGCTTTGCGCCCATGTAGCCGCCGATAGCGCCCGCGCCGAAAATGCATATCTTCATGCTGCCGTCCTACCCCTGTACAGTCAGGCCCAGCTTTTCAGCCAGACCGATCCGTTGCAACTAGCCCGCTGCACCTTTGGGAATTTCTTGCAGAATGATGACGCGGCGCGGCACCTTGAAATCCGCGATGCGGGTTGCGGCAAAATCGCGAATACCGCGTTCCGTTGCGGTATGCCCTTCTGCGCGGTGCGCGGGTCAGGATCGCCTGATGCATGGTTGGCACTGCGGTGTACCAGGTAGGGCGAGCATCATTCATCCAACCAGAAAACTTCAGCGCGTCAAATCCCGGGGCGCACCAGATTGACGCATCCGCCGCAAGCGATGCCGTCACCGCGGCAATCTGCCCATGGATATGGAACAGCGGCATCACGTTCAGGCAGCAGTCGGCGGGGGCCAGCGGAACACCGATGTTTTGCGCCGAGGCGGCATGGTTTGATTGCAGCAGCGGCACGATCTTTGGCCGCGACGTGGTGCCTGACGTGTGCAGGTTCAGGGCCGTGCTGTCGGGTCCTTGGGCCGCACCGGATGCCGGGTCGCCTGTCAGCGCCCCCAACAGGGTGAACTTTCCGGCAGGGTGACCGGCGCTGGTCTCCAACCGCAGCACCGTCACCCCGCAGCATTCGCCGCCGCAATGGCTTGCCCGTCATAGCCCGCCATCACGACCACGCCATGGCCCGCAAATCGGACAGGTAGAAGGCGTGTTCTTCCTGTTCATAGGCCGGATTCAACGGCGCTGTCACAGTCGGCTTTGCGGTGGCCACAAAGGCCGCGGCCAGTAGACACAAAAGCGTTGCTGCCATGGTCTGCCTCTATCAATCCATATCTGGTGCGCCGCAGCATAGTAGACGACCTTGCGTTCCAGCCAGGCCAGAAATTCAGGCGGCGAAGCTTTTCAAAAGGCAGCCCTGTCACCCTCCAAGATGTGACATCCACCTCGATCACGGCATCATCGGGATCGACAGTAATACCGCCGGACGTGCGATGCGCTTCGTCGCTTTGGGCCGCAAGATTTACCTCTTCGCCGGATCGCAAACCGGCGGCTAATCCGCAGCCATCGCCACACCCTGTTTGAGGCCGCCAAACTGAATTGCGTCGATCCTCAGGCACGGCTCGCCGAAACCCTCGCCCGCATCCCGGATCACAAGATCAACCGCGTCGATGATCTGTTGCCATGGAACGCAAGATAACCGCGGCGGACCGACCCCGGGGATTGTCATCAGCCGCGAGACGGCATCGTCTTCACGGGCGTTTCACCGGATCTCGTGGTCCAGAACATTGATCCGGTGCTGCAATTCACCGATCTTTGTCCCGGATCGCCGGATTTTCCCGGCAACAGTGTTCGATGATCGCCCATTGCGTGTCAATCAGGACTCGTCGCGCCAAGTCTGCCCCCCTCTGTTTTGCAGCCTTGAATCAGAAGTCAGGTGATCTGCGAGACCTGATCGTCAACAGCCCTTCGAATGTCGGCTTTCCCATCAACCCCGACGTGCGCTCTGCAATTTCTGCAAAACTTCA
>Ga0105050_10001014_pt1 | contig 42746 bp, 40 predicted proteins | sample FRY01_FD_78088 | JGI IMG/M metagenome (GOLD analysis project Ga0105050, IMG submission 78088) | Freshwater microbial communities from Lake Fryxell liftoff mats and glacier meltwater in Antarctica - FRY-01 | ecosystem: Environmental > Aquatic > Freshwater > Ice > Glacier meltwater ...
CCAGGTGTCCCGGGTGTGCCAGGTAAACCAGCTGCACCAGGTAGACCATTTATTCCGTCAATGCCATTTGTCCCAGGTGTTCCGGGTGTTCCGGGTGTTCCAGGCGAACCATTTATTCCGTCAATACCATTTGTACCAGGTGCACCAGGCAAACCATTTGTCCCGGGCGTCCCAGGTGCTCCGGGCGTCCCAGGTGCACCAGGCAAACCATTTATCCCGGGCGTACCAGGTGCTCCAGGACTTCCCGCAGATCCAATTGCACCCGCCGGTCCTTGAGGTCCCGCTGGTCCAACAGCGCTGCTGCATAGATTTTGCCATCCACCAACAGTTTTGAAGAAAAAATAACATTCAACATCAGTATCATATACCAATAATGAATTCGCTGGAGCGACAATGGCCGTTCTTTGTGCGCTGTTCATTCTTGGAACAAGCATACCTTTATCTGTTGCTTCTAATTCTAGAATGGCACTTGCATCTGGTGTAGTCGTTCCTATACCAACATTGTTCTGTGCAGTCGACATGAAAGCCCCTGATATGAATGCAATCAATAATGATTTTTTAATTAAATTTTTCATATTCATTTGTTTCGGTAAAAGGTTAATTTGCATTTAAGGTAACATGACCATGTTTGTTATAGTCATTTGAGTTTGATTTTGCTTTGATTATATAGAAATAGGTACCATCGAGACAAGGCGTGCCATCAGCGGTGCCATCCCAAGAGGTATTAATGTCGTTCGATTCAAAAATTGTATTTCCCCAACGATTAACAATTGTTAGGTTAAATTCAGTTATTGCTTTTCCATCAATTGTAAACACATCATTTATTCCATCACCATTTGGTGTGAAAACATTTGGTATTTCTAAACCATCGATTAGATTGACTAACAAATAAGGTGTCCCAGGGGCTGTAAAATCCCAGCCAGCTTTATTGACGTAAGTGTAATTACTAAGCGCTGCATCAGCTGTCTGACCCATTGAATTCCATTGAGTTTGACCAGTGTTCCAATGTGCCATTCCTAACCAATCTCCATCGGTAGAAGGAAGATAAGCAACTGAAACTTCAGCAGATGCAATTCCATTTAAACGCTCGATTGAATGGAAAAACAAGGCATTAGTCGCTTCAATTTCACCATCATTTTGAGCAAAGAAATAGCTGTAATTCTCTGCGGAAACATTATTCATTCGCACACCATAAGTATGGTTGTTTGCAGAAGTTGGTTTAATCTTAGCTGGACGGTATCTGAGGGTTCCTAAACTGGATCCAACAGGAAAAGTATATGAATTTTGAGTATTGGTATTCCAAATTAAATAACCTGGATCCATACTGCTAACAAATCCTTCAGACCCAAAAGATGTTGTATTTGTAATCGCAGAAGAAGAAGGGTTCAAAACAGTGAAATCATTTGTTTGTGTTTCTAATTCTCTATTATTTAAAGATAATATTCCAGTAGAAGAAATTCGAGAGTCAACATTTTGTAATGTTTTTTTACGATTATTTACAGTTCCAGTTCCCGTTAATGTTAAATTATTGAATTCAGTAATTGTGCCGTTGGTGCTGGTAATGAACTGTTGAGTATTGCCATTTAAATTAACTGTGCTGGTTTGAGCGGTGAAAGTTGCATCATTGGTCCAGTCCTGTTCAACTTTGTATAAACCATTTCCAATAACTATAGTTGAAGTTGTTAGCGTGAAATCTCCAGCTTGTGGTAAGGTAGAATTCTTCGTAATTTGAATTGTACCATTGTTCGTAAGATCAGTACCATTGGTCAATAGAACACCTCCGTTACTGAAAACAATCGCATTGGTATTAATTTGAATAACGGCATTATCCGCAAAGAAGATTTGTGAAAAAGAATTTTGACAAAGCAAAACAAGTAGTAGCGAAAAAAGCACTTTTTTAGCAGTCATAATTTGATGTAGATTTGGTTGGTGTAAAATTCTTAAAATTAAATGATTAATCCAAAATTAATTTTAAAAATATACTAAATTAATAACGAGACGTAATTGCAGGAGGTTTTGGTTGCAGAAGAAATCAAACAAAATATTTCATTACATTTGCAATACATTAAATTTCTATGGAAAGCACACTACAACAAGAGGCCACATTAGAGCAGGCTGTAGATTTAGGATTACGTCCTGATGAGTTTGAAATGATCAAAGAAATACTTGGTCGTACACCTAATTTTACGGAGACTGCGGTTTACTCGGTAATGTGGTCTGAACACTGTTCGTATAAAAATTCGATTCTTTGGTTAAAAAAATTACCGAAGGATGGTCCGCACATGTTGGTGAAAGCCGGTGAGGAGAATGCAGGTATGGTTGATATTGGCGGAGGACTAGGTTGCGTTTTTAAAATTGAATCACACAATCACCCAAGTGCTTTGGAACCATACCAAGGTGCAGCAACTGGAGTTGGAGGAATTAATCGTGATATTTTTACGATGGGAGCTCGCCCAATTGCTCAGTTGAATTCTTTGCGTTTTGGCAATTTAGAGAATGCTCGAACTAAATGGTTGGTAAAAGGTGTAACGAAAGGAATCGGTGATTACGGGAACGCTTTTGGTATTCCAATTGTTGGAGGAGAGGTGTTTTTTGATGACTCATACAACACAAATCCATTAGTAAATGCATTTTCTGCTGGAATTATTGATACAAAAAAAATTATTTCAGCTAAAGCAACTGGTCCAGGAAATCCTGTTTTTATTGTGGGTTCTGCTACTGGTAAAGATGGTATTGCAGGAGCAGCCTTTGCTTCAAAAGATATTACAGAAGATTCAGCAAACGATTTACCTTCTGTGCAAGTTGGAGATCCATTTATGGAGAAATTACTTCTTGAGGCGACTATGGAATTGGCTGAAACAGATTGTATCCGCGGAATGCAAGATATGGGCGCTGCTGGCATTACGTGTTCTACAAATGAAATGAGTGCTGCTGGTGGAGTTGGAATGGATATTCATTTAGATCTTGTACCAACACGCCAAGACAATATGTTGCCTTATGAAATTCTTTTGTCTGAATCACAAGAAAGAATGTTAGTGGTTGTTCAAAAAGGACAAGAATCAGTTGTGAAAAGAATTTTCGATAAATGGGATTTACATGCAGAGGAAATTGGCGTCGTGACTGACTCAGATCGCGTGCGCTATTTTATGGATGGTGAATTAGTGGGGGATGTTCCTTGTGAATCGCTTGTTTTAGGCGGTGGCGCTCCACAATACGAAAGAGAATATAAAGAACCTGCTTATTATCAAGAATACAAAAAGTTTAATATCAATGATATTAAACAACCAGAAGACTTGAAAGAAGTTGGATTCAAATTGCTTCAATTACCAAATATTGCCTCCAAAAAATGGATCTATGAGCAATATGATTCAATGGTAGGAACGAAAAACATGACAACTAATCGTCCTTCGGATGCAGCTGTTGTTAATATTAAAGGAACGAATAAGGCTTTAGCAATGACCGTGGATTGTAATTCACGTTATGTGCATGCTGACCCTGAAATCGGGACAATGATTGCGGTTTCTGAAGCAGCAAGAAATATTGTTTGCGCTGGAGGTGTGCCAAGTGCAATTACGAACTGTTTGAACTTTGGTAATCCATACAATCCAGAATCTTACTGGCAATTTGTTGGGGCTATCAAAGGAATGTCAACGGCTTGTTTGAAATTCCAAACGCCAGTTACAGGTGGGAATGTTTCGTTCTACAATCAATCGGTTATAAATGGTGTTGAGGTCCCAGTTTTTCCAACTCCAACAATCGGAATGATTGGTTTATTGGAAGATAAAGAAAAATTGATGACCCTAGATTTCAAACAAAAAGGTGATTTGATTTTTATTATCGGAGAATGTGCGGAAGATATCGCTTCTTCTGAATATTTAGCGACTTACCATGGTGTAAAAGCTTCTCCTGTCCCTTATTTCGATTTGGAAAAAGAATTTGCCTTACATCAAGCAGTGAATGGCTTAATCAATAATGCATTAATTAATGCTGCACATGATATATCAGATGGTGGACTTTACGTTTCATTGGTTGAAATGTCTATTCCACGTGATTTAGGATTTGATATCGTAACAGATTCTGAAATACGTGAAGATGCGTTTCTATTTGGTGAAGGCCAGGGCAGAGTAGTAGTTTCAGTGAGTGAAGACCAAGAAGAAGATTTCTTAGAATTCATGATGGAATCTGGTGTTAATTTCACTTTACTTGGTCATGTAACGAAAGGTAAAATGATGGTTGATGACGAACATTATGGTTTCGTAAGCGAAGCGAAAGATTTATATAACAATGCTTTAGGTAAAATCCTGGAGAACTAATAATTCGGAATTCGGAATTCGGAATCAATTTTTTAATTTGAAAATGGAATATAACACAACACGCGGTCCGCTAATTTTACCAGAATACGGACGAAATGTTCAAAAAATGATTGCATACGCAATGGAAATTACGGATCGGATAGAGCGTAATCGTGCTGCGCAAGCAATTATTGAGGTAATGGGTCAATTAAATCCGCATTTACGCGACGTAGATGATTTTCGTCATAAATTATGGACGCATTTGTTCGTAATGTCTGATTTTAAATTGGATGTAGATTCGCCGTATGAAATTCCGAAGCAGGAAGTATTGAATGAGCGTCCGGAAATAATGGAATATCCTTCTAGTAAAATTCGCTTTGGACATTACGGAAAGTATACGCAAAAAATTCTTGAGACAGCAGGCGAAATAACTGATGAGAAAGAAAAAGAGTATATGAAGAATACAATGGCCAATTTCATGAAAAAGCAGTTTCTCGCTTATAACAATGATGCCGTTGAAAACAATGTGATTGCAGAGCAATTAAAGGAATTATCGAAAGGAGAATTAATTCTTGAGAATCCAGATGAATTGGTAAATACAAATACCATTCTGCGTTCAATGGGCTTAAACCAAAACAAATGGAACAATAAGCCTAAAAAGAACCAAAAAAATCAAAATCAGAAAAAGAAATTTATTAAAAAACAATAAGCATGGCTTCATTCGAAATCTATGGTGGTAAACCTTTAAAAGGAGAATTAATTCCTCAAGGAGCAAAAAATGAAGCATTACAGGTTCTATGTGCTCCGCTTTTAACGGCAGAAAAGGTGACTATTTCTAATGTCCCAGATATTATCGATGTAAACAAATTGATTGGTTTGTTGCAAACGATGGGCGTTAAAATCGAAAAAGTGGAGAAAGGAACTTTTATCTTTCAAGCAAAAGATATCGATTTAGCCTATTTAGAAACAGAAGATTTCAAGAAAAGAGCAGGATCATTAAGAGGTTCAATCATGATTGTTGGGCCCTTATTAGCTCGTTTTGGAAGAGGATTTATACCTAAACCGGGAGGAGATAAAATTGGTCGCCGTAGATTGGATACTCATTTCGAAGGATTTCAAATGTTAGGCGCTAAATTCAATTACGATGCAGGTGAACACTTCTATTCGATTGAAGCAAAAAAATTAAAAGGCACTTATATTCACCTGGATGAAGCGTCTGTTACAGGAACAGCAAACATCGTCATGGCTGCGGTATTGGCCGAGGGTACAACAACAATTTACAATGCTGCATGTGAACCTTATTTACAACAGTTATGTAAAATGTTGAATTCAATGGGAGCAAAAATCTCTGGAATTTCTTCTAATATGTTAGTGATCGAAGGAGTGAAAGAACTAAAAGGTTGTTTCCACCGCATTCTTCCTGACATGATTGAAATTGGAAGTTTTATCGGATTAGCAGCAATGACAGGTTCTGAAGTTACCATCAAGGATGTCAGCTGGGAGAATCTAGGAATTATCCCAACGATCTTTAGACGTTTAGGAATTAAATTGGAACGAAGAGGAGATGATATTTACGTTCCTGCTCAAGAATCATACGAAATTGACACTTTTATCGATGGTTCTATTTTAACAATTGCTGATGCGCCTTGGCCAGGGTTTACACCTGATTTATTATCGATTGTTCTGGTTGTTGCAACTCAAGCAAAAGGTTCTGTATTGATTCATCAAAAAATGTTTGAATCACGTTTGTTCTTTGTCGATAAGTTAATTGATATGGGGGCTCAGATTATTTTATGTGATCCACACAGAGCGACAGTTATTGGCTTGAACAAAGAACATAGTTTAAAAGGGATTCAAATGACTTCTCCGGATATTCGCGCGGGAGTTTCACTTTTAATTGCTGCTTTGTCGGCGAAAGGTAAAAGTGTCATTCACAATATAGAGCAAATTGATAGAGGATATCAAGACATTGAAATACGCTTGAATAATATTGGTGCTGACATTAGAAGAATCGGATAATGAAAAAAATACTTATACTTTTATTTGCCGTAGGAGCAATTACGTGCGCTTTCAATTCATTTGAAACTAACAAGCTTGTTGGCTTAAATGAAAAGGCAGAAGACATTGTTTTAAAATCTCCTCAAGGAAAAACGATTAAGCTTTCAAAATTGAAAGGTAAAATGGTGTTGATTGATTTCTGGGCATCTTGGTGCGGACCTTGTCGCAAGGAGAATCCAAAAGTAGTTGAAGCGTACACGAAATACAAAAATTCCAAATTCAAAAATGCGAAAGGATTTGAAGTTTATAGTGTTTCCTTGGATCGCGATGAAGCACAATGGAAAAAAGCAATCGCTGACGATAAATTAACGTGGTCTAACCATGGTTGGGATAAAGAAGGCGTAGCGTCAAAAGCTTATAATGTTCAGTTCATTCCTACAGCCTATTTAGTAGATGGCGAAGGAGTGATTGTTGCACAAGGAAATGATTTAAAAGGCTTGAATTTACATTTGACCTTGGATAAATATATCAAATAGAAAACAATTAGTTTGGATAAAAAGTTAGCAGAAAGAAGTGGTGAGAAATGCGAATTGTGCGGATCGATCCATGAATTGTCTGCTTATACAGTTGATCCAGGAAATGCAAAGAATTCAGATGAAAACATTGTAACGTGTTCAAGGTGCTTAACTCAAATTCAGCATCCAGATCAAATGGATTCCAATCATTGGAGATGTTTAAATGATTCTATGTGGAGTGAAGTCCCAGCGGTTCAAGTTGTTGCTTGGAGAATGTTAAACAGATTGAAAGCAGAAGGATGGCCACAAGATTTGTTAGATATGCTCTACCTAGATGAAGACAATTTAACGTGGGCAAAATCAACGGGTGAAGGCGTAAGTGACGAAGACGCAATCATTCATCGCGATAGCAACGGAGCAATTCTGCAAAATGGAGATACCGTTACATTAACAAAAGAACTAGATGTTCGTGGAGCAACTTTTTCAGCAAAAAGAGGAACGGCAGTCCGAAATATTCGTTTGGTTCATGACAATGCAGCGCAAATTGAAGGCAAAATCGAAGGACAGTCGATTGTTATTTTAACGCAGTACGTCAAAAAGTAGTTTCATCAAAATCTTTCAGTTTAATACGTAAGTATTTCATTCAACCCTTTCTTTAATAATTCGATATCATCCGCTCCAATATTACCAATTTTACGGAAAAGTCTATCTTTTGACAATGATCGAATGTGGAATAACAAAATCGCTGATTCTTGTGTATGTTTATTGTCAGAATTTGGTTTTAAAACAATATTTCCTTTACAGTTTTTTATCTTACTTGTTAGTGGACAACAAATCACTAATGGTAGGTGTGTATTTAATAAATTCCCACTCAAGATTACAACAGGACGAGTTCCTGAATGCTCACTTCCTTTGACTGGATTTAGGAATGTTAAGCAGATTTCACCTTGTTTCATAAATCAATTTGTTGAAGATATTCCTCCATACCTTCTTCTGCAATTGAGAGTAAATCTGTATCTGCTGCCATTTTTTTCTATGAACGCAAGTATTCAGCTCTGTTCAATTGATCTAAATAAATCCGCAGTGCCTTTTCTATTAACTTGTTTTTAGGAATTGACAATTTCGCTGCTTGCTCATTTAACAGTTTCAAAAGATCATCGGGCAATGTGCTTGTGAAAGTACTCATGTGTAATTTATATGTATAAAATGTAATTATAAATTATATTTCGGATTCATTCATAAAATACATATTCAAAGGTATGGGTGCGATAATTCTTTTCAACCCATTTCAGAAGAATACCCTTTTTACTAAAGATTCTTTACCCGTAACCATCAGTAATTGTTTTCTCTCCAGTCCAAAAATAAAATCAAAAAAAATAGTAGACCATAAATAGATTACGTTCATCTAACACATCTTTGAGTAAATTCTAAATCTCCAATTATGAAAAAGTCCCTATTTTTTTGTGTATTTATGGTTTCAATGATCAGTTTTGCACAACCTCGAGAATTAGCAACACTCATTCAAGCATCAACTTATCCGCTGGGTGATACAATTACTTTTTTGATTGATCAAGGCTATTCGTATAGCCAAGAAGTAATTAAAATTAAAGGTAAAAAGAAAGAAACGGAAGTCCGCACATGGCATAGCAATAAAAATAATGATACCGCCTTTGTATCTAATAACGTGAACCAAACGCTTTCAATGTATATGCCTTACAATAAGATGGTAGCCGATGAAATTACCATTTGGTTGTATGAGAATTTGACGTTTATTGAATTATACGAAGAGAAAGATAAAACAATCTTATTGTTTTATCAAGAGGGGATAGTTTATGCTTTAACTATCTGGTCAGAAACATATTGCTTACAAATACAGCTTTGAGTTTGTGGAATTATGGTTCGCTTTTCTGTAGCGGTAGATATTGTTAAGTCGATGGGTTCTAAAATATTTTTTAATCACAATAACATTGTGATTCGCTTTCAATTTGTATTTTTAGGAGCGTAAGCGACAACCTATGGTTTTGATATTAGACGCAATCCTATGTTGTGATTCGCTTTCAATTTGTATTTTTAGGAGCGTAAGCGACAACACCGAAAACCCAACGATTGAAGAACAAGCAGTTGTGATTCGCTTTCAATTTGTATTTTTAGGAGCGTAAGCGACAACTGATCTGCTTCATTTCCTAAGCCAACAATAGTTGTGATTCGCTTTCAATTTGTATTTTTAGGAGCGTAAGCGACAACTGCGTCGCCTACCTCCTAATAATAACAAGGGTTTATGTGGTTTTATAGGATTAAAAAATGAAACCGTATCAGTGATGTTTTTAAAGTGAAAAGCTCATTAAAATAATTCTAGCTGTTGTGGTGTTTCTTGTTCTGGTGCTTGTTTGATCCCATGAAAAATTTCCATGCGTCCGAATTGTTTGTCTGTAATAGCGAAAATTCCCACTTTGCCTTTTTCGGGAAGAAGATTTTTTACGCGTTTTGTATGTACATCAGCGTTCTCAGTACTTTGACAAAAACGAATGTAAATGGAAAATTGAAACATGATGAATCCATTATGTTGCAAATTTTTACGAAATTGCTGCGCTGTCCTGCGCTCTTTTTTTGTTTCAGTTGGAAGATCAAAAAGTACCATTACCCACATATTTCGATAAGCATTAAAACGTGAAGCATTCATAGTTCAGGATAAATAATCTTTCTATTGCTGCCTTCAAAACATCGGTAAAGGCTGGCAGTTGTAATACTGACGGCATGAAAGAGTGGCCGTTGAACTTCTCCAATTTGTACATCTAACTGAGGTAATTTGAGCAGTTCAATTTTTTGATCTTTGCTTAATCCCTCAGTTGTTTCATGAATTCCTGGTAAGTGCAAAACCATCCAATCAACGTAAGGTCGATAAGGTTCCATTATATCATCGGCTAAACAAAAAGCATTGTATTTATTCTTGTGGTGAATTCCGATTGATGGAAACATTCCAGAGGCAGTTAAAGCCCTTGCTACGACTGAACGCAAAATGGCATAACCATAATTCAATTGGGCATTTGGTGTTTCAGGATCACGGGAACGGACAAACTTGTTTCCATAGATTTTTCCCCAATAATGCGAAGCGGCTTGGGCTTCAAGGTTCCCAGAATCTCCACTTAATACCCTTTGTTGCAAATTATTCATTCGTTCACTCGGAATGCCTAATTTTTCCAATACACGACCTTGATTATCAATCTTAGCTTTAACAGTTTGTTGCCACAATTGTTTTTTGAGCGGAATACTTGCTTCTAATTGTGTGCGCATGCGCTCCGTTTGCACACTATTTCCTTCTAAAGGTAGAAAAAGACCTGAAGGCATATATTTGCTATTACACGTAATGACTGCAACTTGGGCATTCATCAATTCTTCCAATAGACTGGCCGATAATGTAATCTGTGGATGTTCCAAAATAACAACTCCTAAATCTTCTATCGGAAGTGTTTTAGTTGTTTTTTGTTCATCGCGTAACTCTACAACCATTTGTTGGTTGCGCATGTATAAATGAGCAGGATTGCTAAAATGAAGGGTGCGTTTAACCATAGTAAAAGGAGTTAGTAGTTAGCGAACTCCTTTTACTTAATTAATTTTTAAAGGTTTCAATTGTTTAATATTCACCAGTTTGAACAATTAGTCCAAGATGATTGATTCTAACTTTAATTGTGCTTTCCAAATGTGATGTGCTCTGAATGAATCTATATGTAACATTTGATAACATTTTTTTTAATTTCAACATCTCTCCATCCACAGCACCTGTTTCTAAATGGTGGTTGAAAACATAATTTTTAGTAGATATTTTCTGTACCCTAAAAAGGTTAGGGCTAATTTTCTTAAAATTCTCAGGGTCTAATAGGTCAATTTCCTTTGGATCAAACCCTGTTTTTTCATTTGGAAAAACAAAAAACTCATTTTGTTTAAGGGTAAAAACAAATTCCCAACCTAGTTCATGAGATTTTTTAATGATTGGTAAATCTTGATTCTTTCTTGAAACTGCTTCAAATAGCGAAACTACTTCCTCTTGAAGATTTCCTTTTTCATCACGGTAAATAGCCACATGGTGATTATTGCCTGTATTCACAAAGTCAACAGGGATTGGATTACCATTATTATCCAATATTTTATTGCCAAATTTATCTCTTTTGTCATGAAGAGAAACAGCATTACTCACTCCAGAAATAGCCACCCTTTTTAAAACAAGTCCTTGATCTTTGTTTAAATAAATTGGATTTTCTTCTAAATTTGAAAAAGCTTTTTTCGTATCTCCTCCAAATTCATCTAAGCGTTTTTGCAAAATTCGTTGAACTCCTTTATCAATGACTTTATCAATTTTAAGGTCAGGAGAAATTGATTTACGAATTGTATAAACAGTTTCAAATTCTACGAGTTTAATAGATTCAGGAAGGGAATACGTTTCCAATTGATTTAAATAAATAGGTCTTTTACTTAAACTGTTGACACCAGTAAAAGCTTTTTTAGGATCATTTCCGTTTTCTTCAAGGCGTTTTAGTAAGAGCGCACGGTATTTTTGATTTGCAACTTTGGAAATTTTTTCTTCATTAAAAGATGCACCTACTTTTTCTAATTTTGTAACATACGCTTGGGAAGAGCCATAAACGGTTTCAAGGTGCAATTGACCTCTAGGGGTTTCAGAAATAACAGTTTTTTTACCTTTTTCTGTTTTCGTAATATTTTTGTTCTTTGTCGAAACCTTATTTTTTGCTTTAAAGGAAACTAATGTATTTTCAAGATGTTCTTTTGCTAATGCTCTGAATTTCCCCATAGGCATAGGCGGATTTATTCTTCGTTTCTGATCTTTGTCAAAATATGTTTCCATTTTTTGAATTTTGAAGATTTCACCATCCTTATCACTTCTTGCGTTCAGGTTGTTAAAGTACTTGACATATTCTCTTTTTGTAAATGCAACAGTTAAGGCATCCATTGCGTGATGTCGATGATCATTCCTTTTGGTCCAATCGTTAATCCTCTTTATTTTCTGACCATGTCTATTTTCAAACGTTTCGGTTAAGCCAAGAAGCTCATACTTACCCCAATTTAGTTCTTTTAAGACATCTACAAGTTGCCAATCATCTCTCAGTTTTTCTGTTATCGATCCAGTAGTTGTTGCCACATCTCGAACGATTTCTGAAAGAATTTCTTTCGCTTTTTTTGCAATGTACTGGGTATCTCGAAGTTCTCGTTCAATAAAATCTGTTGGTATATCTTTGTCGCTCATTAAGAGTTTTCTGTACTTTGACTTTTTACCAATTTGATTTCCAAAAAGAGATTTTACACGTTCTTCATATTGTGCCAAACCAGTTTCACCATATTCAGTTGCTACAAAATCAAGTGCAGTAGCATTGTCCTTTTTGAGATTTACAGACCTTAATTCAAGCGTTTTATTTGAAAATGAATCATCGAATAATTTTGATTGTGGAATAATATGTTCAATATCATATGCAGAACTGAATAATTTGGATCGATCTATGGGTTGATTAGAATAAAGTGTCTTATAACCATTATCTTTTAGTTCTAAATAGAGTTTATAACGAATTAAATCATTTCGACTTACGTTTTTTATTCCAAATTCATTTTGTAATTCCTTTCTTAATTTTTCATGTTCATCAGTAGCTTGTCGAATTGCTTTTGTTGCACTTTCCCTTTCCTTTGCGCTCTTTTTTAACTCTCGAGCCATTTCGACACGGATCTCATCAGGTTTGCCGTAAGTTTCAATTACACCATTTACCACATTAATCATTTGATTCAATATCTTTTCCACCACAGGGTTACGCAAACTGTTTTTTGATAAAATCGTTAATTTTTCTTTTAGTATTTTATTATCTAAGTCAGCTTTTGTTTCAGAATGTGAGTGATTATATCCAGCCAATCCACACGCTAAATCATATCGATTACCTTCTTTTAAATAAGGAAGTATCTTACGAATTGCACGCGCAGAAAGACTGCTATAGTCATCAATCAATTTAATGTTAGAAATTGGACTATTTGTTTCATATGGAAAACCAAATTTTTCAAAAAGTGCAATTCTTAGTTTCTCTATACCACTTGTAGAATTGTCACCTTCAAATGAGTATAATAAATGCCAAAGTTGATAAAATGGTTGTTTTTCTATTGCTTGTCCTTGAATTGATGAATCAAATTCTAATATTTCAGTATTAATACCATAGACCGCCAGAAGTGCTTTAATATCTGTAATGACTTGCGTACTATTTGATTTTGAAAAATTCAGTTCATCATGGCCTTCTTTTTCAAAAAACTCTTCTAAAACTTTAATAAGGGCGGCATTTGTTCGATTTCCTTCGATTGAATCAAAATTCAGTTTATATCCTTTTAAACCGAGAAGTTTAATAACTTCTGAAGAGGAGATTTTTTCTTTCCAGTTTAATTCATGAAAAAGCTGCTCCATTTGGTTTAATTCCAATGAAATCCCTTTTGTCTTTTTTTCTGAATCAGCTGAATATTCAATGTTGTTTAATTGCGCCCATATTTTAAATTCTTGAAAAATAGGAGAGGACTTGGGACAGACTTTTGGACCTACAATTTTGTTTTTTTTCTTTCCGTCAATTATAATTTCAATCTTTTTACCTTCAAATTCACAGATGCTTAATAGTCCTTTTTGAGATTTTAAACGACGTTGATAAAAGATTACCGTATCTCTTACTTCGTTTTTTAGATTCTCCGTTAAAACTGTTGAATAAAATTCTTTCTGCTTTTCCCAAATGGTATTGAATTCATCTAAATAATCTTGGCGATAAAACACCTGATTTTTCAATGAGAAATGAGAATTTGCAACAATTTGTTTGTATTGATATTGGCCAACTGTTTCTTCATTGAAATAAAGCTCTTTACTTCGATCACTGATTGCTCCTAAATATCCACTCGATGAATTAATGTTATTGTTAATTTCAGGTAATATTTCAGCTATTTCCTCAATTGAACATTCAATCGTTACTGCTTTCGAACGAATTGAATAACGTTCTTTTTTCTTTTCACTTAAGTTGCCTTTCAGTTCAATACCATCAAATCCTAATTTTCTTAGAATAGCCGCTGTAACAGTCTTTGTTTTCCCTAATAATTCTTCGTAAAGTTCATTTGTTAAAATACTAGGATGAAATTTTTTCTGAAAATGCCAAATAGAATTAAATTCCTCTTGCAAATCTGAACGATAAAAATCTGGTATATTTGTTTTTCCTTCTTTATAACGAATGTGAACTAATTGTCCAGGAGTTAAAAGTTCTTCATAAAGTCTTTTTGCTATTTCCATTCCGTCAATTGCAGTTCCTTCATCTTCCCCTTTAGCTTTTCTGCTACTCTTATAACCTCTTTTTTTGTTAATCATCAATAAAACTCGAGCAAATTCATTTAACTCTATTTTTTCTGTAGCTGCTTTTGAACGAATTTGATATGTTTCAAAAGTTTTGTGATTACCATGTTCGGTTAAAATAGATTCATCGTTAATTAATTTATTCTCCTTTAAAATTGAGATTAAATGTTCTCTCCTTTGCTTGTAGCGTTGTAAATTCCTTCTTGCCGACCTCTTGAGTGTTCGATCTGCATTAGTAGTAATTGACTTGCCTTTATCGAAATTTTGAATTTCATCTGTTGATAAAGGAATTACTCGAACCCCTGTTTTAATGATATCGGCGTCATTTCCTTCCTTTACAAGTGCCCAACCTATTGATGTGGTCCCCAAATCGAGACCTAGAATTGTTTTTGTCATCTGAATGTGTTTAGTGGCTACAAAATAGCAATTTAATTTTTAAAAAATTTATCAAAGTTGCAGTAGATGATCGTAATCTATGTATGTTCTGTTATTTATTTTGAAATAAAAGAAATTTTCTATTTTTTATTTGGAATATCAAATCAAAGTCTATAAGTTTGATCTACAAATTGAAGCGAATCACAATAAGGATTATTCCGTTGTGTAAACATTTACTACGGTCCACCTCGGTGGATCGTTTTTATTTTAATCCCAGCCTCAGTGAAGATAGCCTTCAGTTGAGTTTGTACTTATCCAACAATACTCCCTGCTGACACCAATTTCCTTTTTCCCTTTTAAGTTCTTACTTTTGCACCATGGTTAAAATTCGTGACATCGAGTTGGGAGAATTCCCATTATTACTTGCTCCAATGGAAGACGTCAGTGATCCGCCGTTTCGTGCCTTGTGTAAAAAAAACGGAGCTGATTTGATGTACACTGAATTTATTTCGTCGGAAGGTTTAATTCGTGATGCGGCCAAAAGCGTTCAAAAATTGGATATTTACGAATATGAACGTCCAGTTGGAATTCAAATTTTTGGCTATGATATTGAAAGCATGCGGGAAGCAACTCGAATCATTGAACGCACGAATCCAGATATTATCGATATCAATTTTGGTTGTCCAGTAAAGAAAGTAACGTGTAAAGGCGCTGGTGCTGGAATGCTCCAAGATATTCCAAAGTTGATAAAGATGACGGATGCCATTGTCAAGGAAACAAATTTACCAGTCACCATCAAAACCCGTTTAGGTTGGGATGATCAAACAAAATTTGTGGTGAGTACCTCAGAGAAATTACAAGATGTTGGGGTAGAAGCAATTTCTATTCACGGTCGAACGCGTGTTCAATTATACAAAGGTGAAGCTGATTGGACATTGATTGGTGAAGTGAAAAACAATCCGCGCATGCGTATTCCAATTTTTGGAAATGGGGATATTGATACGCCTGAGAAAGCCGTTGAATATAGAAATCGCTACGGAGTTGATGGAATAATGATTGGTAGAGCGAGTATTGGATATCCATGGATTTTTAATGAAGTCAAGCATTTCATAAATACTGGAACCCATTTAGCTGCTCCAGGAATCAAAGAACGAGTGGAAGCTGCGCGAGATCACTTGCAAATGAGTGTTAACTGGAAAGGAGAGATTTTAGGAATCGCTGAAATGAAACGCCATTACACGAATTACTTTAAGGGAATTGCCCATTTCAAAGATTATCGCTTGAAATTGGTTACGTCATACGACTTACAAGAGATTTTTGGCATTCTGAATTACATTGCTGAGAATGAACACGAGTTTGCTTTCGCGTAATTAAAATTAGAATTCATAATTCATTCCGTCGCAGCGGAGATAATTCACAACTCATAATTTCTGATAATTCCTTAACTTAGGACTCAAAATTTATCATATGCAACGCTTTCAAAATTACGCTTTAGGTCAATGGGTAGACGGAGATGGAGTAGAAACCAACGTTTACAATGCAAATACAGGTGAAAAAATTGGTGAAGTTTCAAGTGCCGGACTCGATTTTGAAGCGATGTTGGCATACGGACGCGAGAATGGCGGGCGCAAATTGCGTAAAATGACTTTTCAAGAAAGAGGTCGCATGCTGAAAGCTTTAGCGATGCATTTGATGACCTTGAAAGAAAAATACTACCAGGTAAGTGCTTGGACAGGCGCCACAAAAGTGGATTCTTGGATTGATATTGAGGGAGGAATTGGAAACTTATTCGCGAATGCATCTTTGAGAAGACAATTTCCAGATTTACCGTATTATGTTGATGGAGTGGCAGCACCCTTGTCTAAAAACGGGACTTTTATCGGACACCACATCATGGTTCCAAAAGAAGGAGTTGCAGTTCATATCAATGCGTTTAATTTTCCCGTATGGGGAATGTTGGAGAAAATTGCGGTGAACTTAATGGCGGGAGTTCCAGCGATTGTGAAACCTTCAGAATATACCAGTTTTTTAACAGAAGTAGTTGTAAAAGATATTATTGCATCGAAAATATTGCCAGAAGGATCTCTTCAATTAGTCGTTGGTTTGGGAAGAGGAATTCTTGATCATGTCACAAGCGAAGATGTAGTTACCTTCACAGGAAGTGCGCATACCGGTAAAATATTAAAAGGTCTGCCACGTATTTCTGAAGAAAGTGTCATGTTTAATTTAGAAGCGGATTCATTAAATGCATCTATTTTAGGAGAAAAGGCAGTCTTAGGCACGGAAGAATTTGATTTATTTATCAAGGAAACAGTCAAAGAAATCACTATTAAAGCTGGTCAAAAATGTACGGCTGTTCGACGCATCATCGTGCCCGAAAATAGGATTGATGAGGTTGAAAAAGCAATCTCAGCTCGTTTAGCATCTATAAAAATTGGTGATCCAAGTGTTGAAGGTGTCCGAATGGGTCCATTGGCAACGCGTTTACAAGTTGATCGCGTTAGAGAAAGTGTGGAGCGTTTGTCGAAATCACAAGATATCGTTTTTGGAAATATGGATGATTTTGAAGTGCTTGGAGCCGATAGAAATGTAGGTGCATTTTTCTCACCGATACTTTTCAGAAACAACGATCCGTTTAATAAAACAGACGTTCACGATATTGAGGCATTTGGACCAGTTTCGACCATTATGCCATACAAAACCTTGGAAGAAGCAATTCTACTTGCTAAAATGGGAAAAGGATCTTTGGTTTCATCGATTGTTACACCTTGTGATAAAGAAGCAACAGAATACGTTATTGGTGCAGCGAGTATGCACGGACGTATTTTAGTATTGAATAAAGACTGTGCGAAAGAAAGTACAGGTCACGGTTCTCCAATGCCTTTATTAACACATGGCGGACCAGGACGAGCAGGTGGAGGAGAAGAGATGGGCGGTAAGCGTGGTGTTTTACATTACTTACAAAGAACAGCGATTCAAGGTCACCCAACAACAATTACAAAAATCACCCAACAATTCCAAGTTGGAGCAGAAATGCCAGAAGCGAATCCGCATGTATTTAGACAGCATTTTGAAGAATTGATGGTTGGTGATACCGTTTTTACGCATAAGCACACCGTTTCAGATGCTGATATTGTCAATTTTGCCAATGTTTCAGGTGATAATTTCTATGCACACATGGATGCTACATCATTGGAGGGAACTATTTTCGAAAAGCGCGTAGCTCACGGTTATTTTGTACTTTCAAAGGCAGCAGGATTATTTGTCGACCCAAAGAAAGGTCCAGTTTTATTGAACTACGGTTTAGATGAAGCGCGTTTTACAAAACCCGTTTATCCTGGCGCAACCTTGGGTGTTCGTTTCACAGTGAAAGAAAAAATTGATCAAGAAAAACGCACAGAAGATGACATTGCAAAAGGAATTGTTAAATTCTTAGTGGACGTCTATGATGAAACAGGAGAAACGGTTGCTCTTGCAACTATTTTAACGATGGTAAGAAAATTGGATCAGCATTGACGAATAATACATTCGCAAGAGTAGGTCGTTTCAATTAAAGAACAAAAAGGATCTTGTATTCTATAGAAATAAATACAAGATCCTTTTTGAATTGTAGAATTTTAAATTATGCACATAAACTCTTACAAAGCTCAGCACACTTGCGGCAGGAATCTGCGCATTTTTTACAACAATCCATATGAGAATGTTTTGCACATTCGGCAGCACACGTTTCACATGCGTCAGCGCATTTCTTTGCTGCTGCTTTGATAGCAACATCATCACCTGATTTGAATGCTTTTATAAATTCTCGGCAAGTATTCGCACAAGAGTTGCATTCAATTACACAATGCTCATGACCTTTTTCTTCTTTGCAATCCGTTGAACACGTGTCGCAATCAGTTGCGCATTGCTCGCATGCTTCAACGCATGTTTTTAATTTTTCTAAATCCATTTTGGAGTAAATTAAATAGTTATTTTCAGTGCCACTGTCACCTGGTTCTTCAGTGCTACTGTTACCTAGTTTCATCGTTGGAAGTCATCCCAGACAATAGAAGAAATTGGTCTATTTCCTTCACAATTAATTGCTAATGTAAGCTCTGTGATTTTAACTTTTTGAGACCAATTCTTCTTGCTACTAAGTTGCAATGTTTTGATTTAGTTTATATTACATAAACCATTAAATAGATTGTATAATCCTCATCTACTGATCGGGAATCTGAATACATTAATAACAAACTAGTTTTTTCCTATTTAAAAAAGCTTTATCCCGAAAAATGCTTATATTTAAAAAAGCTTCAATTTCATGTGTCAAATTCAAATTGCAGTGCACATACAATTCATTTAACTAAATAAAGCAATATGACAATTTTACTAAATACAGACAAAAACATTTCAGGAAACGAAAGACTTGAAGCATACGTAAATGAAACAATACAAGAAGAGTTAGCTCGCTTTGATGATGACATTACTCGGATTGAAGTGCACTTTTCAGATGAAAATGGACCAAAAGAAGGACCTAAGGATTTACGTTGTATGCTTGAAGCGCGTCTAGCTAACAAGCAGCCAATAGCTGTGACAAGTCATGCAAATACACTAGAGAAGGCTTTAAGTGATTCATTAGATAAGTTGAAAGCTTCGATTAAAACGATTCAAAGCCGCATGGAAAAGCATTGAGTATGTGCTTAGAATATATTGTGAAGCTCATTTTTTGAGATTTTTTTATTCTCACACGTATAATTAATTCAAGTATTTAATTTATACGTAATGGAATTTTCCTTCTCTTTTCCACTCTCAATTTAAAGGATCTTAATTGTTCCATTAAACTCATTTAATCCTTCCATAAAATAATGAATACCCAATAGCAGAGAGGATTTGAGTAAAATCCATACGGCACTTTAATTAAACAAAAGAAGCCTCAATTTATGAAGAAAGGTATCTTGCAAAAAGTGAACTGATTTATTATAGAGGAAAAGCTATTTTTGATTATTTGGGTAAGGAAATAGGGGAACTTTTAGAAATTGCAAAGACCGTCTTGTCATCTGTGACTGATAAAACTATCTTAAGCGATAAGATTGATAATGAGGACCAACAAAATCTGACCACTGGTCAAAAAAACGCCGATAAGGTGTCGACCTTTGGTGGCAGTTGAAATTTCTTGTTTCGTTTGGGATATTTATTTTCATTTGGATTTGTTTAAATATTTTTTTTCGACAAAGGACATGATAATTAGCCCTTTATGCTGCCATCGCTCATTTTTTTAAACGAAGTGACATCATGAAAAGTGAAGCAATTACCTCCGGAATATGCACATTTAGTTTAAGTTGCATATTTCATACTAATTTCTTCATTTTGCAGTATAATTTGCACTACACATTTGAGCGACTACTAAATCAAATTTTTATTGTTGATCTGAATAAAACATTGATTCCAACACAAGTTTGAAATTATTCTACAAAAATAAAGGACCACTAATTTCTAGTAGTCCTTTATTTGAATAATTAAAAAGTATTAGTTTTTAACGAATCTTTTTTGGAAGCTTCCTGCGTTGTTTTTCACAATGAAGAAGTAATTTCCATTTGCTAAATCAGAAACGATTACCGCTTGACCGTTAGTTCGTCCAGCTTTTACTGTTGTTCCTGTAATATCTTTAATTTCGAAATCACCATCAGTAACATTTTCAATTTGTAAAGATTCTGCTGCTGGATTTGGGTAGATTTCAAAGTCGTTTGAACTTTCTTCAGTAAGAGAAGCCAAACTCGGAACAAGAACTACATTAATTACATGAACAACACCATTGTATGCCAATACATCTGCTGCAGTTACTGTCGCGTTATTTACCATAACACCACTCATTAAATTAATATTCACCGTTTGACCATTTAAAGTAGCAATTGGACCGTTTGTTAATGCTGTAGAAAGAGTAGCACCATTCACAACATGATAAAGTAAAATATCTGCAAGTTGTGGATGAGCCAATAAACCATTTATATCAGTTCCAAGAGCTGTTGCAAGATTGTCGAATGCAGCATTTGTTGGAGCAAAAACAGTCAAAGAAGCTAATGGGTTTGTTAAAGCTGGCAATAATTCAGCTGTAATTACTGCTGTAGCAAGAGAAGTGAATCCATTGTCAATAGCAACATCTACTACTGTTTCAACTGGTAATACAACCGCATTTAAAACGTGAACAACACCATTGTAAGCCGCAATATCAAAGCCAGTTACTTGTGCTTGATTTACAAATACATCTCCCGCACCAGTTACCGTTAATTTCAAGGTATTAGTTGTGCTTAATGGTTGCACAATGGCACCATTCGTTACAGCAGATGAAGGAACTTCAGAACCTAACACGTGGTAAGTAAGAACGTCAGCTAAGTTTGGCAAAGCCAATAAACCATTGATATCAGTTCCAAGAGCAGTTGCAAGATTGTTGAATGCAGCATTTGTTGGAGCAAAAACAGTCAAGGTAGCTAGAGGATTTGTTAAAGCGGGCAATAATTCAGCAGTGATAACTGCAGTAGCAAGAGAAGTGAATCCATTGTCTATCGCAACATCTACTACCGTTTCAACTGGCAATAATACGCCGTTTAATACGTGAACCACTCCGTTATCTACTGCTAAATCAGCTGTAGTAACTTGCGCTTGGTTAACAAAAACATTTCCGCCACCGGTTAAAGTTAGTTTCAATGTATTGGTTGCGCTCAAAGGCTGAACGATTGCACCATTCGTTACTCCAGATGCAGGAACAATTGATCCAAGAACGTGATACGTTAAGATATCCGCAAGATTTGGCAAAGCCAATAAACCATTGATATCTGTGCCTAATGCTGTTGCTAAACTTGTAAAAGCATTGTCGTCTGGCGCAAAAACAGTAACTGTAGCTGCAGGGTTTTGCAAGACTACGTCTAATCCTTCTTGAATTAATGCTGCTTCCAAATACGTGTGGTTTGGGCTAGTTGCAATAACATCATCAAAAACATTCGTTTGAGCCGTTAATCCAAACGTCGAAAGAATTAAGACTAACGAAAGTGTAATCTTTCTTCCATTTAAGGTAAATACATTTTTTTTCATATGACTTTGTTTAATAAATTAGTATAAAAAGTTAAACAGAATAGTTGTAAAATAGTTCACTACCAAGGTGAATTAAATGGTTAATTAGCTGTTTTTTAACATTTTTTAAAATTTCAGCAAACCAAATAGATCAAGTCACTTAATTGTTTATTCTTTTTCTGGGCTGTTCCTAAACTATTTTGTCTGTTCCTAAACTTATTTGAGAATTTCCATGCCAATGAGATACTTTCAGTGTTAAACATAAAAACACTGAATATGAAAATATTGATATTTTCTTTAACAATGGTCATGGCGATTACCGCAAATGGTCAAAATTTGATATTACATTATGAAATGGATGACGTTGCTTATAGCACAACAAATTGGACAAGTATTGACGCTGGCGCTAGTTTTACTTTAGATTGCGCTTCTTCAGCATCAATTAACGAAAATGAATCAATTGAATTAACAATTTTTCCAAATCCAGCTTCTGAATTAATTACTATAAACACTTCTGCTCAAATTGAAGAAGTAAACGTTTTTGATACGTATGGAAATTTGGTGAATACATTTAATGCATCAACGTTTTCTGTGAGTCACTTAAGTGCAGGAATTTACTTTTTGACAGTCTCAACAGATAAAGGAACAAATCAACAAAAGTTTATAAAAGAGTAGTAGTCTTTTTCATAGAAGGGAAAAGGAGGTCAAGATTGATCTCCTTTTTTTGTGTTGTTAACTGGATAAATCCGTATTTTCATTTACATCCAATCCATCTATTCTGACTTGTCGACGTTATTCACTCGATGGAACACAGCTGCAAACGAAAACTCTTTTTCAAAAATTGTATAACAAAAAAAAACACTCATTTCTGAGTGTTTTTACTAATGACGTTTTTTACCTGGATGGCCTTTACTCTTTTTTATTTGACCTGGAGGCCCTCCGTGCGGATGCGGTTTTTTATGCTTAAATATTATTACCGATGAAGATCTTTTTTGTGAAGGTTCTCCTCTTGTGATAACACATGAAGACAAGCTTAATGTTAAACCAGTGATAAGTGCAAGAAAGCCTAATTTTTTAAGTTGAATATTCATAAAATTATTGTCTTTGGTTTTATTTTCTCATCAATTTTAATTGCTAAAATCAAACTTAATGACAAGACAAAGTTGCACGTTTTGAAACGACAAGTTGTTACACTTAAGGCATAAAAAAATTACATGAATCACACATTTTAGATTGACTTTGCGCTTATTTTCAGTATGAAAGTACTCCTCAAAATTAAGACAACTGATTAAAGCGTAATTTAACAGTTGAAATATGAAAAGAACAAGACGAAAATTTAGCGCTGTTTTCAAGGCAAAAGTTGTCATTGAGGCATTAAAAGAGCAGATGACCATTCAAGAGTTATCCAGTAAGTTTGAGGTTCATCCGAATCAGATATCGACCTGGAAGAGTGAGTTTTTGAGTAATGCTTCTGCGGTTTTTGAAGGGAAACACTCTAAGCCTGAAGAAAAAGCTGATACCGAAAAACTCTATAAAATTATAGACCATCAAAAAGTAGAAATTGATTTTTTAAAGACAGTCTTGGGAAAATGAGCTCAACGGAGATGAGACAGTTTGTTGTGGCATCCTATCCAAGGCTCAGTCTAAAGAATCAATGTGATCTTTTGGGAGTTTTTCGTACACTTATGTATTATAAGTCAAAAGGAGAAAGTCCAATTAATAGGAGGCTAGACCACTTTTAGATTTGATTGGAAATATAAAATAAGTTACTATAATTGTTCGCTGATTGTTATTCTGAAAAGACAGTATAAATGATGAGAATAGTTACTTGGAATTACACACTAAAGATACGAACAGAACAATTCAAATATGAGTAACTTTAGTCCAGCAGAATCTTCGATATACCTTGAAAATAAATCATTTTGTGACAATTTGGTAGATGAGTTTGACGTACTGAAACTCAACTATTCGGGCTATTGTGATAGTTATGGATATAAAGTGACTACTAATATTAATGTTGACGGTCTTCACTTTTTTTTAGAGTTCGAAAAAAATCAAAGTACTCAAGGACAAGGTCTTTTCTGGTACCCAAGATCAATAAATCTTATTTCTACTCTTTTTAAAGTTACTGGATTGAAAAAGCAAAAAACATTTTCATTCGGAGATATTTGGATTATTAGACTCTTCAGAAAGAAAAATAATTTAATAAAGAGTGACTCTTCAGAAGTCTATTCATATATCATTGAAAACAATATCGAAAGACTTGTTTTAAAAAATGGGAGACTGACTATTAGAACCTATGATTTTCAGAAAATGCCATCAGTAGTAATTGATAAATTGAAACCTTTGCTACAAATTTTGAGATAAAATAACATAGTGTTCAGCAACAACAACACCCCATTTTCTGAGTAACTTTTTGATCTAATTCCAAATAAGTTGAGTTAGCTTATAGAAGTCAAGCCATCAGCGGAAACCCTCCAATTTTCTCAGCTGCAAAGAATAAGTCTAATCTCCAAATTATAGTCCCCACCCTCGGTACATATCTATGATTCGCTGCGCTTCTGTCGGTGCAATCGGTGATTTAGCAATCCTAAAATTGAAAATACACAAATGGCTTGAACGTATCCGAAACGGCTTGATACATAATAATCACAATGATCGCAACAGATAAGGCTTGCACCACTAGTGGCGATTTGCTGAACCAACCTTCATACGTTTGCTTGATTTTATCTGGCATCCAATGAATAAGGTAGCCGAAAAGGATAACCCAAAAGACACTTTGAAAGCTCCAAAGTACCATTCCAAAGGTTTTCCAATCGAAGCCAAAGTGATTCCAAATTTGATCTAACATCGCCAAAGGTTCGCCTTCACCATCTAAACGGAACCAAATCCGTGTAAAGGTGATAAAGTTAAAGGTGATGAAAATCTTCCAGAAATGAACAATAAAATTATTGGATTTCTCATATGGACTGAATTTTTTCCAGTAGTTGTAGAAAATCAAAGCAACACCGTTCATCGCTCCCCAAATCACAAAATTCTCACTCGCACCATGCCACAATCCACCAACGACCATCGTAATGAGCAGGTTTAAGTCGCGGTGCACGTATTGCTTAAAATTCGGGATAACCAGTATGCCAATTGCATAGAGTATCATCAATCCCAAATACACAAAAATGAGCGCATACCACTGTGTAATGAAAATCAGAAACACGAAAATCACAGTCGTGGCGACGTACGTTCCAATTCCTCCCGTTTTATTACCACCAAGCGGAATATACAAGTAATCTCTCAGCCATGAACCGAGTGATTTGTGCCATCTTCGCCAGAAGTCAGCCACACTCGTTGCTTTGTAGGGAGAATTGAAGTTCTCGAGGAGTTTAAAGCCCATTAAGCGAGACAAACCAATCGCAATATCGGTGTAACCGGAGAAATCGCCATAAATCTGTAAGGAATAACCCCACATCGCCAACACGCTCACAAATCCTGGATAGGCATCAGGCGTATCAACAACTTTATCGATGAAGTGAACAGCAATGTAATCGGCCAAGACAATTTTCTTGATCAATCCTTTCACAATTTGAATAATGGCCCAACTGAAATCGGGCTTGTCTAATTGAAAAGGTTGACGAATTTGTGGAATGAAATCTTTCGCTCGAACGATGGGTCCAGCCACTAATTGTGGGAAAAACGTAACGAAGAAGGTATAATCAAAAAAGTTCTTAACGGGCTTTACTTCCTTGCGATAGATATCAATAACGTAACTGATACTTTGGAAAGTGAAGAAGGAAACACCAACAGGTAAAAGTATTTTTGTTACAAATGTACCCTCACCAAAGAAACCGTTCCCCCAAAGCGCAAATTGATTGAGGACTTCAAAGTTGGTATGGAACATTTCATTGAAAGCGCCCGTGAAGAAATAGGCATACTTAAAATAACCAAGTATGGAAATATTAAAAAAGACCGAAAGTCCTATGATCCATTTCTTGGCTTTGTCAGATTTTGACTTAAAAATGGTGTCTCCCAGGAAATAATTGACAATTAAACTCAATACAAGTAAGGTAACATACAATCCAGAAGTCTTAAAATAAAAGAACACACTGATAGCGGTTAGAAAGATACTCCTTGCAAGAAAAAACTTATGGAGGAAGGAAAAAACAATCATCACTACGATGAAAAACAACCAAAAATCAAGCTGCGTAAAAATCAGCGGTTCTTCAGCGTTAAATGAAAAGGCTTGTATCAGTCGGTCCATTAATTGAGTTTTTTAATTAAATCCATTTGTTCTAAGTATTTTTCGAAGGCATCAATCAAGAGCGCACCTTTCAAGTGATAACCTTGAGAAGTGAAATGGACCAAGTCTGATTGCATTAATCCTTGTCTTTGCCAAGTTTTGGAAGAACCTAGTTCACCCATAATGCCATAGAAATCCCAAACGGGCATTTGATATTGTTCGGCTAATTCAATGATAACTTCGCGTTCTCGCGCAATGTTTCGGTTCAAGTATTTTCTGTGGTAATACGAATCATTTGGAACGGTCAATAAAATGGCACATTTCGGATTTGCTGCTAAAACTTTCAGCATCATTTTTTCTAAATTTCTTTTATAAACGAGTGGATCAAATTTATCGTAAGGAACATTTCCATCATTCGTTCCTACGGAAAAAGTAAAAAAGTCAGGTGGATATAATTTCAGTTGTTCTTCGAAGTTTTTATTAGCAAGATAGGTGTAAAGCCCAGCTCCATTGATGCCGATGGAAGTGTAAGAAATTCCTGGATCGTCATTCATGAACTGGAAACCATATATTTCAAGATCCAACAACTCTGAAGTTCTGCGCGAAAATTGCAAATCCATTTCACTTAAGGGATCAGCAAAATAAACATCTGTGTAGCCAAATTCTACATTTTTGACAATGTGGTCAATTAAAATTTCATCTGGACCAAAATTTAAGTCATACGCTAATTCGCCTTTATTGTGGTAAACGCGCAGGTGACAAAAATCGGGTTTTACTGTCGTATGATTGTGCTTGAAATAGAAATTGATGACTGAATCATGACAGGTCATTGCAAGCCCCATAACACCATAATCAATGTTTTCAGGTCGATGAACAACACTGCGGTAAGAAGTCCATACATTGGGAGAAGTAATCGAGTAATTGGCTGGATTATTCGTTTTTGCAACAGAAAAAGGGAAAACAATTCCTCGTTCTCCGGGTGCATTCACCCAATTCGTTTGAAGAAAAGTTCTAAAATCGTGGGAATAAATATCTGCCTGAATGTGCGATCCACCGATGTGGTAAAAATTCAACTTCGCAAATTCACCCTTGTTCAATTTATCCAGATTCGCATAAAGCGTTTCCCAATTTGGACTTCTTTCAGCGAAAAATTGAAGGTTATTTTTCTCAAAGGAGATAAAAGGAAATTGATTTTTAGCGTTGGTATCAATCTTACAAAAATCTTCGAAGCAAAACAAATTCAGGGAATCACTCAAGCGGTTTTCTTCCTGCCCGAATGATCGAAAGGAGACAAGTCCCAAGAGGAGAGCTATGATTAGTTGAATGTTCAATTGATCTTTTTACTGATTTCCACCTTGTTGCCATTTTGCATATTCAGCGGCAAATGCATCGAAGAATAATTGTGAAGCGATACTCGCACCTTTTGGACTAAAATGGATGTAGTCTTTTCCTGCCAAGCCTTTTTCTACCCAAGCAGGCATTGAATTTAAACCACCCATTGCATTAAACATATCCCAATAACCAGCATTCGCTTCCATAGTCGCTTTTTTCATTTGTTGCACCAGGTAGGGAATCAAGGGGTATGAAAGAAACTCACCGTTTTCTGGTCGTGCCATGTCACTTGGTCCAATCACAATAATGGCAGCAGAAGGACGCAGCTTATGCAGCGTATTTAGTTGACCTTTAAAATAGCGGGCAAAATTTCGAACGCCAGAACTGTCTTTTAATGCTGGAACGGAGTTTCCTCCAAATTGCATAATCACTAATTCCGTATTTAATTCGCCGTACATTTTAGATAAAAGCGCTTGATCCATTGCCCCGAAGATGGTGCCACTCGAACCACGCATTCCAATATTACTGACTTGAACTCCGTAGTCGCCTTCCAAAGAAAAGCCTGAAATTATTGGACTAATTGCTCCTGAAAAAACATATTTCAATTTCCCTGGAGTAGAAGGGAAGGACAAGTGAACATCGTGTGATTTTCCATCGGCGACTAAGCTATCTTCATGAATTAAGCTACCATTCTGATATACTTTTAACATACACGATTTTACACAACTGTTGTAGTACATCGTTACATTGTTATAATCTTTAGAGCGCGAATAAGCGGACTTTGAAGGTTCAATTTCTATCCATGCTTCTTTGATTTCACCAGGGTTCTTAATCATTGAACTATCTGGCTCAGGTGTAAAACGTGCGGCACTTCCCATGGCGCCATAACGCTTGTTCTTCAATTTGTCACCACCAAAACATGTATATCTTACAAAATTCGGCGAATACGTTTGTTTAAAAGTATTTGTATTGTAAACATTCATAGCAGGAACTAAGCCTGGACCGTTTCCTCCAAATTGATTTTGAATACGTTGACGAATGTAGGCTGTCATTCGATCTCCTTCTATTTGCGAATCACCGTAATGAAGAATATGTATCTTTCGTTTGTCACCTGCCGCATTTTGAAGTTTGCCAAAGAAATTATGCAGTTGAATAATTCCTGTTTCACTGAAATGCACAACAGTTGAACTTTCCGCAGATAATTGACCACCTTTTGGAGCGCCCATACTTCCATTCGAACCATTTTCGTGTTTCATTAATGGGTCTTCCATCAAATCAAGATCTGACGTATCGATTTTAGCAACTAAATCACTGATGTCTTTCTTCTCCGTTTGTTTTGGTGTGAAAAACTCATTTTTTGTCAAAAATCGCACGTTGATTCCAGCAATATTCCATCCGTTTTTCGGGACGAATAGGACCATTGGTGCCAATAGGGCAAAGACCAATAATACGAAGAGAAGAACTTGATAAGGCTTGAATTCTTTCACACAATTTTATTTAAAGCATACAAATTTAGTGAAGCAATAATTTATCAGGGCTTTTCACTCATTTTTTTGTCAACATAAAAGCAACGATAAATCGTTAAAACTTTATTTTTTTGTCGATTTTGACTGTCATCTTTTCACTTCATAAGTCGTTTTTCTGTCAGTATGTCTGAATTTCAACTATGGCAGTATCTTTGACAAGCGGCGTACAGTAAAAAAGACCGAGATATGGCTGAGGACACTACAAATAATGACATGGAGCAAGAAAATAATCAAGAGCAAACTGACAATACAGTTGAAGATAATCAAGGAGTAAACGAAGGTCAAACAGCGGCAACTGAGTTAACAGCAGATGAAAAATATGCAGAATTAAACGATCGTTTTTTGCGACTATTTGCTGAGTTTGACAATTACAGAAAGCGCACGAATAAGGAGAAAATTGATATTATCAGTACTGCTAGTGCAAGTGTGTTGAAAGATATGATTCCAGTAATGGATGATTTTGAGCGTGCGATTACAAACAACGAAACAGCAGATGACATTGTTAGTGTGAAAGAAGGTTTTCAGTTGATTTTCAATAAATTCAAACACACGCTTGAATCGAAAGGTTTAAAGCCGATGACTGCAAAAGGTCAAGCCTTTGATAGCGAATTACACGAGGCAATTGCGAACATTCCTGCTCCTTCAAATAAAGAAAAGGGGAAAGTAATTGAAGACGTAGAAAAGGGTTATTATTTGAATGACAAAGTAATTCGTTACGCGAAAGTGGTTGTTGGACAGTGATTAAATTCGGAATTCAGATCCCGTCTTGATAATCATCGGGAGCTATCGGGACAGAATTTGGAATTTCAAATCCTAAATTAATAATTTACCGGAGGGTATGAGTGGAAAAAGAGATTATTACGAAGTGCTAGGTTTATCCAAAAATACGGATGAAGCAGAGATAAAAAAGGCATATCGTAAACTTGCAATAAAATATCACCCAGATAAAAATCCTGGCGATTCATCTGCGGAAGATAAATTTAAAGAAGCAGCTGAGGCCTATGAAGTTTTAAGTAGTGCTGAAAAGCGTGCTCAATACGATCGTTTTGGTCATGCAGGACTTGGTGGTCAAGGCGGATTTGGCGGTGGCGGAATGAACATGGACGATATTTTCTCACAATTTGGGGATGTTTTCGGTGGTGCATTCGGCGGCGGAGGTGGAAGCTTTGGTGGTAATCGTGGTGGCGGAAGCCGCATGGTACGCGGCACCAATCTTCGTGTGAAAATGAAGTTAACATTGGAAGAAATTGCTGAAGGTGTTAAGAAAAAAATCAAAGTCAGCAAATTAGTCAATGCGGACGGCGTAACCTTTAAAACATGTCAAACTTGTAACGGTTCTGGTCGTATTACACGGGTAGCGCAAACCTTTTTAGGTGCGATGCAAACACAATCTACTTGTCATATTTGTCAGGGTGCTGGGAAGATGATTGATCAAAAACCATCAGATGCCGATGCACAAGGATTAAGAAGACAAGAAGAAGTTATTGAAATAGAGATTCCAGCTGGAGTAGAAGAAGGAATTCAATTAAGTGTTACAGGAAAAGGGAATGCGGGACCATTCAACGGTGTACCTGGTGATCTAATCGTTGTAATCGAAGAGGTAGAACATGCGGAATTGAAGCGTGATGGAGATAACTTGCATTATGATGCTTTTGTGAATTTCATTGACGCCGTTTTAGGAGAATCGATAGAAGTACCGACAGTTAACGGTAAAGCCAAAATTAAAGTTGATCCAGGAACCCAAAGTGGAAAAGTCTTGCGTTTAAAAGGCAAAGGTTTACCGCAATTGCAAGGTTATAGTCATGGCGATTTATTTGTTCACATCAACATTTGGACGCCTAAAAAAGTATCGAAAGAAGAACGTGAGATTTTAGAAAAATTACGTTCAAGCGAAAACTTCAAGCCCAATCCAGACGGAAACGATCGCAATTTCTTCAAACGCATGAAAGATATGTTTCATTGATTATTGAAATGATCGGGATAAAAACATGATTTGTTCACAAAAAATAAGTCTATAATCTATGTTCTAAAAGCGCAGCGATCTATGTTCTTTTAGTTTACTTTATCCCAATCAATTCAATTATGACATTTTTTCATCGTTCATCACCTGAAACAAGCAATTGGCTAGCGCAGTTACTGACGGTTATTTTAGTCGTGTTGGCATATATTCTTATTGGGCAAATCCCCTTGTTATTGCACATGGGTTCGCTTGGATTGTTAAATCCAGAAGCAGAATTTGACACGCATTCCTTAGCTGTCGCAATTGGATTCAATACCTTTTTGGTTTATTTGATTCTTCCATTTGTTTTTGCATTTATCACTTTGTTAGTGTGTGTTCGCTATATTCTAAAGAAACCCGTTCTGTCAATTTTTACGACCCGTAAAAAGCTCGATTTTAAACGATTTTTTGTAGGTTTTTTAGTTTGGGGAGTTGTATTAGCTGTCTTTCTAGTCGTCGGAATTTATTCAAGCAATCAACTTTCATGGAACTTTAATCCGGAAACATTTTTCCCTTTAATGCTTATCACACTTGTGTTAATTCCTATTCAAACGACCTGCGAAGAAGTGTTATTTCGAGGCTATTTATTTCAACTTATCGGTGCTCGATTTAAAAAGGGATTTATTCCAGTTCTGTTTACAGGAATCTTATTCGGTTTAGTGCATGGTGCCAATCCGGAAGTAGCTAAAATTGGTAATATATTGCTCTTGTATTACATATCTACAGGTCTTTTCATGGGATTAATAGCATTGATGGATGATGGTTTGGAACTCTCCATGGGTTACCATGCCGCCAATAATATTTTTGCAGCTTTAATTATTACAAATGATTGGCAAGCATTCACAACCGATGCGCTTTTTATCGACCATAGTGCGCCAGCATTTGGTATTGATAGTTGGATGACAATTCTCCTGTTACAACCACTGTTACTCCTGCTATTTGCGAAGATTTATAAGTGGAAAAACTGGAAAAAGCGTTTGTTGAGCGAAGAATCCGGAGATAGCAATCATATCGCCTAATCAGTTCAATCATTTCCAACGCTTCTCATAATCAAGACTAGTTTGTAAACTTTCGTCGCTCGGTTCTATTATAATATTTAGTAGATTTAGCCCAAGAATAATCGAGCATGCTTGAAGTAAAAAACATTTCGAAATCCTTTTATCGTAAAATTGCCTTAGATGATGTGTCTTTGCATGTAAATCAAGGGGAGATTTTTGGATTACTGGGACCAAATGGTGCTGGTAAAACGACCTTGATTCGAATCATAAATCGCATTATTGAACCAGATAGTGGCCACGTGCGCTTGAATGGCGATTTAATGACCCAAAAGCACCTTTCACAAATTGGTTATTTACCAGAAGAAAGAGGTTTATATAAATCCATGACAGTGCAAGATCATGCTATTTTTCTAGCACGTTTGAGAGGGCTTTCAAAAGCTGACGCTAATCGATTATTAGATCAATGGTTGGAAAAATTCAATATTGGCGATTGGCGCAAAAAACGCATTGAAGAGCTATCAAAAGGAATGGCGCAGAAAGTTCAATTCATTTGCACCGTTTTACATGAACCAAATTTATTGATTTTAGATGAACCATTAAGTGGATTTGACCCAATCAATGTTGAGTTAATCAAGCAAGAACTCATCGAAATGAGAGCAAAAGGGAAGACGATTATTTTATCGACCCACAACATGAAAAGCGTTGAGGAAATTTGCGATCGAGCAGCCTTAATTCATGAAGCGAAGAAAATTGCAGAAGGAAGTATTTCAGAATTACAAGAAGAAAGAAAAGCAGGCATTTATGCCGTGAAATTCCGAGGAAATATGATTGCTTTTGTGAATGCACTTTGGACAGGTTTCGAAATGATTGACAAAGATATATTAGGCGACGATCGTTTTGAAGTGCGCGTTAAGATGCGCGGTGACAATTCCTTTGAGGACTTATTAAAAGTATTAATTGGACAAGTGAAAATCGAAGCAGCATGGGAAGTGCTTCCATCGATGCAAGATGTATTTATTGATTTAGTGCAAGGGAAAAAGGAGGTAGCAGATGTTCAATAGTGGATTAATAGCGCTTCGAGAATTGAAAGAACGTATTGCAACTCGCTCGTTCATTTTAATGTCCATCATGGGCCCTTTGTTGATTTTATTAATTACCTACCTACTTTTTACTTATGGTGGCGACGGAAAACAACGTTGGAGAGTTTTAATTGCCGATCCAGCTGGAATCATGGAAAACAAAATCATGGCAAATGAAGACAATTCTGTATCGTATTCTTTCGCAGATGATTATTTGGAAATGGAAGAATTCCGCGATGGTAAACGTTTTCAAGAATTTGATGCTTTAGTAGAAATCAATGAGAAAGTACTTTCTAATAAAACCGTTTTTGTTTTTTACCGCGATAAACCCGCTGTTCGCATGCAAACTAGAATTCAATTTCAGATTGAACGACGGATTGAAGAACGCATGGTCGATGAATTTACAGATTTGACCGTTCCAGAATTTAGAAAAATCAAACAACCGCTCAATGTGGCTTTTCGCAATGCAAATGATCCTTTGGATGAGTCTTCGGACAAGCGCGGATGGGTCGGTTTTTTCTTTGGAGCAATGATTTTTACCTTTATTTTCCTTTTTGGAATGACTATTTTGAGAAGCGTAGCACATGAAAAAAGCAATCGCATTGTTGAGGTTTTATTGGCTTCTGTGAATCCTCGTCAATTGATGTTGGGTAAAATTATGGGAATTGGCGTTGCGGCATTTATCCAGTTTGTTATCTGGTGTTTTGTAATTGGATTCGGACTGTATTTCATGCGTGAATTCTTGTTTATTGACGCGTTGGATGCTTCAAAAATCGACATGGTTCAAATGACAAAAGATGTACAAGAACAAACGACCTTTGAACAGTTGTTTGCTGCACGGGAATACAATGAATTTGTTGAGTTGATCTATGAGCGTGTGCAATTTAGCACGATGATTACACATTTCTTGCTGTTCTTTATCGCTGGCTACTTCTTCTACGGTGCTTTATTTGCGGCAATTGGCGCGACTTCTGGTTCTGAGAATGATGGTCAGCAATTTGTTTTACCCTTGATTTTCCTTCTCTGTTTGGCCTTGTATGCTGGATATTTCACCTTGTTGAATCCAGACAGCTCAACAGTCGATTGGTTGCAGTATTTACCATTTACAGCGCCAGTTGTGGTGATGGTGAAATTAGCACAAGGTTACGCACCTGGTGAGGGTTATCAGCTTTATTTATCCTTAATCTTTCTGGTGATTAGTGCTATCATTATGCTGTTCATTGCTGGACGCTTGTATAAAAATGGGATATTACAGTTTGGTCATCGGATCCGTTTAATAACCATATTCAAATGGCTTAAAAAATCATAAATGCGCAAGGCAGTAATTGATCTTGGTACCAATACTTTCAACTTACTCATTGCAGAGGTAAGCGAGTATTCTTTTGAAATGATTCATTCAGAAAAAGAAGGCGTAGCATTGGGAATGGGAGGAATTAATGAAGGTTTTATTACACAAGACGCTATCGAACGAGGATTAAAAGCCTTGACCCATTTCAAAGAGGTTAGTGAAAGTTATCACGTACAAGAAATTAGAGGAATTGGAACTTCTGCATTGAGAGATGCTGCCAATAGTTCTGATTTCCTGCAACAAGTAGATGAAATTCTTGGGATTCACATTGAGATTATTTCTGGCGAAAAAGAGGCAGAATTGATTTATAAAGGCGTTAAGTGGTCTTATGACTTTAGAGAGCCGGGCGTAATCATGGATATTGGAGGCGGAAGCACCGAATTCATTTTTGCCGATTCAAAGGGAGTTAATGATTTAATTAGTCTGAATATTGGTGTTTCACGTATCTATCAGCATTTTAATTTTCATGATCCTTTGAGCGAAGATGACATTGCTAACATTGAAAATTGGTTAGATATCAAGTCAAATGGTTTTTTTGACGATAAGCAGCATGATTTACTGATTGGAGCATCTGGTAGTTTTGAAACATTTTATGAATTAGTCCACAGTATTCCTTTTCTAGAAAAAATCAATTTTGTAGAAATTCCTTTTAGCGAATTAATGCAGAATTTGGTTGATATTATTGCCTCAACTCAAATGGAGCGCGATAAAAACCAATGGATAGTTCCCATTCGAAAAAAAATGGTGCCTATCGCAGCAGTGAAAACCCGTTGGATAATTCGTAAATTAGGAATCAAAAAAGTGATTATTTCTCCTTGTTCTTTGAAAGAAGGGGCTTTTTTGTGATAGGAAACAACTGGATTTACCACGGAGTGCTGTACTGAACTTATCGAATTGAAACTGGGAGCACGGATAATTTTAGAATTTTATATAATCGATCAATTGTAACTTGTTGATGACAGATAGTTCGCTCTGTAAGTCAATGAAAATGGACATTCCTTGTAATATTGTAAAGTTACAATATTGTAAAGAAGTAAAGAAGTAAAGTTTGAAAGTTGAAAATATATAAAGTTGAAAAAATGCGATGTTACAAGAATGAAAAGTTGAAAATATAAAGTAATTCGAACTCTTAGATTACAATTATCGCTCTACACATCAATGAAAAAGTACATTCTTAATGATATTGCTAATTTTAAAGTTAGCTAAGTTTAAACCTTCAATTTATAAAATTTTCGAACAATAAGTTTTCGTTCAATTCAGTATATTACTAATTGCACCTCTTAAATCTGGAAACTTAAATTCATATCCTTCATCTACTAAATTTTCAGGAGTCACCCATCTACTTTTTAGCAAAAGTTCCGTTTCTGTCCGAATAATAAGTGCACCGAATTTTAGTAGCTGTTCATTTAATGGAATTCCGAATTTTTTATCTAGTTGATTGCGGAGGATGAGCATTAAATCTTCATTCTTAACAGGATAAGGCGAAGAACAGTTGTAAATTTTGCTAGGATTTTCAGACGACATAATAAATTGGATTGATTGATAAACATCTTCGATATGAATCCAGCTAAATTGTTGACGACCATTTCCATGTTTTCCACCAAAACCGAGTTTTGTCAAAGCAACCATTGGAGTTAGCGCACCACCTTTTCCAAGTACAATTGCCATTCGAAGCGCTACTTGCTTAGTGTTTGGAAGTTTGATTGAAAAAAATGTATTTTCCCAAAGTTTTGCAACATGTACAGAAAATCCAGTTCCAAGATCTCCATTTCTTTCCGTCATAGGTCTATCTTCAGAATGTCTGTATATAGTTGCGGTACTTGAATTGATCCATAATTTAGGAGGTTCCTCGCACAATTCAATTAAGCGATGAAGCTCCAAAGTACTTTCTGTTCGAGAGGTCAGGATTTTCCATTTATTTTTAAATGAATATCGACAATCAACCGATTTACCACTTAAATTGATTAGTACTTCGCAACCATTCAGTTTTTCAATAATTTGCTCACAATTATTCCATTGTAAGTCACCTGATTTGCGTGAAATTATATGAACGACATATCCTTCTTCAGAAAATCTCTTTTTAAGATATCTTCCGATAAATCCAGAGCCACCGGCAATTACAATTCTTTTTGATTCCATAGTAAGTGTCTTTTGAGATTAGAGATATCTTTTACTGTAATGTCGATGTAAAGTATTGCCATGAAAATTCCAGCAAACAACATAATGAATAGATAAATTAGGAAAAACAAACCTCCAACTTTCGGTAAAAGAAAGGGAAGTGTAGTTGCTATTCCAAAAAAGAAGAAAAAGATAAGTGCATTTTTATATATTTTGATGAGTGATTTTTTTTGCTTTCTTCGAGAATAGTTTAAGACAAAACTTATAAGTTGCCAAGTTCCCATTCCAAAATAAAAGACAAAAAATGCCCAAACTACTGCACCAGCGAAGGAAATCAACATTATGCTAAATACGATAAGTGCTATTTGAATACTTAGGTCAATTTCTAGTAGTTTTTTTAAGGTTAAAGTTTTCATAGTTTCAGAAAATATTGAAAGTAAGTATTAAAAAAATTATTTCATCAATTTAAGCATAAGAGCATAGAACCAGTTTTCATCAGATCTACTAAATTTATCTAAAAACCCATCGATTGTATTAGAAAATTCATGGATGTCTTTAGAAACTTTAGTGAATTCTATGGCTTCATCTGTATTTCCAAGATTAGCAGTTGAAAGTTCTGCCATTAGTGCGATTACTGGTTCGATTTCTCTTTTTCTTCGCTCTCTAGCAATACAACGAGCAACTTTACTAATGTTTTTTTCAGCACGGAAATATTCCATACGTTCCCCTAATTTGTGTTCACGATAAACTAGACCCCAGTCAATCAATGCTCGAATATTCATATTGGTGTTTCCTCTAGAAATTTGCAATTTTTTCATCATTTCTTCTGTCGACATTGAAGTTTTTGAAATGAGTAGCAAAGCATGAAGTTGAGCCATCGTTTTGTTGATACCCCAGTTAGTGCCCAATTGAGCCCAACTTTGAATGAATTTTTCAGATGCTTCTTGCAATTCCATAATCAAATGTAATTAATATTTCTGAACTTCCAAAAATAATTGAAAGTTAATTTGTATAATTTGACATGACAAAATACTTGAAGGCCACACACTCAATTGTGCGGTAGGTTGTCAAAGATTGTTGAATGAATATTTTTTAGATTTGGCTCTGTAAGTCAATAAAAATGGACATTCCTTGTAATATTGTAAAGTTACAATATTGTAAAGAAGTAAAGATGTAAAGTTTGAAAGTTGAAAATATATAAAGTTGAAAAAATGCGATGTTACAAGAATAAAAAGTTGAAAATTTATAGTAATTCGAACTCTTAGATTACAATTATCGCTCTACACATCAATGAAAAAGTACATTCTTAGTGTTATTGCTAATTTTAAAGTTAGCTAAGTTTAAAAATGGCTAAGCTTAAACATTCTAAATTTTCACTATACCAAATTCCTCCTGATAATTTTCGGGATCCAAATTTTCAATTCTCAATCACCACCTTGATTTCCCCATAAAAAACTTATCTTTAGCCCAACAAATATTCTAACATGGGAAAAATTCTAATTATCGACGACGAAAGAGCAATACGCAGAGCATTGCGCGAAATTCTTGAATTTGAAGAATTTGCTGTTGATGAAGCAGAAAATGGTAAAGAAGGTTTAGAGAAAGTGAAAACTACGTTATACGACGTCATTTTTTGTGATATCAAAATGCCGTTGATGGATGGAATGGAAGTCCTGGATGAATTGTTAAAGGCGAAGGTGGATACACCTGTGATCATGATCAGTGGTCATGCAAATATTGAAACCGCTGTTTCTGCGATTCGTAAAGGCGCCTTTGATTTTATTGAAAAACCATTGGACTTGAACCGTATTTTGGTAACAATTAGAAATGCGAAAGATAGAACAGTATTGGTTGAAGAAACGAAACAGTTGAAAACAACGGTTAAGCGTTTCAAAGGAAGTGCGATAATTGGTGATACGGACGGCATTATTAAGATCAAAGAGATGATTGAAAAAGTCGCTCCTTCTGACGCTCGTGTTTTAATTACTGGAGGTAATGGTACTGGAAAAGAATTGGTTGCACGTGCTTTACACGACAATTCGAACCGTAGAAAAATGCCTTTTATTGAGGTCAATTGTGCGGCAATTCCTTCTGAATTAATTGAAAGTGAATTATTTGGTCACGAAAAAGGCGCATTTACATCGGCTGTAAAAGATAAAAAAGGAAAATTTGAATTGGCATCTGGTGGAACCTTGTTCTTGGATGAAATCGGTGATATGTCTGCTAGTGCGCAGGCAAAAGTGTTACGCGCTTTACAAGAAAACTGCATTCAACGAGTAGGAGGAGAGCGAGACATTAAAGTTGATTGTCGAGTTTTGGCAGCAACCAACAAAGACTTGCGCAAGGAAATTGAAGAAGGTCGATTCAGAGAAGATTTGTATCACCGTTTAGCCGTTATTTTAATCCACGTTCCTTCATTAAATGAGCGTCGCGAGGATATTCCATTGCTCGCGGAACATTTCTTATCAATGGTCTGTACTGAACATGGAGTTCCAAGAAAGTCGTTTACCGATGATGCGCTTATCGCTTTGCAAAACACTGATTGGTCTGGAAATATCCGTGAATTGCGAAATATTGTCGAACGTTTAGTGATTCTTTGTGGCAATTCGATTACTGGTGAAGAGGTTAAGATTTTCGCTAATCCTCGCGCTGTAAGCTAGAAAGATTTATTCTACCTTATTCAGTAAATTTATTTCCGACAATTCAGATCCGCCCCATTCCAGAACGGTGAAACCATCACGATTATAAATTGGTAATTCCTGATTGCTTATTTCGTATTCTCCGTCTGATTTAAATGGTGAGAAAACCATATACAATCGAAAAATAGATTTTGGCTGAGGGGTAATCGTTAATTCAGCAAATCGATTGCATTCTTCATTGGTGTAAAAATGGATGAAATTGCGTTTGTTTTGGATGAGCTGAGGTCCCCAAAAGGTTATAAAGTCAGCCTTTTCTTTACTGTTTAAGCCGATTGCACTCAATTTATCCTCGAGAAAAGTGAGACTATTAGCACCTTCTACCAAAAAGCCATCTATAAAAGAATAATCTATCAAAAGATACTCTTGTTCAGATTCCCAAAAAAGGTAATTGTATGCTTGTTCATTCACTACAAGAGTTCCGTCTGGGTTCGCAGTCACTTGCCAACCATCTTCATAAAGCGGGTAAGTGAAGATAAGTTTTCCCTTTGGTTTAACCTTCACTTCAATCAATGTGGAAACTTCAGGATATAAGTAGATTATTGGTTTTTTTACGTGTATATTATCTCGATTAGCCAATTTAAAATGGATGGAAATCGTATAGCAATAACCTGATTCAAATTCCAATTTGGGTATGATTATTTCCTTATATTGGCTATTATGATAGAATTTAAAATTGTATTTTCCTGAAATTAAAACCTCTGTAATTTCATTTTTATCGCCAAGTAAGACCGTATCAATCATTTTATTCGCTGACCAAACAATCAATGTACTAGCTAAATAATCGAAACCTGAAAATTGAAAAATGACTTTTGTTCTTCCAACTTTTAAACTCGAATCTTCAACTTTTGAAATGATTTCATAACTTGGAAAATCTGGACTGACGGTTTCTGCTGTAAAACCTACGCTAGAAAGGATGATAAAATAGATAAAAAACAGACTTCGCATGACATTACTTAAAGGGGTAAATAGATGTTTTTCAAACGACTTCCTCCCCATTCTATAACGGTAAATCCACTTCTATCAAAATAGGGGAGAACTTGTTCCTTGAAAGATGGTGGATTAAAATCATCTAAAGGTGAAGTAATCATATAAATCCGATAAATATGATCTGGCGATGGTGTAATCGTTAACTCTCCAAATTGATTGCATGCTTCGTTAACGTAAAAGTGAACGAAGTTGTGTTTGTTTTGAATGAGTTGTGGTCCCCAAAAGGTAATAAAGTCTGCTTTTTCTTTACTCGTAAACCCAAGTTCTGTGAGTTTATCCTCTAGGAATTTCAATGAATTTGAGCCTTTCACAACGAAGCCTTCGCTAAAAGTTGCTGCATCCATAGGAATCGATTGCTGCGCTTCCCAGAATAAATAGTTGTATTGGTTACCGTCTAAATCGATTGTGCCATCTGGATGTGCCGTAATGTTCCACGCATTGTCATAGTGCGGATAAGTGAAGGTAAATTCACCTTTTGGTTCTACTTTAACGCTTACAGCAGTTATAGATGAAGGATAAAGATAGATGACAGGTTTATCAACCATGATTTCCATACTCGCCATTTGCCAATTCAATTCTAATTCATAACGATGTTGGCCTAAAAAGGCGATAGAATCAGTATAAATTTCATAATGCATTTCATCGAAAAAGAATTGAAAGATATGTGAGCCAGCATTCAGATTTAGTTTGAAGTTACGCTGTTCGTCTAAATCAGCTACTTGCTGCAATCCATCAACAGAATAAATGATTTGTTGTAGGGGTAAAATCTTCGGTAATCGACTGTTGGAAACGATTATTTCAACTTGATCCTTCGCTAAAGTTTTGTCTTCGTTGACTGATTTGATCCAATAGCTCGGAAGTGTTTCTCTGAGATCAGCAGCTTTTGTAGTAAAAATGCTTCCAAGGAGAATTAGTGTATAGAGAAATCGTTTCATAGGACGTTGATTTGTTAGGCTAATACATGTTAGTCAATGATCGGTTCAAAACTGCAAGCTTTGGGATCATAGTTATGAGGTAATACTTAAAGCTGACGCTTGACGCGCGGTTTTCGGTATTTTATTTAAGTTTTATTGTTTTAGTTTCTTCCTCATCTTCCTCATTTCTGAAGGTAATTTGAATTTTATTTACACCGACTTTTTTAACCAAGCTATTCTCCTTAGTTAGATTGTCTAATTGCCATTCTGTTATCGGAAAGGTAAGCAATTCATCCCATCTATTATTCTTAAAAGTCACTATGTGCCAAGTGTTTAAGCTTGACCAATCTGCCCAATGGATAACATATGAGATTTCATCTCTGTTATCTCCATTTAAATCACCTTAATTCTTGATGAAAAGAATACCTGAAACTTTTGCTCCCGAAGCAATTACCAATGTGTCAATTTTATTGATTACTGCCTAAATAAAATATATATGTATTTAAAATCATATAAAATAGGGCCGATAAAGAAACCAAGAAACTATCCTTTGATTTAATTCTTGTTATTAATCCAAGCAACATTAATGTAGCAAGTCCAACTGATGATATTAGCATAAGGGGTTTAAAAAACAAACCTACCAACAAACCAAAGGCACCAAGTATCTCTAGGATAATTACGAATATTCCGAGCTTCTTTAGGTTAAATCGTTCAAATTCACTTTTCATATGAGGTGAAATAAAATATGAAATAGAATATGCCACAAAAGATAAGCTTGAAAACAAAACACAAGAAAGCAATAAATAATCCATGTTTAAATTATCTCCATTGAAACTAATGTTATGAAGACACATAAAATAAAGAAAATCAACGATGGCAAGTGTTTAATGAATGGATTTTTAATTTTGAAATGGAAATATTGCGCTGATAACATAAATAAGCCCATAAGCAGAGCAGGAATAGGAATTAATGAAGAATACCAAATACCAGCTATTAACAAAGTAGCTAATGAAACTTTAGATGCTCCAACAAAGGTCCGAGTTAAATCACTTAGTCCAAACTGTCTAAATTCTTTAATTATTACGTCATATCGGAAAATCCAAACATAGGCAACTGATACTGCTACAATAATTTGTGCGGTAATTAGGTAATTTGTCATTGTGTTTTTTTATGTTGTTACTCACTTTCTTGTTTATCACTGCTATCTTTTTTGTCGAATAGCTAAAGCGAACCCTGCGCCAAAAAGCAGAGTTATAAGTCCGGCAAAATATGGGATTATTTCAGTCATTTTTTGTATTGTTAATTAGTTTTAAATAGATACCAAATGCTAATATTGATGGAACCCATATTCCAATAAAAGTTCCGTCCGCTTTTTCTCCTTGAAAATAAAGTATTTCGGAAAAAATTAACGATAATATGGCAGATAAAAATAGCAGTTTGTCAGTCGTTGTGAATTTCTTAAACATGTCTTTTATTTTTAATTATTTATCGTAAATCTAGTAAATTTATTTACAAAATAATTTATTATTGATTTATTGCTTTGTCTGGTTATTCCCTTGCTTTAATTTGTTCCTTTTAGTTCTTGAATTCGTCGATGTAGCCCAAGTATGCCGCATATCGTTTAGTATAAACGGACGTTTTAATGCCGTTTATAGATTGTGTGCCTTGAATGGTAAATATATATAAAGTTCTGAAGCTATCTAGTTTAATAAAATCATCATTATCAAGGTGCAACCAAGATTGATTAAAAGCTCCAAACCTTCTCAACTTACTGTCCGGCAATTATATATAGCGCATGTTGGCAGTGTTTTAGCCCCTTAAATAATCGGACTGAATTATATTAATAAATCTATAATTTTGAAAGATGGAAAAACGAAAATTTACCAAAGAAGAGAAACTCTCGATTATCAGAGAAGTTTCAGAACAAG